>Ga0207419_1001179_pt1 | contig 20484 bp, 16 predicted proteins | sample ElkSloMetagenome_4_FD_184723 | JGI IMG/M metagenome (GOLD analysis project Ga0207419, IMG submission 184723) | Hot spring microbial communities from Elkhorn Slough, Monterey Bay, USA - MD2A (version 2) | ecosystem: Environmental > Aquatic > Marine > Intertidal zone > Estuary: Microbial mat ...
ATATTAGTACTAATTTAAAAATTGATAATAACTCAATTCCTATAACTCATACCGACACCTTTCAATTTATTCATTATGGAAAAACTAAAAAAACTTGGTTAAAAAGTGGGATGGAAAATATTTTCAGAATACAGGTACACGATGTATTAATTCAATTATCGGATATACCTTTATTTATCAGCCAAGAAATTGATTCACTGCACCCGAACATAATTCTAAATATTGATAAAAAATTACCTCAGAAAAATATTGATGAATTGATAAATTATATAATGTTACAAGATCGTGAATTAAATCTTTATAGAACCTATATAAATTCCAAAAAAGAATTCATTGGCATTCTCCCCTTACAAGTAAAATAACTTCGGCTCTATATAAATTCGTTTGGAAGAGCATAAAAAGTACTGAAATAGTAAAAAAATGTGTACTTTATTAAATACAATTTATCACGGAAAAATACTTTGCTTATTAACCCCCCCCCCCCTGTCCGCCTTCGGCAGACCTCCTCATCCTTGATTAAGGAGGGGCAAAAGGGCACCGCAGGTGGCCTAGGGAGTATTTAAAAATCAGAAAGCTCAGAATCTGCAATGCATAAATTAAATTACAGCCCACCTAAAGACATTTGTAAAATAGTACAATTACATTTGATTAATCATCCTTGCTAATTTGATAATCTAAAATATATAATCCACAAAATCTCATAGAGAACCATAACTTCCTACCCAATAAGGCAGGAAGTTAAAGTTCTTACAACTGCATGTCAATTTTTAACTGGTAGCTAATAGTTACTGGCCCTAATAACCCTGAAGGAAGTAATCCGTACTCCTGGTTGGGCAGTTGCTGCAATGGCACGCTCCATCCGTTTGGCATTCTTACAACATTTGATTTTACTTTTCTTTCACTTTCTGGCAATTGATAATCACCAATCATCCGGTTAGGCCATAGGTTGGCTACTTTTACTTTTATGGTGTTAATGCCCGGTTTTACAAATTCAGAAATATCTACCCTGTAAGGTGAATGCCAGAGAATGCCTACATCATAGTCATTTATATTTACCTCAGCTACATTCGCAACTTCTCCCAGATTTAAGCTTATCTGATAATTGTTTAGATTTACTTTGGCCGGTATCGAAAATTCGTTTTGATAAGCAGCAATACCGGAGAAATATTTAATCTTATGATCAGAATGTTTCGTGTAAGAAAATAAGCTGTCAAACTGAGCTTCAAATTGTTCATCCCATGGGTCGGTAAAGCGTACTTGCCATTTGCCTTCTACAGGTTGTAATGGCAGCGCTTTTATTCTAATCTTCTTTTCTTTGTTTTTATTGGTGACAAAAGTCAATAGCTGTTCATCGTTATCTGATGGTGTGGCTTTTACTGTACCACTTTGCCGTGGAAATATTTGGTTATTACCTTGTTTAATTGCCGTATAATATTTGGCTGGCAATTTGCCTCTAAACACTACAAACTGTGAACCATTTGCTTGTAGGTTGATCGGAATGGAAGTATAATCCCATTGCGGGCTAAATATTTTTTGCGGTTCAATTTTACCGCTTACAGGATCCCAAATTTCCGGCTGTTTATCGTTTATCCTGAATAATGCTTCAAAAGCAATAGGTTTATTGGTTTTATTACTTATAAAATAGGCATCAACGTCGCCGTCCATTTTGCGATGGATAAAATCTACCAATGTGCTGTCTATTCCTTTAATTTTTAAATCAGGACCTATTCCTTTTTCCTGCATTATTTCACGCAGTGGCTTGCCCCACACTATTTTCCCTTTTCCTATCTTATTTTCCGTTATGTCTTTGCCATTAATATTTCCCCAAAGGTTATCTGCCATTTCCTTTACCTTAGCATCATTATCTTCTGCATTGTGCAAGCTGTAACTTCTGGAAGGTTTTGGCCCTACTACAGTGGCACCGGCTTTTACCAGTTCGTTTATTTTTAGTAGTACTTCCGGGTCTGCAGTTTCTTCATTGGGCATTACCAGCACAGCATATTCCTGGCCATGTGGCAGGGTAAGTTTTCCACCTTTCACCTCCATTTGTAATAATATTTCACTGTTGGTCACATCGTAGTCGTAACCAAAGCCTAAGGAGGGGTCAATTTTTTTCACGCCCACAAAATTAGGTGCTCTATCACCGTAATAATAAAGCACATCTCCCACAAAATTTCCTTCCTGAAGCATGTAGCTACAGCGGCTGAGGTAATCCATAAAAGCTGAGGCCATTGGCCACCAGATACGTGTTTCGTTCATTACAGTACCAAACGCGTAATGCCAGCCAGGTTTTCCAGCCTCCTCAGGAGTATGAGGCCAGGTATGAAACACAATTCTATTCAACCCTTCGCAGAAAAATCGATCCACCGTGGGTTTCAGGTCTCCAGGGCCTTCCTGCCAAAGTTGTGTGCTGGTGAAAGCTTCAGCCTCCACGTATTTTCGATTATACAAATGAGAAGCACAGGCTATTCCTTTAATTACTTGTACCTGATCTGCTTTTTTACCTGGTTTATTTTTTCGATTGTGCCAAAATTCTCCCCTGGGTATATCCAGCGCCCCGGATGACTTGATAGATTCAAAAGGACAATTATGCACCGGAGGACCCGGGCCTCCCGCTTCTGCAGAAAACATTAATCCATAATCTTTACAAACTTCTGATGCTTTTGCATAATGACCTTCAATGATTAAATCGCTCAATAATTTTTTATAATCAAAAAGAAATCGCTCGGTGGTTTCAAAATCATCTACAATTTTACCTTGTAGGACAGGTAAATACTTTATCATGCTATATCCAACCCTTTCTTCAAATTGATCAACCAAGGCAGGAGTCCATAGATCACCCCGTACCTCATAAGAATCGGTATATAAATAGCGCAAAGCTTTATCTTCAAAAGAGCCCACTTTTTCCAGAAGCTTTTCAGCAAAATATTTTATATGCATGGTAGTAGCTTCAGGGTTGAAATGATCGAGCATAGGCCCATATGAGTTAGGTGTGTGGGCAATCATTGGCTGACCCGTGTTGGTGTATATGTAGCGGGTAATTTTCCAATTGCCCTCGGGTACTTGCCATTCCAGCGTGCCGTCGGCTTTCAATTTATTACTCAGGTTTATTATTTCATCACTGGCCAGTGTACTATCACCTACCGGTGTGGCCAGCACGGCTATTTCTCCACGTACCTGCGGTAAACCATCATCGGCCAAAGGAATTATGGCTTTTCCCCATCGGCCATATTCTTTGGGCAATTCCGGGAAAGGCAGTTGTTGCTTGAAGTTTTTTGGTCCGGATACCTCGATGGAACTTCTGAATTGACCAATAGTAGCATGTTCGGGTTTGACCCAACTACCACCGGCATTCCAGCCACTGGCAATTATAAGCCCCAGTTCCATATCCAATCGGGTGGCTTCATTGATGGCGTGCGTAATTCCATCCACATATTCGTCACTCATAAAGGCGGGGCCATCGGGCATCATATCGGTTTCATCTACCACGCTCCATACATCCCAAATATCAAATCCGGCCATGCCTTTAGCTTTAGCTTCTTCAAGCTCCCGGGTAATTTCACTTTTTTCAAAATTGCCATCAACCCAGTCCCAAAGAGCTTTAGGTCTGGCATCCAAAGGTGGATTTTTAAAGCCTGCTTCCAGGTAGCTGCTATCGGTTAAATTTTGTGATTCAGGATTGGACTGGCAACTAAATACCAGTATAATAATTAATGTAGCAATCAGGTAAATCCTCATAGGTATTGTAAGTTTTACTGCCAATATAAGAATAAAATTGATTGCCGGATGCTTAGCTGTAAGATTTTTGTAAAAAACGAAGCTATAGATTACTTACTTTACTGAAGTTTCGCACCATAGCACTATTTGGTAAAAATGGAAATTGAAGAAATAAAGCACCTATGATACTCTGCCAATCGGCGGCGTAGGCAAAGAAGGGCGTCTGGCGTGGGGATTTGAAGGTGTTTATTTTAATTTTTAAAAATGCGAAACTTTAGTTGTTTAATCTTTAAAATAACCTGTTTCATGACAAGAAGATTATTAATATGCATATTACGGTTGATCTTTCTTATTTGCACAACTCATCTTTTCACCTTTATTTTGCCTCAAATAAATTGTGGTTATGCAGTATAAAGCAATTCTTTTTGATATGGATGGTGTACTGGTGCTAAGTGAACCGCTGCATTTTCAGGCTTGGCAGGAGGCCATTGATCAATTACCAGTACCAGCCGATATATTGGCTGAAGAAGACATCATTGGCCATACTGATCGGCAGATTGCACAAAAAGTAGCAGCCAGAAGTAAAAGGGATTTTGACGAAAAGCTGGTTTTTAAACTTAAGCAAGATAGTTTTTTGTACTTAATAAAAAATGGTTTAGAGCCGGTGGCTGGTAGAAACCAATTTATAGAAAAAATGGAAGGGACAGTGCCTATGGCTGTAGTATCTTCTTCCGGGAGGAGAGAAATAGAAGCGGTACTACAGCAGGAACAAATTATGGCAAAGTTTAAATTTTTTGTAGGATTTGAAGATACCCAGGATCATAAACCAAACCCGGCTCCTTATTTATTGGCTTTGCAGCAAATTAATTGTGAAGCTAAAGATTGTTTAATTGTAGAAGATTCTCCTTCGGGAGTAAAGGCAGCGAAGGCTTCTGGTTGTAACGTAGCAGGACTAAATACATCAGGGCTACTTAAGCAAGATTTGGGAATCACTGTTTTTAATAACTATCACGAAATCTTAGCATGGGTAAATATTTAAAGTTAGGTGCTGTTTTATTATTTGCATTATTATCTTTTGCATTGCATGGCCAAAGTTTATTTAATGGTAATGATTTAGGAAAATGGGAAGTTACCAATTATGGAACACAAGGAAATATTTATGTAGAAGATGGTACTATCATTTTTGGCGTTGGCGATGGCCTCACCGGCATTACCTATACCGATTCAGTGCCCAACGATAATTACGAAATAAGCCTCCAGGCTAAAAAGATAAATGGTACAGACTTTTTCTGTGGTCTTACCTTTCCGGTAAAAGATAACTACGCGACTTTAATTGTAGGCGGATGGGGAGGTGCCCTGGTAGGCATTAGCAATATAGATGGAAAAGATGCTTCAGAAAATGATTATAAGGTCTATAGGAATTTTGAAACCGGGCAATGGTATCGCATCTCTGTAAAAGTAAATAATGAAAGAATTGTGGCTAGTATTGATGAAGAGGAATTGATTTCTATAAACTTTAATGATCATCAAATTGATATCAGGTCCGATATCGTGTTGTCTACCCCCCTGGGTATTGCTGCCTGGAATACTAAAGCAGCTATTCAAGAGATTAACCTAACGCCACTAAAACAGACCAATGATTAAATTAGTTTTCGGAAAATAAACATTACACGGGCATTTTCTGCAAAGCTTTAGTAAAGGTAAAATTTGCACCGTTAGAGATATTTTACTTAAATTAGTTTTTCTTCTATATTTCACCAGAAAAATGTACTAATGAGGTATTATTTTCTTATTTTATTTGTTTTTGTTCAATTTAATTTTGCATTTGCTGATAATAACAATAAAAATAATAAGAGTGAAAATGCGGCGGTAGCACCTAACTTTTCCGAAGCAGTTCATTTATTATCAGAATATATTAAAATACCATCTGTAACAGGTAACGAGCAGGAGGCGGGTCAGTTTTTAGCTGATTTTTGCCTTGCCAATAATCTTCATGTGGAGGTATTTAATGACGAAAAAGATAGTTATAATTTTGCAGCTTCCATTTACCCCTTGTCCTTGGGTAAGCCTAATATTATTTTATTGAATCATATTGATGTGGTTTCAGCTGGAAATCATCAAGAATGGCAAGCTCCTCCATATTCAGGGGCAGTAAATGATTCTGCTATAGTAGGAAGAGGGGCAATTGATTGCAAAGGCCTGGCGGTAATGCAGTTAATGGCATTGCTCAATTTTAACGAAATGAAGCGTGAAAGCAATCTTCCATTCAATGTAACTTTGCTAAGTGTATCCGGAGAAGAAACTGGAGGTATGAAAGGGAGTCAAATTATTATAAGAGACTATCTGGATTTTCTTAATCCGATGGTGGTAATGGGTGAGGGTGGCTCTGGTATACGAGGTGTACTGCCCAATAAACCTGATGAGATTGTTTATGGTATATCCATTGCCGAAAAAACAAATATTTGGCTGGAGCTTACACTTAAAGAAAAAGTGTACGGTCATGGAGCCTCTCCTGGTTTTTCATACCCTAATAAATCAATGATAGAGGCACTAACGAGGCTAAATCATAAAAAAACTAAGCTTAAATTTAATCATGCCAATCGTTTGATGTTTAAGAATTTTGGTTCTGCAATTGGTGGATTGAGGGGTTTTGTAATTAAGCACGCCAATTGGGCAATATTTAATCCCTTTGTTAAAAGCTTTATCAAAAAAGACCCTCTTTATCGATCATTACTGACCAATACAGTTACCGTTACTAATTTGAACAATCCTCCGGGAGCACCCAATCAAATAGCTCCGCAAACCAAGGCTATTCTCGATTGCCGATTGTTGCCTGGCACTAAAAAGAAAACCTTTATCAGGAAAGTAAGGAAGGTACTTGGTGAACCTTTAATTTCAATTAAAATATTGGATGAGGGGCCTAATTGTGAGAGCACCAATCCGGACCTATTTTATCAGGCAATGGAAGAAAGTTTATATGCCTATCATCCCACTGAAAATGTGCATGTAATACCCATGCTTTTTCCGGCAACTACTGATAATGGGTTTTTTCGAGAAGCAGGTATACCTACTTATGGTTTTATGCCTGCCGAAGTAAGCCAACAAGAAATAAAAAATGTACACAATGCTAATGAAAGCATCAGTAAAGAAGCCCTCAATGATGGTATTTTGATTTATACTATATTTTTAAAAAATTTAGAAGACCATTTTCCTGCAGAAAAAGAGATTGATTTGGAAATAATAAGTACCAATTGATTAATGAGGATGCATCTTTTACTTGATTTTTAAAACCAGGTAGTAGAGATCGAAACCTGTTTCCCAATAGTTCTTTTCAATATTTTCAAGTTTAAATCCAAATTTTAGATAAAATTTGTAGGCCATTTGGGTGGTACGCACCACTACATATTCTATTGCAGTGTTTGTCTTTAAATGAGAAATACGATGGTTAACTAATTGGCTGCCAATATGCTTTCCTTGAAAAGAAGGATGAACCATATCCCATGAAAGTCTGGCGGTTCTTCCCTGATCAAAGCCAAAATTGATACCACCACAACCTAATATCTCCTGTTCATTTAAATATACATAATATTGTTCCGTTTCATTATCAAGGTACTGAGAAAAATCAGCTTTTTCACTGGGGTGGAAGCAGGAGGGGGAGTTGAGTTCAAGCAACTTGATTAAGTGTTTTTTATCGGAGGCGCGATAGTGTCTTATCATTCTTAAAAAGGGTTACACTACAAAGTACATTTAGCAATGTAACCCTTTTATTTATTTAATTTTTAATTAATTTACCAGAACGGAGTAATTTACCGTTTTTACTTATTTTATAAATTAACAGCCCAGAAGGTATGGACTTAATATTTATTGGCTCATTGGCAAATACTGTATTTTTGTAAATTGATTTACCGGTTAAACTGAAAAGTTGTAGTTGGATCTTGTCCTGCAATTTTTCACTCTTCACGATAATATTATCAGTGGATGGGTTTGGATAAACAGTGATATGATCCACTAAATTATCATTTAAACTTGTAACTTGTTGACTGGTATTATAGTAGTATGTTTTTCTTTCAATAGTAGTTAAATCATCTCCAAAATAATGTCTGACAAGTAATGCTTCCGTTGTATTGTCGTAAATACTTTCGTACGAGATAATAAAACTGACTCCTCCTGTTACACGATCAAAGAAAATAAGAGTAAATTCGTCGATCAGGTCATCAGAAAAATACGTATATTTAAGCTGACTTTCCTTATCCCATTCATCAACATGTTTATTGTATAAATAATCTGTCATTTCTTTTAAATCACCATTTTCATAATATATATAATCAGATTTTGCTAAATCGATCCAAACATCATTTTCTAGCTGATACTCTTTTTCTTCAATTTTAAGCTCACCTTCATATATAGATTCTACTTTTTCAAAAGGTTCAAATTTGCTGTCAGTAAATAAATAATATTGTTGTAATGTTTCATTTCCTTTGTCATTGTAGATCATTTCTCTTTTGCTGGATAGAGCCCAGTCTTGCAAATCCTCATCCCATTTGTAAACAATGTTTTCTGTAACGCTATTATTTTCATTGTATTTAAAAGTCTCTTTATCAATTTCTTTCCATTCACCCTCACGCCAGGAATAGTCAATTTTGGTTTGCAATAAGTCATTGCTATACAATTCTTCATACTTAATATGTTCAACCCATTTCTCGTCATTTTTATCAAATTTGAATAACGTTTCAATTCTCTTGTTTTCCTGGTAGACTATTTCTTTTCGCCTATCATCGTCAGCGGTTTCAGGATATCGCGTTTCTTGCAAAACCAAATCACCTTGATCGTTGTATTTACTTATTGATTTATTATATAATACTGAATCTGTAGGGCTGTTAAACAAGAAAGTGAAAGAAGAATCTTCTTGGTTGATATATTGATTGCTTTGTAGTTGTCGTACATAATCTAAATTCTGATTTTTATTGGTATAGTCCTGGGCACTTATTTCTAGCGTTAATGCCATTATAAAAGTTAGGGTGTATATATTTTTCATAGTGATTATTTATTATAAAATTTATTTTTTAATAATTACCAAGATAAATCACCACGATCATATTTTGCTATAAGTATATTAGAATACATTACACCTGTAATTCTATCATGATTTTTTTGTTCTTCTTTTACCTATATCTACCATCCGCTCCACTTTGCCATAAATCAGGGTTTTTGCCCAATGCCTCTTTTAGAGGTTTGGTGATATCAGCAAGTTTTTGCCTTATTTCATCTGGCAATTGCACATTCAATGCCTTTATATTACGTTTAACCTGGTCTACATTGCGAGCACCCACTAAAATAGAAGCTACACTTGGTTGAGCCATCAACCACGACATACACATGTCGGCCATTGATACCTCTATTTCCTGAGCCACCTGTTTTATCTTGGCAATGGTTTCAAAAGTAAGTTTCTCACAACCTTGTTCTTTATGCCTTATTTGGCCTCTCCTGGGTGAGAAGTGACGCGTACGGGCCCTGTCTTCGGGTACCTGATCTGCATTGTTAAATTTGCCTGCCAGCATACCCTGCATGATAGGCATATAGCATAAGGTGGGTACATGATGCTTTTGTGCTTCTGGCACTATCTCGTATTCTATGGCTCGCCAGAGTAAATTATAGGGTAGTTGATTGCTGGTAAGTTTAGCACCCGCGTCTATAGCATCGTTCAGGTCTTTTGGTCCATAATTAGAAACACCGTATGCTCTAATTTTGCCTTCTTTTTTTAATTCCTCCAGCCCTTTGAAAGTATCTTCAGCAGGCACCTCCCAGTTGGGCCAATGTATTTGTAAAAGGTCAATATAATCAGTTTTTAATGAGGTAAGGCGGTCATGACATGCCTCTTTTATCGCTGGGTAGGCCAATTCATCCGGAGAAACTTTGCTGGCGATAAAAATTTTATGCCTTACATCTCCCAGCTCTTTACTTATCAATTCTTCTGATTTTCCGGCTCCATAACCTTTGGCGGTATCAAAAAAATTAATTCCCTCATCATAGGCAGCTCTTAAAGTTGCTTTGGATTCCTTTTCATCCTGAGGGCCCCAATTAAAACCACCCGCGATGGGCCAGGCGCCAAAAGCCATTCGTGTAACTTCAAAGTCCGTGTGGGGTAATTTAATATAATTCATAAGTTATAATTTTAAAAAATTTTGCAGTACAAACATAGTAATAAATAAGAAAGGAGGATAATGTAAAGCGAGTCATAATAATTTAAAAACAAATGCTGAAAGAGTCATTTTTTGGTTATAAATTTTTTGGCAATAAAATTATGGGGTATTTAACAGTATATACATAAAAAAAGTGCTGTAATATGATTATCACAGCACTTTAATTACTAATTGTGTGGCAAAATTTAGAATTAGATAACTCTGGTATTTAAAAAATTATTAATAATCCAGAAAAAATAGCATCATATTCGATTAGTATTTACCAAATCTATGCCAATTGATTTAAACTGGCTTCTGAGCTACTTTTATAATTTTTATGTAGAATATCTTTCTCAATTTATACCATAATAGGAGTAAAAATCCACAAGTTTTATTTACCTACTAGCCTTAATACAAGCATTACTACTAATACTACTAAGAAAATGTAAAACAGAATTTCAGCAATTTCTGCAAAACCTGCAGCAATACCACCAAAACCGAAAATAGCTGCAATTAAAGCTAGTACTAAAAAAATTATTATCCATCGTAACATAGTTAAAAAATTTTTGGTTAAAAATCTTATATAATATGGCAACCTGCAAAATGCCACTTTGTTTTTATTTCGTAAATTACATGAAAATACTTAATATATGATTTTTAATTTGAAAAGTTGTGGATTAGCCAAATAATTTAAGCCTCAAGGCCTTTTAAGCTTACATTCAAAGGTATTCAAATATTGGAAGGTTTTATTTCCGTTAATTTTTTTTATTTTAAATAAATAGATCTTCTTGCCAGCTTTATAGATTTCCATTATCCCATTTTCCACCAAATAATATTTTTCAACTTCTTCTAAGAGCTTTCTTACAGAAGAATAGTTAGCTAACCCATAAAAAGGTACGCATCAATTCAATGCCAATACCTATTCCAGTGCCGTAAATGGTTTAGCATGTTTAATATTAAAATTTTTATATGAAGTGCATTATTATTTTTTATGCGGTGTATATTCGAAATTTTCAGCTACTAATGCACTGTTTTGCATTATAAATTCTTTTTTATTAACCAATTTGTCGAATTAATGATATTTTTTCAAAGTAAATGAAACTATTTTGATTAATTTTTAATTTATTAGAAGTGCAACATTATAATTCATAATAAAAATATGCTAATTTTTGAAATATGATTATTATTTATTATAATTGCACCTAACTTAAAATGGGGGATGTTTACTTATTTATTACACTCAAAATAAAAACACAGATATGAAGAAAGGTTTATTACTTGTTTGTTTGATGATGATAGCTGCATTAGGGGTTAATGGAAGCGATAACGTTGATAATCAAAAGTTCGTTTTCTACAAGCAGCTAGACAATGTAAATGAAGTTAATGTTATTGATCAATTTGTTTCAAGAAATTATCTTGGAGATAGAATTGCTAAGAAATTTTATATTTTGCAGGAATTGTATACCTATGAGGAGCCAGGTACTGCAACTTCTCCTGGCACAAAAACCATTGTAGAGAAACCTGCAATTTATTACTCGCTTAAAAAATTAAATAAGCACTACAAGAAAATGGTGAAAAAGGATAAAATGACAGAAGATGATGCTGTCAATGAATTTGAGCATTTTCTTAACATCGGAATTTCAATAGTTTATCAACCCACGGAAGAATTCGAAAACTTCTTAAATGATAATCGGAAACCTGATGAAGTTATTGAAGCATTTTCGAATGTAGAGCTTAAAGATTAATATTAGTTTCCACAAATTTGCTGAAAGGGCTGTCAATTAATTGACAGCTTTTTTTATGTCAAAGCTTTTAGCTCCTTTTCTCCAAATTTACCTTGCGCCTTCATGACCCAACGAAAGCACCTATGAAATAGGTCAGGCTTGATAAACATCATAGGGCAGCCTATATTTATGACAGAAATTCCGTTTTCTATAGCCAACTTTTCTGCTTCAGGAGAGTAGCTGCCATTATCAATAGATCGGTGCATCCACACTCTTTTAATGCCGTTGCTAATGCATTGCTCTACCAGGTCGATTGCCGCGTCAGGAGGTGCTGCTATTATCACGCCATCTACTTTCTCGGGTATTGATCGCAAGTCCGGGTAGCATTTTGGGTTATTATCATTTGCTTTCGGGTTCACGGCAAAAACCTGAAAGCCATTTTTTGCCATTTTTTCATAAATCAAGTTTCCTGTATTTTTATTCCTACAAGAGTATCCCGCCACGGCTATTTTTTTATGCTTTAAAAATTCTTCAACTTTAGTTTTATAATTTTCCATAGCAATTTATATTGAATCCACGAATAGAATTAAAAAAGGTCACTGTTTTTCAGTGACCTAAAGTTACTAAGATGAAATTTCCTGGTTAATATCCGGATTCTCTTTTTTTAAGTATTTATCCAGAAATTCAACTACTTTTTTATAACCTATAATTTGGTTTTCTTTTTTTACAAAACCATGTCCTTCATCAGGAAACAACACGTACTCTACTGGCACGTCATTTTGTTTCACTGCCGCTACTATTTCATCCGATTCTACCTGCAATACCCTGGGGTCATTTGCACCCTGCAATACCATCAAAGGTTTGGATACCTTCTCGGCGTGAAACAAGGGGGATATATTATAGAGCCTTACTGAATCTTTCGTAAAGGGGTCACCCATCTCTTGATAAAGTGCTTCCCTAAATGACTCCCAATAAGGAGGGATTGATTTTAATGTTCGCAACCAATTGGTCACCCCAAATATATTCACACCTACTTCAAATTCTTCTGGTGCGAATGTAAGAGCTGCCATGGTCATGTATCCACCGTACGACCCTCCCATAATTCCAATTTTGGTGCTATCGATAAAGTCAAATTGGGAAAGATATTTTTTTGACCAAATACAGTCTTTCAAATCTACATCTCCGTGTTTTTGATCATCCATTTGGTAAAAAGATTTACCATATCCACTACTGCCCCGGTTGTTTACTGCAAGCACTGCGTATCCTTGGTTTACAATGTATTGTATAATAGGGCTGTAGCCTGCGCGGCTTTGTCCACCAGGCCCGCCGTGGATCCAAAGCATAGCAGGTGCGGGGTTTTCTGATGTGGCTTGGTGAGGTTTGTAGAAAATGGAAGGTATTTCCAATCCGTCAAATGACTCAAACCGGATTACCTCAGCATCTACCAGGTATTTTGGGTCTATTTCCGGGTTTAAAGTATTTGTCAGTTCTGTTAATTCATCTTGCTCCAAATCGTAAATTACCATTTTACTGGGCGTACGTGAATCTGAAACACTTAATCGCATCTTGTTTTCACCGCGAGAAATACTTACCGAGGTTACTTCACCACCGCTAAGATCTGGCAACTCCACTTTTTTATTATTAGTTAGTTCTATCATTCTCAGCTTGGTGCTCCCGTCTTGGTTGATGCCAATTACGCGATACTTTTCATTGTAGCTGTTATAAGCATAAGCCACATCCCAGTTAGTTTCAAACACTTTTTCGGTATTTTCACCTTCAATATCGTACCTTGAGAGGTAGGTAAATTCACTGCCTTCATTGGTCATGAAAAACAGGCTCTTATCATCTAGTGTAAAAAATGCCGGATTGTAAGTAGCACTACCTTCATGAGCAGAAATGTGCTTCAAGTCCTGCGTTTTCATATTATACAAGTACATCTCGTTGTTGGAGGTGGTAATGTTTTTAGTAAGCACTAAGTGATTTTTATCGTGCGAAAGCTCACTGATGCTATAGCCTTCATCATTTTGGTAAAGCATGTCTGCAGTGAAAGTTGACAAATCCATTTCATAAAGATCAAAAAAGCGTGAATCGCGCTGATTGCTGGTGAAAAAAAAGCTATTTAAATCACGAGACCAACCATAAAAATTAGATTTTCCTCCTTCATAAGGCGTTAGATCAGTTACGATTCCATTAGTATCCAGCATATAAATGTGATTAATTTCATCACCATCCTGATCAGCTGAGAAAAGAATACGCTCATCATTTGGAAAATAGCTAATAGCAAATAATGAGGTAGAGTCAGATGAAGTTAATGATGTAGCTCCTGAACCATCCACTGCTAAGCTTACCAGGTTGTAAATGCCTGATTCGTTGCTGGTAGCCAACAGTTTGCTTTCATCCGGTGAAAAACTGCTGCCAAAAATGTTGGTACTTTCCAGAAACTGTTCGATAGAGTAAGAAGGCACTTCTGTGATTTGCTCCGGTTTATTCGAAGAATTGCATCCCGCGATCAATATTACCATTAAACTACAGAAAGTAATTTTTTTCATATATTTCATATTTTAAATTTTTAGTGTATTAAAATTAAATTTACTCATAAATTTATTGTCTTGCATGATATTTATGATGTGCGGCAAAATATTAGTTTATCCTGCATATAAGTTTTAAACGGAAAGTATCGTGACAAGAAACATATGGAAAATTTAAAGAAAAAATTATTATTTCCTAATTTCATTTGTTTTATTAGGATATTTTAAACCAAATTTGAAAACAAATGCTGTATAGGAATGATTTTCTAAAATTAAAAATAAAATTACAATGTACGATCTTCTTTTAAACATTCACTCCGTTCTTCGTTGGGTTTTGCTGTTTTTTTTGGTGATTACTATTATTAAATCAATGATTGGCTGGTTTGGCAATCAATCTTTCAAGCCGGTTGATAATCAATTGGGGTTGCTCACGCTGATATTCACCCATACTCAATTAATTATTGGACTGGTTCTGTATTTTATAAGTCCAGTTGTAAAGCAAGGCTTGTCAAATATGGCTGAAGCTATGAAAATAGAAGAGATCAGGTTTTACACGGTAGAGCATATCACCGGTATGATCGTGGCCATCATCCTGATTACGGTGGGGCGGGTTTTGTCTAAAAAGAGATCAGTTCCTAAAGCAAAATTTAAAACCATTACTATCTTCTTTACTTTAGGTTTGATCATCATGTTGTTAATGATTCAGCGCTGGTAAAAACTTTTTAAATGAAAACTTCAATCGTAGGTGTAGGAAATGTAGGTTCTACATTGGCTTATACGCTGGTACTTAAGGGGCTTACCAATGAGCTGGTACTGGTAGATAAAAACCTGCAAAAAGCCACGAGCGACGCTTATGATCTTATTCATAGTCTCGCGTTTACCGATCATGTAATGCATATTGAAGCAGGTGACTATGATGCTACCAGTGGTTCGGATGTCATTGTAATGACTTTATCTGTGCCCTGGGATCCTTCTTACAAAACCAGAAACGACCTGGCACCCGGCAACATTAAATTGTACCAGCAAATTTTGCCAAAGCTTAAGCAACTATCTCCTGATGCTGTATATCTCATAGTTACCAACCCGGTTGATGTTATCACTTATTACGCGATCAAAGATGTTGGCTTAAATTCATCAAAGGTGCTTGGTATTGGTACATTGATTGATAGCGCACGATTTAGAAAATACTTGAGCGACCACAAAAATATTCACCCAGACGATATCAGAGCCTATATATTAGGTGAACACGGGGAAAGCCAGTTTACTGCTTTGAGTATTTCCTATGCCGGGGGAGAACATATCAAAGAAGAGGCCGAAGCAGCAGAGGCTTTTATTAATTCAAGCCAGTCTGCTTATGAAATTGTACAAGGAAAAGGCTACACAAATTTTGGCATTGCCATGGCTACTTCATTAGTAATGGAAAGTATTTATCTCGACAATAATCGCACGATGCCCATAAGTACTTTGGTAGATAATCTTTGGGGAGTAAATGATGTTTGCCTGTCAATACCCGTTATCATCGGGCGAAAGGGAATAGTACGAACAATCGAGCCAGATTTGAATAGCAATGAAATTGATTTATTTACAAAATCAGCCGGAATTGTAAAAGATATAATAAAAAAGGCTAAAGAAGAAATTTAAAGAATTTCTCTACACTCATTATTACCAATTCATTTAAATTTTATCCCGCTATTAATTATTATATTTTGATAATACACATCTAATTATTGGTATGTATTAAAAAATACAATTTATTTCAATAGTTTTCTATAAAAGTGATATTTATCAGTTCTGTGAATTTTATTTAAAGTTAAGTTTGTAAAAACAATGGATGTCGTGGATTACATCTCAATATTTTAAAATAGACTTTAATAATATTGAAACCACCTTTATTGTTAAAATTTGATTTTTGTAATTAAGTTTAATTATTAAATATTATTCCCCATGGACGATAAAAAAGTATATTTTTTTGCCGCCAATGAATCTGAAGGCAGCGCTAACATGAAGACCCTTTTAGGAGGAAAAGGTGCAAATTTAGCTGAAATGTGCAACCTTGGAATTCCGGTACCCCCTGGTTTTACCATTACCACTGCCGTATGTAATTCATTTTACGATAATGATCGGAAATATCCGGAAGGTTTAAGAGAGGAAGTAGATAATGCCTTAGCCCGTGTAGAGAAAGTTATGGGTAAAGAATTTGGCAATCCTTCAAATCCATTGTTGCTTTCAGTGCGATCGGGGGCTCCCGCCTCCATGCCTGGTATGATGGATACCGTACTCAACCTGGGCATCAATGATGAAATAGCCGATGGATTAGCAAAGTACACCAATAATTCCAGGTTTGTATGGGATTCTTACCGTCGTTTCATTCAAATGTATGGCGATGTAGTAATGGGCTTGAAACCGGAAAAAGATGAGACTGATGTTTTCGAAGAAATTATCGAATTTAAAAAGAAAGATACCGGTAAAGAATTAGATACTGATCTTTCAGTAGAAGATTTGAAAGAAATTGTAGCCGAATATAAAAAAGCAATTTTTAATAAACTGGGTCATAATTTTCCTGAAGATCCAAAAGAGCAACTTTGGGGAGCGATATCAGCAGTATTTAATAGCTGGCAAAATACCAGGGCCATCACTTACCGCCGGCTCAATAATATACCCAGCGGATGGGGAACTGCTGTAAATGTGCAGGCCATGGTATATGGAAACATGGGTAACGATTCCGGCACAGGTGTTGCCTTTACCCGCGATCCGTCTACCGGAGTGAATCAGTTTTACGGTGAATATTTAATTAATGCGCAAGGCGAAGACATTGTAGCGGGTACCAGAACACCCCAACCGATAAATAAAGTAAGTAGAAAATCAAAAGAAGATGTACTACTGGAAACTTTAATGCCACAGATATACCGAGAATTGTTAGATATCAGGAATAATCTTGAAAATCACTACCGTGAAATGCAGGATGTAGAGTTTACCATAGAAAGAGGAAGATTGTGGATGCTGCAAACCAGAACTGGTAAGCGTACTTCAACTGCTTCTTTACGTATCGCGGTAGAAATGGTGGAAGATGGATTGATTTCACAAGAGGAGGCAATTTTGCGCATCAATCCTGAGCAAATTGATCATTTGTTGCACCCCACCTTCGACCCCAAAGTAGATATAAAACCGATAGCCAAAGGTTTACCCGCTTCTCCGGGAGCTGCTGTAGGTAGGGTGGTTTTCAATGCCAATGACGCGGAAGAATGGAAAGCTCGTGGGGAACAGGTGATTCTGGTAAGGCTGGAAACTTCCCCTGAAGATATAGGTGGTATGCATGCAGCTAACGGCATACTTACCTCTCGTGGCGGTATGACATCCCACGCGGCTGTAGTGGCCCGTGGTATGGGTAAATGCTGTATATCCGGCTGTAGAGAAATAGTAGTAATGTACAATTCAAGACAGTTTAAAGCAGGCAACACTATCGTAAAAGAAGGTGATTACATCTCGATCAATGGTAGCACCGGTGAAGTAATGGAAGGTCAGATTCCAACCATTGAGCCCGAGTTGTCAGGCAACTTTGAGAAATTGATGAAATGGACTGATTCTTTCAAAAGCATGAAAGTAAGAACCAATTCTGACACCCCTCATGATAGCCGGATTGCACGTAAATTTGGCGCCGAAGGAATCGGTTTGTGCCGAACAGAGCATATGTTTTTTGAAGGAGATCGGATAGAAGCTATCAGAGAAATGATTTTGGCAGAAGATGAACTAGGTAGAAGAACGGCACTGGCCAAAATTTTGCCGATGCAAATTGAAGATTTTAGTGCAATATTTGAAGTGATGGATGGTTTTCCGGTTAATATAAGAACCTTTGATCCTCCACTACATGAATTTTTGCCCGATCATGAATCACTGTCTTTCGACATAATGGATTTGAAAATGATGTTGAAGGAAGCAAAAGGACTTAATGAGATCAATGAGATATTGAAAAATATCAGGGAAAAAGAAACACTGCTCAACAAAGTAAGCCTTTTGAAAGAAAGCAACCCGATGCTTGGTTTGAGAGGTTGCCGATTGGGTATTATATTCCCGGAGCTTACCGAGATGCAAGCCAAAGCGATATTTGAAGCTGCTTGTGAAGTAACTAAAGCCGGCAAAAAAGTGAGGCCGGAAATAATGATCCCGCTTGTTTCTACCCGTAAGGAGCTTGATTCTCAAAAAGCAATCGTCACGCGTGTTGCCAAAGAGATCATGAATCGTTATCAACTGGATTTGGATTATCAAGTGGGTACCATGATCGAGTTGCCCAGAGCAGCGCTTATTGCCGATAAAGTGGCCGAAAGTGCTGATTTCTTCAGTTTTGGCACCAACGATCTAACCCAAACTACGCTGGGTCTATCCAGAGACGACTCAGCGGTATTTTTGCCTAAATATGTTGAGGAAGGTATTTATACTCAAGACCCATTTCAACACCTGGATGTAAATGGTGTAGGCGAATTGGTTAAAATTGCGGCAGCCAAAGGAAGAGGGGTGAAGCCCGATTTAAAACTTGGTATTTGTGGTGAACATGGTGGTGATCCATATTCTATAGAATTTCTGCATAAAGTAGGGGTCAACTACGTGAGTTGCTCTCCTTACCGAGTGCCAGTAGCTAGGTTGGCAGCAGCTCAGTCGGCCTTGAAGCACGCTAAAAATGTAGAAGATACTGCTAAAATGGTGGCTGAAGAACCCCAAAGAGCAGATCAAAATACAGTAAGTCATGCTTAAAAGTTAGATTTAATAATTAAATGCAAAATGCCCGGTAACATTTACCGGGTATTTTTTTGTATAGTAATAACTACCTTACCCTGCGTGTGCCCGTTTTCTACATGTTTTTGTGCCTCAATTATTGCATTTATCGGATATTCCTTGTCAATGAAAGGCTTTAAATAACCCTCCCGGGCAAGCTTACTTAATATTTCAAAATCATTGCGATTGGCATTGGCAAATATGATTTTGGCTTTACGTTTTGAAAATACGCTGCTAATCATGGCCCATATTTTACTCGGGTAAACATTTGTAGCAATGAAAATTCCTTTTTGAGTTAAATATTGCTTGGAAGACTTAAAGTTTAAGGCACCCACCGTATCAAAAATAATTGAAAATTGCTGATTGAGTTGCGAGTAAATATTTTCTTTTTTATAATCAATCAGCTTGTCTACGCCTATACTTTTTGCATAATTGACTTTTGAAGTACTGCAGATGCCGGTCACATCGGCCTTATAGTATTTGGCAATTTGTACTGCCAAATGACCCACACCTCCGCCACAACCGTTGATCAATACACGGTCTCCGGCTTTTATTTTTCCTAAATCGCGCAAAGCTTGTAATGCAGTGATTCCGGCAATTGGTAAGGCAGCTGTTTCCTGATGAGAAAGGTTTGCTGGCTTTTTGCCAATTTTTTTACCTTTAATTATAAGCTTTTCGGCGTAGGCACCACCTTTGGTAGTAGTAATATATCCATAAATTTCATCGCCAGGTTTGAATAGTTGATATTTGCTGGCAACTACAACTCCGGAAAAATCACTTCCCATTATTTTGGGAAACCGAGGACTCATTATCCACCTCAGTCGGCCATTTCTAACTTTGTAATCCACCGGGTTTACCGATGAAGCCTTGATGTTGACCAATACTTCTTCATTCTTCAAATCATCAGGAGTAGGTTCTGGCATTTCGTTAATCTCAAAATTCTCGGCAGAACCATATTTTAATAGTATAGCAGCTTTCATTAAATCAGAACCTCTACAAATGATAGTTGTTTTGGTTGATAAACCTTTCGGTCCGAACGGACGATAAACGGCAGAAAAGCAACCCGACCGATAATGCCTTTTACCAGATAGAAGCTGGATAAACAGACCCGGTCGGAACGAAAAGAGGGGCTGCTTTTGAGCGTTTGCACCGGATTTGGTTGATCAGCAGTATTTGTTTCATGATGCTTCAACAGTGGAAAACGATAAACGGCAGAAAAGTAACTCGACCGATAATGCTTTTTACCAGATAGAAGCTGGATAAACAGACCCGGTCGGAACGAAAAGAGGCTGTTTTGGAGCGTTCGCACTGGATTTTGTTGATCAGCAGTATTTGTTTCATGATGCTTCAACAGTGGAAAAGCAGCATTTGTGTTGTCGTCCGTTACGACCGCAATTGTCTTTCGGTCCGAACGGACGATAAACGGCAGAAAAGCAACCCGACCGATAATGCCTTTTACCAAATAGAAGCTGGATAAACAGACCCGGTCGGAACGAAAAGAGGCTGCTTTGGAGCGTTCGCACCGTTGATCAAACAGTATTTTCTTCATGATGCTTCAACAGTGGAAAA
>Ga0207419_1001182_pt1 | contig 20409 bp, 19 predicted proteins | sample ElkSloMetagenome_4_FD_184723 | JGI IMG/M metagenome (GOLD analysis project Ga0207419, IMG submission 184723) | Hot spring microbial communities from Elkhorn Slough, Monterey Bay, USA - MD2A (version 2) | ecosystem: Environmental > Aquatic > Marine > Intertidal zone > Estuary: Microbial mat ...
ATACTTGGAATTGAAGGCAGTGAAGCAGATTGCAGCTTTCTGGCAAACACTTTCAATCATGAATTAAAATAATAGGTGCATGAAAATTCACATAATAATTAATAAAGGTTTGCACTTATAACAATTTTATTGTTTGTAATTTACTGATTTAGTCCTAAGTTGAGCGGTTGGAGCAAGCGAACGAGCGCTTTACTTAGGGTTAACCCCGTTTTAGAATATAGCCTGCCCCTATAAACGGGGTTGCTTTACTTAAACGATTGAGCGTAATCGCTCAATTTGGGTTTATTTCAACCATATATAAACAAATTGCAAGTTATTATTAAATTCGTGGTAGAATCAAGTAAATAAAATAAATTCATTACTTTGCATCCGCTAATTAAATAAAAGAAAGGGTTTTAATTTGAGTCTTGCCCGGGAATACTATCGGATATTAGAGGTCACACCTGATCATACGCTGGGTGAGGTAAAAAAGGCGTTTCGTGCAAAGGCAAAAAAATACCATCCTGATATAAATCGTAATCCAGGCTCCCACGATCAATTTATCCGCCTGACAGAAGCATATGAATTTATCATTCGGCAATTAAAAGTGGAAGCAAGCAACAGTGCACATGATAAACATGCCTATGAAAACGCCTATTATCATAATTTTATGAGGGAGTGGATGCAGCAGGAAAGAGAACGTATCCGAAAACAAGCTGCCAGGGAAGCCAGAATGAATTATGAAAAATATATGAATTCAAGAGAATTTAAAACTACGAACACATTGAATTCAATCGTTGATTACTTTGCTCTTTTTTTTGGCTTGTTAATAATCATTGGGGCAATATACGGCGTACATCAAATACGTGAAGCGGAAGAACTGAATTTTAACCGCATCTTAATGGGCATTTGTTTGTTCATTATGGGATTGGTCATTTTTGTATTCATGTTTTCGCACATCTTTCTCAGTGACGAAAAAAAATAAGGGGTATACCTCTTGGTACACCCCTTAATAATTATCTGATTTTATCCTTATGAGATACTGATTGATTTGGGTGGCTTCACTTTCGCTTCTTCCTTTTTGGGTATATTGATGGTCAATATTCCATCTTTATGGCTGGCTTTGATTTTCTCTGCATCCACCATTTCCGGAAGGGTGAAAGTACGTTTGAATGAACTGAACCCAAATTCTCTGCGAACGTAATTTTCATTTTTTTCTTCGTCTAATTCTTTGTGCTCCGCACTGATTGTAAGGATATCCTTATCAAGGTCAACTCTAAAATTTTTGCGATCCATTCCCGGAGCGGCAACTTCTATTCTAAAGTCACTTTTGCCTTCGATAATATTTACAGATACGTTTGAGTTACGTTTTACCGGTGTGAAAAAATCGTTCCAGATATCTTCAGATAAACCCGGCATATAAGTTCTGTTTAATGTTGGTAACATGGCTAATTCCTCCTATATTTTAGTTAAACATATATTGGATAATTTCTGAAATGGATTATTCAATTGATATGCCATACAGGAAAGATCATTAATTTACGACATAATGTCATCATAAAACAAGTACGGCATGTCAAATAGACATGCCGTACTTGTTAAGATTATAAATTTAACCGTTTTCTACGCATTTTTGTCATTAATGCGGGATTCCAGTTCCTCAACCTTTTGTTGTAATTCTGCCTCACGCCTGGCTGACTGCTCTTGTGTTGCTCTTAGTTCTTCCATATTCTGTCGCATCTCCTCTTCCTGGCTTGCCATTTCCTCAGCCTGTTGCCGCGATTGCTCAAGCAACTCTGTTGTTTGAATATTGATTTTTACGGTGGAAACTGTAGATGCAATGCTCTCTCCAATTTTTTCAACAAAATCAATCTGGAACTCCTGGAACTTATTAAACGAAGCGATTTCAATAACACCGTAGATTTCTTCATTTAATTTAAGCGGAACAATAAGAAGGCTTCTGGGATTTTCTTGCCCCAGCCCTGATGTTATGTTAACATAATCCTCAGGAATATCGGTCAAATATATTGTTTCGCCTTCCTGCACACATCGTCCGATAAGCCCTTCGCCAAATTCAATGCGTTTTTCCATAAACTTCTTCCGATTGTATGCATAGCAGGCAGTCATTTCAAGAAAAATATTTTCTTCATCATTGTTATTCATAATGAATAATCCGCCCTGATTAGCATCAAGATATTTTACCAGGTTACTGATAATCTGGTAAGATAGCACTTCCATATTATCATTGTTGCTGCGGAGAATATCGCTAAACCTGGCGATACCCTGGGTAGCCCAGTTACGTTGCTCATCTTCTTTTTTCCGTTTTTCTTCTTCTTCAGCAGCCTTTTTAAGTTCCTCACGCATTTCAATAAGGGAATTCCCCAAAACATCCTGATCGCTAAGGGGATTAAAATCGCTTTGAAAATTACCTTTCCCAATTTCAACAGAAAAGTCAGAAATATCTTTTAATCCTCGTACAAGGTTATTCAAGGCAGTACTCATTTGACCAATTTCATCCTGGCCTTCTTTAATGCGTTTTTCGGGTAATATTCCCTGGGCCATCTTCTGCAAGATATTTTTGACATAGTTTATAGGCCTTACAAGAGAAATACTGGTGATATAAGCCATGATAAAAGCGACCACTAAAATGATAATGCTCATAAGGATGATTGTGCTTTTGAAATTTTCAAAAGAATCATCCATTTCCGCTCTTGCTTCTGCCACAAGGGTCTCCTGGTAAGCAAGTAACCCTGAAAGTTCCTGCAAAATCTCCTCGGTATATACAATAATTTCACCACTTTCCTCCACCATGGGATTTATTTCAAACACAACCATTGGATCATCGTAGCTCTCAAAAGTTGAAAGCCGTTCCATAACAAACTGGTGCATGGGAAATAATGTGTCACTTATTGTTGCCAGTATTTTTTGAATTTGCTCTTGATTCTCTATATCCCAGTTTTCAGACATGGTTAAGAGCTGGCTGCTTAATTCAGGGAAATCATTTTCATGCATCTCTACAAGGGCATTTTTCTCAGGTGTATCGGCTTTACGATCTATAAACACCCAGTTCTTAATGAGCATTTCGGAATTATTCACCATTACATATAGTGAATTAAGGTATTCAGAGGAAGGAGCATAGATGGTAGTGATTGCCTCATTAAGCGCACGACTTTTATCCAGGGTATTAACTGTTAGGAAAACATTTATGAGAAATGCTATGATGATAACACCAAATCCAAAGCCAATTTTTGCAGCAATAGATAATTTAAATTTCATTGGGCAGTTATTTTGAGCTTCTAAAAGTTAGTGAATTAAAAATCAATTAAAAGTATGTATAATATTCCTAAGAGCAAAAATTAAAATTTACCAATATAGCCTTATACAAGAAAAGCAAAAATTAGTTACAAATTATTTCTCTTAAAAGCACTTTTTAATTTATCCAAAGCCTCCATCAGCTGGGGCTGGGGCAGGGCTATATTCATCCGCTGAAAGCCTTCTCCACCGGGACCAAAAACGGGGCCATCGTTAAATCCAAGACCAGCATCCTTAATAACAAAGCTTTTAAGCACTTCATTACTCATATTCAATTTATTAAAATCAAGCCATAAAAGGTATGTGGCCTCAGGCTCAATCAATTTTATGGAGGGGATTTCCTTTTTGAGAAAGTTCCGGGTTACTTCAAGGTTTGAGGTAAGATATTTCATCAATTCATCCAACCATTCATCACCCTTGCTATAAGCAGCCTCCAGGGCAACCAGGCCCAATGCATTTCCCATGCCTATGTGTACCTTATCCAATACTTTATCATAGGTATGCCTTAATCTGGGATTGGATATAATTACCTCTGAAGTGGCCAAACCTGCAAGATTAAACGTTTTAGAGGGAGCCATACAGGTAATGGTGCTTTTATCTATTTCCGGGGAAAGGGAAGCCATGGGTATATGCGTGTATCCCGGGAATAACAGATCAGAGTGAATTTCATCTGATACAATTAAAATATCATTTTCTACACAGATGTTCCCCAACTCGGTCAGTTCTTCTTTAGTCCAGACCCGCCCAACAGGATTATGCGGATTGCAAAAAATGAGCATTTTCACATCCGGATCAATAGATTTCCGTAGCGCATCGAAATCTATAAAATATTTGCCATTGTTTTTTACCAGCTGATTGTTAACCAATATCCGGTTATTGTTTTTTACTGCGCTAAAAAAGGGATAATATACCGGTGGCTGTACAATTATTTTATCTCCCGGCGAAGTGAAACCTTCTACAATAAGGTTGATAGCCGGCACAACACCCGGGCTGTATGCAATCCATTCTTTTTTAATGTCCCAGTGGTGCCGCCGCTTTACCCAACCTACAATTGATTCGAAGAAACTATCAGGTTTTATGGTATAGCCAAGAATTTCATGATTTAATCTTTCGCGGATGGCTTCAAGTATAAAATCGGGGGTTTTAAAATCCATATCAGCCACCCACATGGGGAAGACATCGGGTTTACCAAAATACGTTTCCCGGATATCGTATTTAACTGAATTGGTGTTTTCCCTTGGGATTATTTCATCAAAATTATAACGCATACGTACTAGATACTAATTCGCTGCAAAGCTACTTAAAAAATTTATCACGTCCGGGGTAATTCATCCTGGTCTTTGCAATTTCTTTTGGGTATACAAAGTATCCAATATCTCCTGTGGCACATAGCACATCATCACAATTAAATAATTTAACCTCTATGGCAGCTATTCTCTTTACCACCTCTCCGGGTATGGCTTCAAGCCTCAATGGACCTTTATCAAGAAATACCGGCTTTTTAAACCGTGTATTCATGTAAGCCGTTACACCGGCCGTTTCCAGCAGCGTATACACAGCCCAGCTGGCAATTTCGTCCATCAACGTGGCTTGTATACCACCATGCAATACATTTGGATATCCCTCCAAATGCTTCTTCGGATGCCATGAACTAATTATTTTATTGCCTTCTTTGATGAATTTCATGTTCAAACCTGTATGATTATCTGGTGAACATCCAAAACAAAAATAGCCCTCCCTGCTGGTAAAAGGATTGGAAATGTGTTCCATGATACCGAATTTTTATTGCATTATAGCTTTTGCTGTCCCTCTCTTTTTGATTCTATCTGTTCAAATCGCCTGAGCGCAAATCTGATAATATAATAGCTGATGATGATAAAAAACGGCCAGGATAGTATGGATAATATCTCTTGTATGTACATGGTAATTATAATTTAATAAGCGTGGTCTGATTCCATTTCCTCTTCGGTAATTTTTTTATTGTTGATGGCCCGCCATACATAAAATACGTAGGCAAAAACAATGGGGACAAAAAGACTTACAAATGCCATGGTTTTTAATGTGTATACACTAGATGAACTATTTTCTATGGTAAGTGAACTTTGTAAATCATAAGTAGAAGGATAAAATGCCGTATTGTTGAAACCCGCCAGCAGGAATAGTGCAAATACGGTTAGTACAGTGCCCACACCTGAAAACCATATTCCATAATTGGATATACTGATAATGGATTTAATAATACCCCATAAAACCAGCACAACTCCCACCAGAAAGAATATGGCGACCATCGGCATTTCAATCAAGTTGTGCAGGTATTTGTAATCCTCCATATACACCTGTCCGGAAGCCGGATCGTAAGCAAACCCTTCACTTGTGAGCAACAATCCTACAAAAGCCAGGAATGACACAACAAATGGAATAGCGTTGTAAAGCAAGTGCTTTTTTGCGCGGGAAAAAATCTTTTCACTGTCAATGGTATTCATGAAATACAAAATTCCCAGAACACGGGCCAGGAAGAACACTGTTACACCCAGTAAAATGTTTTGTATGTTAAGCACAGCTTCTAGTCCATGCCAGGGGTTCTCCCAGGCAGATACGGTAACGTTACTAAGGTTCACAATATTCATGGGATTAACTGAAAACTCAGAACCTGTAAAAAAAGTTCCTACTGCAGTACCCAATAGTAGTGTGCCCAAAAAGCCATTGACAAAGAGAAATATTTCATAGGTTTTAGTACCAAAAACATTGTTTGGTTTTGAACGGTATTCATAGGCAATTGCCTGCACTACGAAACAAAACAATATCGCCATCCAAACCCAGTATGCGCCGCCAAAGCTAGTGGAATAAAACAATGGAAAACTGGCAAAGAATGCACCTCCAAAAGTTACTAATGTGGTGAAGGTAACCTCCCACTTTCTGCCTAAAGAATTTACAAGCATGGTGCGCTCGCTTTTGGTTTTACCTAAAGTTACGAGCAGGGTTTGTCCGCCCTGCACAAAAAGCAGAAAAACAAGGAATGAACCAAGCAGTGATATGATGATCCACCAGTATTGTTGTAAAAAAAGATGTGTAATAGATTCTAACATTTTAATTTCCTCCTTCTTGTTTTGGTCCGAGTTTTACCTGTTTGGACATGATACGAATTTCAGCAATAAGCAAAGCTGTAAAAACGACTGTAAACAGCCAAAATGTAGTTTGTACAGCAGAAGCATCCAGCCGGCTCACCGCGGCCATTGTGGGCAGATAATCCTGAATAGCCCATGGCTGACGGCCCATTTCTGCCACTATCCAGCCGGCCTGTCCTGCCAGGTAAGGCAATGGCAAGGTAAACAATGCCAGCCAGAGAAATTTCCGTCTCCTCACCAGCGAACCTTTAAATAAATATCTTAGCGCCAGCGCAAATAGCAGAATAAAATAGAATCCAAGTGCCACCATCAGGTGAAAACCATAAAAGGCTATAGGAACATTGGGAACAAGATCCTGGGGATCGCGAAAAAATCCATACCCGAAATACCGGAAATAATCTTCCTGAAATTCTGAATCCTGAAAAGTTGCCCGCAGTTCCTCATACTTTTCTGTATCACCATCATCTTTAGCTTTTTTGTAATCGCTAAGGGTTTCGCGTGCAATTTTTCCCCGGGCAATTTTTTCGGTAGCCGGCATAATTCCCTGTTCTTCATTTCCATATACCAGGTCATTAATACCTGGCACAAATGCTTCCGGATCAAGATATGCCATATAGGAGAGCAAATTTGGGATTTCAATGCTAATGGTAAAATCGCGCAAGTAGTTTTTTGTCGTGTCAGGTTCGTTAGACATTACCCCCATGGCTACCAGCGGCGCACCGCTCTGCCCAGTATAAAGCCCTTCCATAGCGGCAAATTTCATAGGTTGATGGGTTGCCATTATCCGTGCACTGTTATCGCCACTTAATACCACATAAAATGATGAAAGCAAACCAAAAACCGAGGCGATAAGAATGCTTTTTTTAGCAAACATTACTTCACGGTTTTTAAGCAGATACCACGCACTGATACTAAGCACGAATACAGATGCAAGCAAGAAGCCAGACGTAATGGTATGTAAAAATTTGTTGATGGCTACAGGAGAAAAAAGCACCTCCCAGAAATTAACCATTTCATTGCGGGCGGTATCCGGATTAAATCGCATTCCGGCAGGGTATTGCATCCAGGCATTCGCCACCAGTATCCAAAGGGCAGAAAGGTTGGCACCAAATGCTACAAGCCAGGTAGAAACAAGGTGAAACTTTTTGCTAACCTTGTTCCACCCAAAGAACATTACGGCAATAAATGTAGACTCAAGGAAGAAGGCCATAATTCCTTCTATCGCCAGAGGAGCGCCAAAGATGTCACCCACAAACCATGAATAGTTGGACCAGTTGGTGCCAAATTCAAACTCAAGTATCAATCCTGTGGCTATACCTATGGCGAAATTGATTCCAAAAAGTGTCATCCAGAACTTGGTAATCCTTTTCCATTCTGCCCGCCCGGTAGTAACATAAATGGTTTCCATAAATGCGATGATAAAGGAAAGGCCCAAAGTTAAAGGCACAAAAAACCAATGGTACATGGCCGTAAGGGCAAATTGTCCCCTGGACCAGTTAATCAGGGACAGATCTATGTTTTCAAGCATATTGTTATTATTTAGTTAATTGTTTTAGCGCTAATCAACAGGTTCAATTATCTAATGAAAAATCCATTTTTAATAAATCGGGGAAGAAAAAAGAAAGTGAATAGTGCATGTAAATAATCAAGGATCCTTCTCACTTTCAGCCCTTTAAAACCCTTCAGGTAAAACACGGAATTTCTTTTAAAAATGTTACATTGCATGATATTTGTTTTTCTAAACCTCAAATATATAAAAATATCCTTGTAAAAAATCTTCTGTCAAATTTCAGCCACATATAATCTAAAAGTTGATGTGTATTGATAATCTGTAATTTAGTGAAAAAAGGAACGGCTCTTTTTATTTATACTTATTATAAAATATTAGCTGGTGCTTAAAAACTAGGCTAACGATGCAAAAAGGATACTTAAAAAAAATGTATCTTTATCGCAGTTTAAAAAGTATAAGTGATTGTAATTCACATTTAAAACACAATACAGACAGTATGATTAAAACCAAAAGCTACGTGCTTATTGCAGGCCTATTCTTAATGGGTTTGGTTCAGGCCCAGCAGGATTTAGTAGAAAATGAGCTGGAAATAGGTATAGTGGAGCATCTTGATGATTTCATTCCTGAACACGTCAACATCATAACTGAAAACGGAGAAACCGTAAATTTAATGGAAATGGTGGATAAACCTACCGTTATTTCTTTTGTTTATTATCGCTGCCCGGGCATTTGCAGTCCTTTAATGGATGGCATTGCTGAGGTTATTGATAAAACGAATATGGAAATCAATAAAGATTACCAGGTATTCACCATTTCTTTTGATCCCTCAGAGGGCCCTGAATTGGCAGCACATAAAAAGAAGAATTACTTAAACCTTGTAAAAGCCCCTAATGCAGAAGAGGGTTGGCAATTTTTTACCGGTGACAGTGCAAATATTAAAACACTAACCGATGTCACAGGGTTTAAATATAAACGTACTGGAAAAGATTTTCTCCACTCAGCCTCACTTATCGTAATCAGCCCCAATGGAAAAATTACCAGGTATTTAAATGGTACTTATTTCTTACCCTTTGAATTTAAAATGGCAGTTACTGAGGCCAGTGAAGGAATTTCAGCCCCAACAGTAAACAAAATTTTACAGTATTGCTATAGTTACGATCCCCAGGGCCAGCAATATGTTTTAAACATTACCAAGGTGGCCGGAAGCCTTATTATGGTCGTTTTGCTCAGCATCTTCCTGATCCTCTCTCTCCGCCCTATTTTTAGAAAAAAACAAGAAATACAAAATTAACAATCTTATGTCCGTAGAAGAAAATGTAAACCAGGAGCCTAACTACCTGGAATATAAAAGCAATAGAAAAGGCCTTGGAGCATGGATATTTTCAACAGACCATAAACGTATAGGTCTTTTGTATCTGTATTCCATTATGTCATTATTTTTTATAGGAGCCACCTTAGGCCTCCTGATGAAATTCGAGCTAATTGCACCAGGCAAAACGATAATGGAGGCGCAAACCTATAATGGTATTTTTACCCTTCATGGTATCATTATGATATTTTTAATTGTAATTCCCGGATTGCCTGCAGTTTTTGGCAATTTCTTACTTCCCATTATGATTGGCGCCAAGGATGTAGCATTCCCCAGGTTAAACCTGCTGTCATGGTGGATTTATGTACTGGGAGCACTGGTAGCCGTTTCATCGCAGTTTTTAGGTGATGGCCCTCCGGATACTGGTTGGACATTTTATGCGCCCTATAGTTTTAAAACCACTACAAACATGCTCCCGGCTGTGTTAGGAGCATTTATACTTGGTTTTTCATCAATTTTAACGGGCCTAAACTTTATTGTAACCATACACAGGTTAAGAGCACCGGGTATGGGCTGGTTTAAAATGCCGCTGTTTCCCTGGACCCTATATGGAACTGCCTGGATACAGCTTTTAGCTACACCTATCGTAGGAATCACGTTATTGATGATTGTAGCAGAACGTATGCTACAGATAGGTTTTTTTGATCCTGCCCTGGGAGGCGATCCTGTGTTATATCAGCATCTTTTCTGGATATATTCTCATCCGGCGGTATATATTATGATACTTCCTGCCATGGGAGCAATTTCTGAAATCATCCCCACTTTCGCTAAAAAAACCATTTTTGGTTATAAGGCCATTGTTGCATCAACACTTGCTATTGCCTTTGTAGGATATTTTGTCTGGGGTCATCACATGTTTGCCTCCGGCATGAGCACCTTTTCTCTTTATACTTTCTCTATACTTACCTTTCTGGTGGCTATCCCGAGCGCCATTAAGGTATTTAACTGGCTGGCGACCATGCATAAAGGCTCTATCAGTCCGGAAACACCCTTTTATTGGGCCGTGAGTTTTATTTTTGTATTTCTTATTGGCGGCCTTTCAGGACTGGTTCTTGGTGCATTAGCAACAAATGTACACCTTCACGATACCAATTTTGTGGTTGCGCATTTTCATTTTATCGTGTTTGGAGGTACCGGTTTTGCTTTTATGGGAGCCATGCATTACTGGTTTCCGAAAATATACGGCCGCATGTACGACACAGGCTGGGCCAATACCGGTTGGATGATATTCTTCATCGGATTTGTAACCCTTTATCTGCCCATGTTCTATTTAGGAATGATTGGGATGCCGCGCCGGTACTATGATTATCTACCCGTTTTCCACGGGCCAAACATTATTTCCACCATTGGCTCATGGGTTATGATTTCAGGATTAATTATAATTGTTGTGAATCTTTTTCGTTCGGCAAAATATGGTAAACCAGCCGTAAAAAACCCCTGGGGCGGACGAACACTGGAGTGGGAAGTTGGATCACCTCCTACCCTTGAGAATTTTGATACCATACCCACAGTAACCCGCAGGCCATACGATTACAGTTAAGCAGCATAAAAACAAAGCATTAAAAAATGGAATTACACAGAGACGATACCGCATCAAAATTAGGCATGTGGTTATTCATTTTCACAGAATTACTGCTCTTTGGCGGACTTTTTATAGTTTACAGCGTTTTCCGTTACAAAAACAGCCAGGCTTTTCATTTGGCTGCAGAAGAACTCGATACGTTTATTGGCACCGTAAACACCGTAATATTGCTTATCAGTAGTATGACAATTGCAATGTCAGTTACGGCAATACAGAAAAAAAATAAAAAGTTAACCCTTATATTACTATCCATCACACAAGTACTGGCATTGGCTTTTATGGTTAATAAGTATTTTGAATGGGGCGCAAAAATTGAACACGGACTTTTCCCGGGCTCATCTTCATTGGCTGACCTTGGACACGGAGATGTATTATTCTTCGGACTATATTTTGCCATGACAGGCCTGCATGCATTCCACATTATTGTAGGGATGATTTTTATTGGCTGGATAATGGTCTATGTGGCCAAAGACAAGCAATCGCATGACAATTATGCGCTGCTTGAAAACAGTGGTCTTTACTGGCACCTTGTAGACCTTATCTGGATTTTCCTTTTCCCCTTATTTTACCTGATAATATAACTAAACTATGGAACAAGAAAAACATCATATTGTAGGCTATAAAGTATATATTTATGTACTTCTGGCATTGTTGGTGCTTACCGGTCTGTCGGTGGCAGTTACCAGCATTGAACTGGGCGCATTAACTGTAGCCGTGGCACTTATACTGGCAGCAACAAAAGGTGCACTGGTGCTCACTTACTTTATGCACCTTAAATTCGATTCGCTTATGTTTCGTGTGATGGTAAGCCTGGTACTGGCTGTATTTGCAGTGGTGCTTGTGGTCACCTTACTCGATTATTTATACATGTAAAAGATATTATAATGTTTTCAAATGCATCAAATTTTGTAGAAGGAGTAGATACGGCATTTGTCGTAATACTGGGGATATGTTTTTTCTTTTTAATTGCAATTACCTTCACTCTCGTCTACTTTCTGTATAAGTACAATAAAAAGAGACATCCTAAGGCTGTTCAAATTAAAGGTAGTAATACCCTTGAGATTATCTGGACAGTAATTCCCACCATCCTCGTGCTGGTAATGTTTTACTATGGCTGGGTTGGCTGGAAACCAATGAAGGAAGCTCCGGAAGACTCACTTGAAGTTAAAAGTGTTGCCCGAATGTGGAGCTGGATGTTCGAATATCCAAATGGAAAAGTTACCGACACGCTTTATGTGCCTAAAAATCAAGCCGTAAAACTTGACCTGGTATCCATGGACGTGTTACATAGCTTATACATTCCTGCTTTTAGAATAAAACAGGATATGGTACCCGGTAAAAAAGACCTGATGTGGTTCATATCAGAAAATGAAGGTACCTATGACCTTTTTTGTACAGAATATTGTGGACTGAGGCATTCCTATATGGCTACGGCTGTGGTTGTGATGCCTGAAGAAGATTTTGAGGAATGGTATGTTGACACAACAGCCACCGCTCCTGCCGCGGAGGAAACCGCAGGCGCAGCGGGACAGATGGTGCTCCGGAATAACGGGTGTTTTGCCTGCCATTCTGTGGATGGTTCCAGGCTGGTAGGGCCCACTTTTAAAGGGGTGTACAATCATGAAGTAGTTGTGATTGAAGATGGTGAAGAAAAAACAGTAGTTGCCGATGATGATTACATTATTCAATCCATTTATGAACCCAATGTACAAATTGTTAAAGGATATAATAAGGGTTTAATGCAAAGCTATGAAGGCCTGATTCCGGAAGACCAGATGCAGGCAATTATTGAATATTTAAAAACACTTGAAGATTAGCCCATATAGAAAGTACCTGAAAAATACATTTGCATTAAGCAAAGTCACCATTTCTCTTCCGGTTACCCTGACCGCTTTAACCGGTTACATGCTGGGTGATCCTTCCATTACAAGTGAACTCCTGTACGTTTGTGCGGGAGTTTATCTTTTATCTTCAGGTTCATCTGCATTTAATCATTTTCAGGACAAAGAAACGGATGCCCTGATGGAAAGAACCCGTTCACGCCCCATACCTTCGGGAGAAGTATCTGTAAAGTTCGTCCTTTTTCTCTCTTTAATTTTTGTGCTTACAGGCAGCGCATTGCTGCTAATTACTGGTTGGTTACCGGCTTCTTTGGGGATGCTGGCAATAGCCTGGTATAATGGCATTTATACCCCCATGAAAAAAATTACCCCTATGGCAGCCGTTCCCGGAGCCTTTATTGGTGCCATTCCACCTTTTATTGGGTATACTGCAGCCGGAGGAAATCTTACTGTTCCTGCCATCTGGATCGCGGGATTGTTTTTTTTTGTGGCACAAATACCGCATTTCTGGCTCCTGGCTATCTACTATGCTGATGATTATGAGCGTAGCTCGTTACCGGTCATTACACAAAAATTCAGCTCAGCAGGATTACGCCGAATAACATTTGTCTGGCTCGTTTCGGCTTCGCTATTGGGGCTTGCCCTGTCGTTATTTGGTCTTATTTCTATTCCCATGTTGTTTCTGTTGAATATAATAATTACCCTGGTAATGATCCTTTCTGCCCTGCGTATCTTTTTCAACTCTTCTGCACGCACATACCGGCAGGTATTCATGCATTTTAATTTTTACGTACTTGGCGTGATCATCCTTATGCTATTTCAGGTTTTTTACGCACAGTAGATCCTTCCAAAATGAAACCCAAAGACATTTGTTTTGTTTAACTGTTGTATTTGTCGCCAGTAAGAAAACAAAAAAATTATGATCGTATGCCATTATTTTGAGCACGAAGTGCTGAAAACTACAACAGAAAATGATATTCTGGATAAACTTAACCCATGGGACTTTCTTTGGGTTGATTTGGTTCATGCCTCCTATGAGGAGAGAAAAAGGGTGGAAGAAAAGTTTGATACAGAACTTTTCACAAGGCAGGAAGCCGAGGAAATTGAAAGTAGCTCCCGCTATTTTGAATCAGAAACAGAAATTAACGCCAACTCAAATTTCCTTATCCGGACCAATCATGGCTATCATAATGAACCGGTTTCGTTTATTTTAAAAAGCAACCTGATAATTACCCAGAGAAATGTTAACCTGAAATCATTCGACGATATGCACCGCAAGGTTGAAATGTCAAAAAAAGGAGCCATCTCTAATTTTATCATCTTCATTACCATATTTGAGGTAAGAATTGATTTTGATGCTGATTTTCTTGAAAATATTGCCCGCGAAATATCAGAAATAAGCCGGCAATTAGCCGTTGACCGGGATTTGGATGAAAAGATGCTGATCAGAATAAACAGTTACCAGGAAATAACCATGCTTATACGCGAGAATATCGTGGATAAACAACGGATTATCTCTTCTATTTTAAAAAGCCGCGTATTTCCGAAAGAAGAATTTGATGATGTAAAGATTATGATGAATGATGTTAGTTCTCTGCTGGAGCATACAAGTTTTAATTTTGACCGGCTGGAGTACCTTCAGAATACCTTTCTAGGTTTAATTGACATTGAGCAAAACAAGATAATTAAAATATTTACCGTGGTTACGGTTATCTTTCTCCCGCCTACCCTTATTGCCAGTATGTACGGTATGAACTTCAGGTTTATGCCGGAACTGAACCAGTTGTGGGGATATCCGTTTGCCATTTTGCTTATGCTTATATCCTCAGGCCTTACACTCATGTTCTTCAAAAAGAAAAACTGGTTATAAGCTAATCAAATTTCATTTTTTCAAACTGGTCAATCAGCATATCAGTAAATTTTTTCATTGGTCCTTTGGCCATTGTTGCCAGCATAGGATTCATGTCTGACTTGATGGTCATTTTTGCCCGGGTGTCATTTGCCGCCATTTCCTTCAGCTGTATCCACAGTGTAAATCCCATATTGGCCATGGCACTTCCCTGAATTTTCACAAGACTGTTGGGTACTTTTTCAATGATTTTCATCTTTGCTTTTCCTATTCCTGCAACACTGAAAGAACAGGAATCCCCGGTGCTTTCAAAATCAGTTACTTTATCTGATGGAATAAGATGCTTAAAATTATTGAAATCGATAAGGTACGTATAAACTTTTTCTGCCGGATATTCTACTTTTCCTATTTTGCTCTCTATCTTCAAACTTATATTTTTTGGTTTGTGGGTTTAAGAAATTAATAATCTTTATAAAAAAGTCAAACTGCTGTTGGCTTATCTGTTACACCTACAACATGTATAAATTATTTGATGCTGATAAGCCAAAACACCTGTTTTCACAGATCACTTGCCCCAGTATTCGGGGTTTTCGCGCCATTGTGTTAAAACAGGGATTTCTTCGTCCGTGATTACACCTTCCTCAGCAGCTACCTGCGATAGCGCAGTGTAATCGCCAAGGGTGATCAGCTTACAACCGGCTTTTTCAAAGTTATGCTCTGCTACAGCAAAACCATACGTAAATATAGCACTCATGCCGAGAATATCTGCACCAGCATCGCGTAAAGCGTGAACCGCTTTTATACTGCTCCCGCCAGTAGAAACAAGGTCTTCAATAACCACAGTTTTCTGGTTTTTTTCAAGCACACCTTCCACAAGATTTTGTAGACCATGTCCCTTGGGGGACGACCTTACATAAACAAAGGGAAGGTTAAGTTCCTGTGCTACCAGAACACCCTGGGCTATTCCACCGGTGGCTACACCAGCGATTAATTCTACCTCAGGGTAGTGTTCTTTTATGACGGAAACAAATGAATCCCTGATGTAATTGCGGATTTCCGGAAATGACAAAGTTTTGCGGTTATCGCAATAAATGGGTGAACGCCACCCCGAAGCCCATGTATATGGGTTTGATGGTTGCAATTTTATTGCTTTACTTTGCAGTAAATATTTAGCAATTTGTTTTTCATTTTTCATAACTACAAATGTATAAAGTTTTTTTCAACGATCGTACTGTAATTTTATGCCGCAAACCAGATAAGTTGTGGACTCAACGAAATGGAATTTTCCACAAATATACCGGGTGGGAAGAATTACTTGAAATAATCAGGTTCTTTACAGATGCTGAGCATGTAAGACATTTAAGCATATTCAACTCTAAAATTGATAAATTACAGGCATCTTTTGAAGCCGCATTTAAAATTGTATATGCTGCCGGAGGCATTGTAAAGAATGCCGAAGGGAAGTATTTATTCATGATCCGCAATAATGTATGGGATCTTCCAAAAGGAAAGGCTGAAGGTGGAGAAACAATGGAAGAAACAGCCTTACGTGAAATAAGTGAGGAATGTGGCATTACAAACCTGAAATTAAAAAAGAAATTACCTGTGAGCATGCATACCTATCCCTTTAAAGGGGGTATGATATTAAAGAAAACACGTTGGTTCATTCTCGATTATGCCGGACAGGAAGAACTAAAGCCTCAGAAAGAAGAAGGAATAACACATCTGGAATGGATATACCCGCAGGATTTTAATAAAGTGAAAAGCAATACATATGCATCACTGCTTGATGTGCTGGAGACCGCTGATTTGTAATAGCATTAGATCGACGTATTTTTTTGTCTATCTATATTATTGAAAAAATAGGTTGGTTAGAAAATAAATAGAGTTTTTAGTGCCCCATTTAAATATCTCCCTTTTCACGCATAATCCGGAACAAATAAAGTTCAAAATTTTCTTCCGGAGATGGTGCCGGCGATTTTAACAGCTTCCCATCCGGGCCTATAAGGAAATAGACAGGAAAAGCTCTTAAATCATAATCATTTATGATATCCGGCTGGCGACCATAGTGCAGGAAAAGCCAGCTATAATCTTTTCCTGAGAGAAAGTTAGTCATGGTTTCATACTCCTCGTCAAGCGCCACGGTTACAATTTTCAGATATTCGTTATGCTTCTCATAAAGTTTGGACAGGCGCTCAAAATCGCGAATACATCCATAACTCAGGCACATACAAAAATTCAGGTAAACATACTTGCCTATTAAATCATCAAGGCTCACCAGATTGCTGTCCCTGTCTAAAAGTGTAAAATTTGGAGGTTCAAAATTAACCATCAATTTTGTTACTTTTTCCCGGATAGTAAGACCTATCTCCCTGTGATTTTCAATTCTGGTTTGATGGGTAAGAGAATCAAGAATAGTGAGCATTCCTGAGCGAGAGAACTGATCGTCATAAAAGTTATCGTGAAGATTTTTTAATATTACCAATTCACGCAGGGTATCATCTGCAAGGGCTGAGTCGGAGGCAAGTAAGCCACTCAGACAGGAATAGCAAGCTGAATCATTAATAAAATTGTAAATGCCTTTCCCATTTTCGGTGCGGGAAAAATGAAGAAAATAATCATCAAATACCATGTTGAAAAGCTCCATGTAAGCAGGGTGATAATAATGCACCTCATTTTCGTGAAAAAACATACTGGTGGTGTTTCTCGAGCCGCTTTGAAAAGCTACCTGCCGTAGCATGCCTATTTTGTAACGCAAATAGGTTTGAAAAAAAAGGTTTTTCTCTTCCTTAAATGGGGCTTCAATTTTTGCAATTAGCGTATCAAGCTCTTCATATGATTCACGTGACCGTGAGTTGAATGCAAACTTCTTGAAGTATGGAATGAAGTAATCATCAAAAGCAGAAATGAGGAAATTCAACCGGGTTCCCTGTTCATTTTTCACCCCTAAATGTAAAGGTGTTTCTTGAAAGAATGGGTTCAGTTTATCCGCCACGTCCCGGTCTTTTCGCTTTGGCAGCATAATTTCATAAACATTCCCGGGCGTTACATAAAAATAAGCGAAATATATTCCCAGATGAGAAAAAATCATCTGCGAATGATCAATGGACAATGTTAATTCAAATTTTCCGGTGGAATCAATAAAAAGGGTGTCAAGCACCACCTCCTGATAGGTAATGTAATCCTCATAAGTTTTTAATACTAGTCTTTTCCCTGCATATTCTGGGGCAGTGCCTTTGATTATGGTAGATTCCACGGCAAAACCTCCCAACGAAAAAAAGCCAAGGAAGAGACCGGTTAAAATAAAAGGAAGGTTTGGCTTTGTCATTTGCGGGACTGAATTATTGTGTTTTTTTGGTCCCGGTCTCCCGGTAAAAACTGACGTGCGTCTCCGCCATGCCGGATAATATCTCTAACGATAGAAGAACTTACTGAGGTATATTCCGGATCCGTTAATATAAAAATGGATTCAATTTCCGGATACATGGCTTTATTCATTTGCGCAATGGCCCGTTCATATTCAAAATCGCTGCTGGTACGTAGCCCCCGCAACAAAAACCGGGCACTTTTTCTTTTGCAATAGTCAATGGTTAGTCCCTGATAAGTATCTACGGAAACCGATGGGTTTTCCCTGAAAAGATCGGTAATCCAGCGTTTGCGTTCTTCCAGCGGAAAGAATCCTTCCTTGTTTGTATTCACCCCAATGGCAATAACGATTTCATCGAATAGGGAAAGGGCACGCTTTACAATGGATTCATGCCCTATGGTAAAAGGATCAAAGGAGCCGGGAAATACTGCTATGCGTCTCACAAAGATTTGGTTTTATTAATTTTTCAGTTTTGCAGAACGTTTGCTTTTATTCACTGTAAGCTAAAAATAATCCACTGCCTACATCAAGGTAACCTTACAAAGGTAACATACCCCCTGTAAAAAGAAAATTAATTTTGTTCCTTTAATGCCTGCCAGGCCATAAAGCTGATTAGAATTTGTTATTTCACGGGTATGGGATGAAGAAAAGGACAAAAATCCGTTCATTTTGGTCCTTTTGTATAAGTTGCTGTTGCCGGTTTACTCAACAATATATTTTGTGGTAAATATACTTCCGGATGGCGCTTTTGTTTTCATTATATAAACACCTGCAGGCAGCCCGGTTTGTATGGTTTTTTCTAATGCTCCGGCTTCCAGTATAATGGTTTCAGCATACACCTGCTTTCCGTCAGGCGTAAATATATTAACCTCCGCACTTCCGGCTTTTTCTGTTTGCAGCATAAGGTTTATTGTACCATCTCCCGGATTGGGATATATTCTTGCATGGGAAAAAACAGTTTCTGGTACCGAAACAGGAGCGGTAACATAATAGTAAACCACTGCTGTGTCTTTGAGTGAAGGTTCTGCCAGATAGTAAATGGCATACGATACAGAATCGGTACCGGTAAAATCATCTTCAGGATCATATGCAATGGCAAACTCATCCGTAAAGGGCACCAATGCTGCTCCATGCTCTCCATTATTAAGCAGTACCATTTTCACTTGCGAAATAAATTCATCATTCTCTATAACCCTGATGGTTATGGCGTTTCCATCTTCAATAAAAACGGTATCGTTTACAGCCACAGGTGGAGCGTTCAACTCCTGTAAAACACCCAGATTGGTAGTAAAACGTTCCACAAATAGCTGGTAGTAAATGTTTGCCAGGGTAGAATCGTGAAATACAAGTGTGTTTTCATCATTCCTGATATCAGCGCTGCTGCTCCAGTTATGAGAACCAGTGAGCAATACCGGATCAGATTCCGGGGCAGACTGATCAATGATCATGGACTTTGTATGCATAATACCCTGTGAAACATTGTCAAAGGTAAAATGAGGTCCCAAAGCCTGTATAAGGCTTTCATTCACCACATCGTCATTCTGCCCTTCTGAATTGGTAAGCACATTTACCGCAACATTTCTGGCTTTACTGTCTGTAATGGCATCTGCAATGAATGTGCGCGTAATTAACATGGTAATGATGCTCAGGTCATGATCGGCGGTATTGATAAGCTCTGCAATCCGGTTGTTTACATTTGCAGAGGGGCTGAAATAATTCTCCACCCGCATTCCACCAACAATATACTCTTCCGGTGTATTGTCTAGCTTATCCGGACCAAATCGGGCTTCAGAAATGTTGGGCTGATCAGTTTCGCTGCCAAACATCTCCTCAAATTCAAGGGTATACCCCCGTGCAAGGCTCTGATCCTGCACTATTATCACATCATTCAAATCTGTATTCACCTGCCCGTCAGTCATATTTGTGCCACCAGTCCATACGTATGGGTCAAGCGGATCAGGAGAATGCGCATCAAAAATGATAAATTTATTATGCATGATACCATAGTTCGGAAAACCTTCAACAGGGTCGGCAATTTTACCAATGCCGGCATCAAGCTCTGCAACACCGGAAGTACCTGATTCATTATCGTAAACTACCCTGACCTGCACACCCCGTGCGTGTGCATTGTTCAATGCTTCTGAAATATTCGAAATTCCCTGGTTATTAAAGCTGTACATGGTAAAGTCAATGCTGTATTTTGCACGATTGATATAGTTTATAAGGGTGTCATCCAATCCATCACCAACATTAATGGCCAATGTGCCATTGGAAACACTCTCATCAAAGGCATCATTAAAATAAACATGAACATTCCCTGATGAATTGGAAATGGTACTAAATACTTCAACAGGGATTTGCGCTGTATCTTCCCCAAGTACTGAAAATGGTTTTACAAAATACAGCTGCCCCCGCTCTACATTATTGATTTCAAGGGCATGAATGGTCGCCGTAGTGGCAGTTGAAGCATACTGA
>Ga0207419_1001183_pt1 | contig 20389 bp, 19 predicted proteins | sample ElkSloMetagenome_4_FD_184723 | JGI IMG/M metagenome (GOLD analysis project Ga0207419, IMG submission 184723) | Hot spring microbial communities from Elkhorn Slough, Monterey Bay, USA - MD2A (version 2) | ecosystem: Environmental > Aquatic > Marine > Intertidal zone > Estuary: Microbial mat ...
CCCGCCGTGAGCGCCCGTCCGTGCGGGCCAGTAACAGACCCCGCAGGCGCAGGGCCTCGGGGGCATGGCAGGCACTCCAGGGCGCCTCCATGAGCGCCATCACCTGGCCAGCCTCGTCGGGTCGGTCCAGGTACAGCAGGGTGTCCATCAGCATGGTGGCCACCAGCTCGGTGAGCACCGTGGCGCCCCGTGCCCGCAATTCGAAAAAGCTGTCCCGGATCAGTGACACGGACTCGGGCTTGCCCTGGCGTGTCTCCCACCAGCCCTGGTAGCACACGGCGCCGGATAGCAAGAGCTGGAAGTCGTAATCCCGACATAGCGTATGGAGTTGTCCGGTCAACGGTGGCACGCGCCCGTGCTCGCCCCGGAGTACCCGGATCTTGGCCAGGTAGAGCAGCGCCAGCGCCTCGCCGAAGGGAAAATCCCGGCGTCGGGAGAGCGCCAGGCCGCGTTCGGCCTGGTCCAGCGCGCTGTCCAGCCGTCCGGCGCCGGCCAGGGCCCAGGCGGTATCGCCGTGGGAGATGATCCATTGCAGGGCATGGGTGGGACTGTCGCTGGAGAGCCGGGGGTTCCCGGCATGGAGGGCCTGTGCCCGCTCATAGACCCGGGCGGCCTGGGCAGGTCGACCGTGGCCGAAAAACCAGTGGTCGGCCACGGCGTGGGTGGCCACCGCCTGGATCATCGCCTCGTCGGTGTGGCGGGCCAGGGCCACCAGTTCGCGCAGATAGGGGCGCTCGGCGGCGGCCTCGCCACGCAGGACGTAAAACGTGTGAATACCCCAGAGCACCCGCAGGCGCTGTCGGGCCGTGCCCACCCGCCGGGCCAGTCCGTAGGCGCGTTGCAACGGCGCCAGCAACACCCCGGCGGCGTCGCCCTGGTGCTGGGCCAGGGCATCGATCCAGCGTAACAGCAGTGCCAGGATGGTGGCGGGTTGCGCCTCGCCGAGCCGGTCGAGGAGGGCCAGCGCCTGCTCATAGTGAAGCGCCGCCTCCCGGGGGGCATGACGCTGCCTGGCGGCATCGGCGCTGAGTCGATGGTAATGCTGCGCCCGCGGCCAGTCCTCGCCGTGCTGGAAATGATAGGCCAGCAGGGCACCGATGCGATCGGCGTGCTCGCCGAAGGCCCCGGCCAGACGCTCGCCGATGCGTCGGTGCAGGGCCACCCGGCGTCCCAGGGCCAGTTGCTGGTAGATGGCCACCCGGTGGCAGTGGTGATGGAAGCGATACAGCGTGCTCAGGGTGCCGTCGGGCCAGCGGGCCAGATCCACCTCCTCCACGAGCTGGAGTCGACGTGCCAGCGTCTCGGCCAGCAACTCCACCTGCTCCAGCGGTAGATCCAGAGCCGCCGCCACGGCGGCCACGGAGAAGCTCGACCCCGCCACGCTGGCCGCCTCCAGCAGGCGTCGCTGGGGGGATTCCAGGCGGCTGAGTTGATGGGCGATGACCTGGGCGGTGCGCGCCGGAATGCTCGACTCGGTGGCGCCCTCGTCCATGGCGGTGTCGGCCAGCGCCCAGCCCCGGGGGCCGTGGAGCAGTCGCCCGCTGTCCTGGAAAAACTTCAGCAGATCGGTGGCGAACAGGGCGTTGCCGCCGCTCTGGGCCATGATGGATTGCACCAGCGCCGGGTCCACCGCGCCGTCCAGCCTGGCCCGGGCGTAGTCGGTCAGCGCCTCGTGGGACAGCGCCGACAGGGACAGGGTGTGACACAGCCCCTGGCGCCCCAGGTTATGCTTCAGGCGGCTCAGCGGATCGTCCTCCAGCGCCAGCGCCTCGGGGCGGAAACTGCCGATGACGAGCATGGGCGAGGGCATGGGCCGCTGGGCCAGAAACCCCAGCAGACCCAGACTGGCGCTGTCGCCCCAGTGCAGATCCTCCACGATCAGGATCAGGGGCGTGTCGGCGGCCAGGGTCTCCATCAACACCGCGAACTCCCGCCAGAGCCGGGCCGGGTCGCCGCTGGCGGCGGGCGCGGGGCTGTCCGGTGCGGCCGCGTCGCGCAACTCCGGCAACTGGGCCAGCCAGCCCGGTGCCCAGTGGCTTAGTAGTTGCAGACCGCGCCGATCGGGGCCGCGCCGGCCCAGCTGGACCAGGATCTCCAGGATTGGCAGGAAGGGCTCGCCCGGGTTGTAATCCTCCACGCACTGGCCCCGGAGGATCCGCGGGCGGCCGTCGGTGAGGTTCTCCACGAAGTGCTGGATCAGGGTGGTCTTGCCGGCGCCGGCCTCGCCCACCACGCACACCAGCCGGCGCTCGCCCGCCCACACCCGATCCAGGTGCCGGTGCAGGGTTTCCAGTTCCCTTGTCCGGCCCACCACGGGGCACTGCAGCGGCTCTTCCACCGTCAGCCGGAAGCGAAAGCCGGCCCGTCCCACGGTCTCCAGATGGCGAGGGGCATGGGCATCGTCGTTCAGGGCCAGACGGATGTCCCGCAGACACACCCGCAGCGCGATGGGGGTGACATGACCGCCGCGCCACACCGCGTGGATCAATTCCTCGCGGCTCACCACCCGCCCCTGGTGTCGTAACAGATAGTCCAGCACCGCCCGACTCCGGGGTCGCAGGGGAATGGTCCGGTGGCCCTGGCGGAGCGAACCCCGGTTCAGGTCGTAGTGGAAGGGACCGAAATGGATGATATCGGTGGTCATGGAAACATATTGTAGGTCACTGGGACCGTTGGAAAGCGATCACCCGGAAGAAACCTGCCGATACCATGTCGATACACGGTCGCCGGTGGCAGGCGGCTAGGTTAGACTGGCGCCAGAATCCTGTCGAGTCACCACCGAGTCGCCCCGCCCATGACCACCCTCCTGGAAATACTCCGCCCCGACGACTGGCACCTGCACCTGCGCGACGGCGCCATGCTCTCCGCCGTGCTGCCCTGGACCGCCCGGGTGTTCGGCCGCGCCATCGTCATGCCGAACCTGAAGCCGCCGGTGCGCACCACTATGGAGGCGCTGGCCTACCGGGATCGGATCCGCGCCTGTCTGCCGGTGGATCATCCGTTCGAGCCGCTGATGACCAGTTATCTCACGGATAATGCCGACCCGGCGGATCTGGGGAGCGGCTACCAGCGTGGGGTGCTGACGGCGGCGAAACTCTACCCGGCGGGGGCCACCACCAACGCCGAGCACGGCGTCACCGATATCCGTCGGCTGGATGGGGCGCTGGATACCATGCAGACCCTGGGCATGCCGTTGCTGGTACATGGCGAGGTGACCGACCCGGAGGTCGACGTGTTCGACCGTGAGGCGGTGTTCATCGAGCGGGTGCTGGAGCCGCTGCGGCGACGTTTTCCGGCATTACGGGTGGTGTTCGAGCATATCACCACGGCCGATGCCGTGGATTACGTGAAATCCTCGGAGGCGGGACTGGCCGCCACCATCACCCCCCATCACCTGATGATCAACCGTAATGCCCTGTTCGCGGGGGGATTGAGGCCCCACCACTACTGCCTGCCGGTGGCCAAGCGCGAGCGCCACCGATTGGCCCTCAGGGCGGCCGCCACCAGCGGCGACCGGCGGTTTTTTCTGGGTACCGATTCGGCGCCCCACCCGCTACATCTGAAGGAGACCGACTGCGGTTGCGCGGGCATTTTCAACGCTCCCACCACGCTGGGTTGCGTGGCGGAGGTGTTCGAGGAGGAGGGTGCGCTGGAGAAACTGGAGGGCTTCTGCTCCCGCCATGGACCGGCTTTCTACCGGCTGCCGGAGAACACCGACCGTATCACCCTCACCCGGGAGGTGGACGAGGTCGTGCCCCGGGAGGTGGAGACCGGGGACGGCGAGCGGGTGCGGGTATTTCCGGACCGGGCGAGTCGCTGGCGGGTGACGGCGGGGCTGCGCTGAGGACGGATCGGCGCTACTCCACGAACCGCTCGATGGCCTCACGGTTGGTCCAGGACCACACCTTGGCGGCGGCCTCGGCCCTGGGTAGCCAGAGATAGTCGGTGTGCTCGTCGGAATTGAGCATCACCGGCACCCGGCCGGGCAGTCTCAGCCGATACACGTGTTCCACGTTTTCGGTCACATCCGGCCCGTAGCGCACCCGCCACTCGGGCCTGATGACGAAGCGGTTGCTCACCGCGCAGGACGCCAGCCCCTCGTCCACCAGCCCGGTCTCCTCCATGAGTTCCCGGCGGGCGGTGTCCAGCGGGTCGTGTTCCTCCCAGCGCATGCTGCCGGTCACCGACTGCCAGAAATCCAGCGGGTGGGTGCGGTGCAGCAGCAGCACGTCCAGATCCGCGGTGTAGACCACCACCAGCACCGACTCCGGACGCTTCAGGGGCTTCTCGGCCATGGCTCAGGGGGTCCGGCGCAGGCGGATGTTCAGTTCCCGGAGCTGGAGTTCGGAGACCGGCGCCGGCGCCTGGGTCATGGGATCGGCGGCTGTCTGGGTCTTGGGGAAGGCGATCACCTCGCGGATGGAACGGGCACCGGCCATCAGCATGACCAATCGATCGAGACCGAAGGCGATGCCGCCGTGGGGTGGGCAGCCGTACTTCAGGGCGTCCAGCAGGAAGCCGAACTTGCTGCGGGCCTCGCTCTCGTCGATGCCGAGAATGTTGAACACCGCGTTCTGCATTTCCTGGCGGTGGATACGCACCGAGCCGCCGCCGAGTTCGGTGCCGTTCAGCACCATGTCGTAGGCCCGCGATACGGTGTTGCCGGGATCGGCGCGCAGCGCCTCCGCGTCGTCCACCCGCGGTGCGGTGAAGGGGTGGTGCAACGCGTTCCAGCGCTTCTCCTGGAGATCCCACTCGAACATGGGAAAATCCACCACCCAGAGAATCTGCCAGTCCTCCTGCACCAGCCCCATGTCCTGACCCACCTTGAGGCGTAGCGCCCCGAGGGAGTCGTTCACCACCGTGGTGGCGCCAGCGCCGAAGAAGATGAGGTCGTTGGCCCCGGCGCCGGTACGCCTGAGGATCTCGCCCACCACGTCATCGGGGAGAAACTTCAGAATGGGCGATTGCAGTCCCTCGCGACCCCTGGCCGGGTCGTTGACCTTGATGTAGGCCAGTCCCTTGGCGCCATAGCGGGAGACATAATCGGTGTACTGGTCGATCTCCCGGCGGGTGAGGCGACCCCCGTCCGGCACGTGCAACGCCGCCACCCGCCCGCTGGGGCTGTTGGCAGGCTCGTTGAAGACCTTGAAATCCACCGCTCCCATGAGGTCAGACAGTTCCACCAGTTCCAGCGGGATGCGTAGATCCGGCTTGTCGGAGCCGTAGCGGGCCATGGCCTCGGCGTAGGTCAGGCGCGGAAAGGGGTCGGGCAGTTCCACCGCCAGCACCTCGCGAAACAACGCCCGCACCATCCGCTCCATCAGGTGGTTGATGCCCTGCTCGTCGAGAAAGGCCGTCTCGATATCCAGCTGGGTGAACTCCGGCTGGCGGTCGGCGCGCAGATCCTCGTCGCGGAAACAGCGCACGATCTGGTAGTAGCGATCATAGCCCGCCATCATCAGCAACTGCTTGAACAGCTGGGGCGACTGGGGCAGGGCGAAGAAGCTTCCCGGATGGGTGCGGCTCGGCACCAAATAATCCCGCGCCCCCTCGGGGGTGGCCTTGGTGAGCATGGGCGTCTCGATGTCGATGAAGCCCTCGGCGTCCAGAAAGGCCCGTAGCGCCCGGGTGATGCGAGCCCGGAGCATGAGCTTCTGCTGCATCTCCGGGCGGCGCAGATCGATGTAGCGGTAGCGCAGCCGCACCTCCTCGGATACCGCGTCGTCGTCCAGCTGGAAGGGCGGGGTCTCGGCGGCGTTGAGAATCTCCAGTTCCCTGGCCAGCACCTCGATCTTGCCGGTGGGCAGCTCCGGGTTCATGGTGCCCTCGGGGCGCAGCCGCACCCGGCCGCGGATGTGCAGCACGTACTCGTTGCGCGAGCGATCGGCGTTGGCGAACGCCTCCGGGGTGTCCGGGTCGATCACCACCTGCACCAGACCCTCCCGATCCCTGAGGTCGATGAAGATCACGCCGCCGTGATCGCGGCGCCGGTGTACCCAGCCACACAGGCTGACGGTCTGGTCCAGGAGGGTCTCGGTCACATGACCGCAATAATGACTGCGCATGGTGTCGATCCGGTGAATTGGAAAGGGACAGAGGGGCACAAAAAAACGGCCAGGGACCGGAAATGGTACGGTTCCTGGCCGTTTATCGCAACCGCACAACGGGCCGGGAAGCCCGCGCTTCAGGCGGCCTTGGTATCGCCGGACTTGGCGGTCTTGGTCTCGGACTTGGTCTCGGACTTGGTCTCGGCCTTGGTCTCGGCCTTGCTCTCGGACTTGGTCTCGGACTTGGTCTCGGACTTGGTCTCGGCCTTGGTCTCGGATTTGGTCTCGGCCTTGCTCTCGGCGCCGCTTTCCACCAGATTCTTCTTCTTGTCCGCTCCGGACTTGAAGTCGGTCTCGTACCAGCCGCCGCCCTTCAGCCGGAAACCGGCCGCCGACATGATCTTCTTCAGGGACGGGGTCTGGCAGGCGGGGCAGTCGGTGAGCAGCGGATCGGAGATCTTCTGCAGGGCTTCCAGTTCGTGGCCGCAATCGTCGCAGCGGTACTCGTAAATAGGCATGGATGGATCCTCATCGGCCAGGGGCAGTGACTAACAACCGCACAAGCTTATGGGGGCATTCGGCGAAAAAAACAAGGGCTAACGGGTAAAAAACCGCCATGTCACGGCACCCTCAACTGGCCATCTGCGGGTTTCGCCAGCTTCGCAGGAAATCCAGCCTTCCGGCCAGCAGCATGGCCACCGGGCGGGTGGGCTCGGAGCGCTCCAGCATGATCTTCACCACCGCCGTCATGGGGGTGGCCAGAAACATTCCCACCACCCCCCAGATGGTGCCCCAGAGGATCAGGCTCAGCATCACCGCCACCGGATGCAGATCCAGCGAATGTCCCATCAGCCGCGGCTCCAGCACGTTGCCCAGCAGAAACTGCACCGAACCCGGCAGGGCCAGCGCCAGCACCACCAGGCTCGCCGACAGTTGCGGGTCGAGCAGCACCACCGGCAGTGGCAGCACGGTGGCGATGATCGAACCCACGCTGGGAATGAAATTCAGCAGGAAGGCGAACAGCCCGAACACCATGGCCAGATCCACCCCGAGAATCCACAGGATCAGCCCGGTGAGGAGGCCGGTCATGGACGACACCCCCACCTTCACCAGGATGTAGCGGCGGATCTGGTTCTCCACCTCGCCGAGAAACCCGCCCCGGGCGGTGGGGTGGGTGCCACCGCCCAGGAACATGAAACCGATGAAGATCAGGATCAGGATGCCCTGGGACAGCACCCCCAGCATGGCGCCGGCCACCCGCACCAGCATGTTGCTGATGCGGGTGCCCAGCATCCTCAGGGCATCGCCGCCACTCACCGCCTCGGTGGCGGTGCCCACCGCCGCCGGGTCCAGGGATTCGGCCGGCATCGGCCGGGTCCAGGCCGCCACCGTGCCCTCGGGCAGGATGCCCAGGGTGGGTAGCCAGCGACCGGCCAGATCCGCCAGCGCCTCCAGCCGTTGCTGGTAGACATCGGCGTTGGCCACCAGTTGGCTCACCGATATCGACACGATCCGCGCCACCGCCACCATCAACAGCACGGTGATCGTCAGGGTGGCGCCGATGGCCAGCCAGCGTGGTAGATGCAACTGGCGTTGTTGTACCTCCACCAGCGGCACCAGCGCATAGTAGATGAACAATGCCAGCACGAAGGGCACCAGCACCGCCCGCAACCAGAACAGCGCAAGCGCGGTGGCAAAAGCGGCCAGGATCAGCAGGCAGACGGTCTGGATATGGCGTTCCTGTTCGGTCATCGGTGAGGCTCCGGCGGCTCGGCGAGAGAGGGATAGCGGACGTGGGGCGCCCCATGGGTTTATGCTACTATGCCGGCGCTTTTTCCAGCCCCTGTTTCGTTTGCCCAGGATGTCACGCCCATGACCGAGATCGATTACGAACAAGCCCGTTTCAACATGATCGAACAACAGATCCGTCCCTGGGAGGTGCTGGATTCGCGGGTGCTGGATGTGCTCGGCAGTGTGCCCCGGGAGGACTACGTGCCGGCGCGTTACCGGGCGCTGGCCTTCACCGACGTGGGGATCCCGCTGGGCCACGGCGAGGTGATGATGAATCCCAACGTGGAGGGACGGTTGCTTCAGGCGGTGACCATCAGGCCCGATGACCGGGTGCTGGAGGTGGGCACCGGCAGCGGTTTTCTCAGCACCTGTCTGGCGCGCCTCGGCGGCGAGGTCACCAGCGTCGATATCCGCCCGGAATTCACCAGCGCCGCCGCCGACAAGCTGCGCCGCCACGGCGTGGAGAACGTACGGCTGGAGACCGGCGACGCGGCCCGCGACTGGGGCGATCGGCGCTTCGACGTGGTGGTGCTCAGCGGCTCCCTGCCGGAGCTGTTCGAGAGCTGGAAGCAGCGGTTGGCGGTGCGGGGCCGGCTGTTCGCCATCGTCGGCGGGCCGCCGGTGATGGAGGCGATTCTGGTGACCCGGGTGGCGGAGCGGGAGTGGTTCACCGAGAGCCTGTTCGAGACCGCCATCCCGCCCCTGAAGAATGCCCACAAGCCGGTGGCCTTCGAGTTCTGAGGGAGATTTCCGTGCGTGAACTGGATCCCCTGCAACTGCGCGATCATCTCGCCGGGGCCGATGAGGCGCCGCTGCTGCTGGATGTCCGCGAACCCTGGGAGTTCGAGATCTGCCGACTGGCCGATTCGGTGAACGTGCCCATGGGCGAGGTGGCGGGCCATCCCCTGGACCCGCAGCGGGAAATCGTGGTCATCTGCCACCACGGCGTGCGCAGCTACCACGTGGCGGCCTGGCTGGAGAACCAGGGCTTTCAGCGGGTGATCAATCTCAGTGGCGGCATCCACGCCTGGGCGGAACGGGTGGCGCCGGAGATGGCCCGCTACTGAGGGGCCGGCCGCGGATTTCGTCTTGTGGTAATTGGGCAACAGTCGGGAATCTGTCTTTCCAAAACCACATTTGTTGCCTGACGTGCTATAGTGAGTCGTAATTCAGCAACAAGCGGAGAGCATTCATGGGTAGGCTATCCGGAGGATTGCTTGGACTCTCGGTTCTGCTGGCGACCGGTACCGGTTTCGCTGCCGAGGATCTGTTGACGGTTTATCGCGACGCGGTGGCAAGCGACCCTACCCTGAAACGGGCGGCCGCCTTGCGTCTTGCCGACCGGGAAGCTGTGCCCCAGGCTCGTTCCCTGTCGCTGCCGCGCATCGACGGTCGCGCCAGCAAGACCTACCAGCGCAACTTCGACGGCGACGAGCGCATCGACGGCACCTTCAACACCCAGAACATCACCATCTCGGCGGTGCAGCCCATCTTCAACGTGGGTAACCGGGTGTTGCAGGAACAGGCCGAACTGGTGGCCGAACAGGCCGAGGCCGAACTGGCCAGCGTCGATCAGGCGCTGGTCAGCCGGATCATCAACGCTTACCTGGACGTGCTCCAGGAGCAGGCCGACGTCACCTTCGTGCTGGCCGACAAGGAGGCCACCGCTCAGCAACTGGAGCAGGCCCGACGGCGTTTCGAGGTGGGGCTGATCACCATCACCGACGTGGAGGAGGCCCAGGCCGCGCTGGATCGGGTGATCGCCGACGAGGTGGTGCAGCGTAACGACGTGGACGCGGCGCTGGAGGCGCTTCGCGAGATCACCGGCGAGTCCTACCGGAATCTCTACGAACTCTCCACCCGGGTGCCGTTGTCGCCGCCCGAGCCCTCCGCCCCCGAGGTGTGGGTGCAGGCGGCGCTTTCCAACAACCCCGAGGTGATCGCCAGCAGCCTCGGCGCCGGCATCGCCCGCAAGAACGTGGAATTCGAGAAGGCCGACCGGCTGCCCACCCTGGATCTGCAGGCCGCCGTGGAGCACAACCGCAACAATCGTAACGACCCCAAGGCCATCAACGATGCCCGCATCGGCGTGGTGCTGAACGTGCCCATCTATCAGGGCGGGGCCATCGCCTCGCGGATCCGCGAGGCGGCGTTTCGCTTCGAGGCTGCCAAGGAGGCCCTGGAGGGTGATCAGCGGGAGGTGGTGCGCCGGGTCCAGGACGCCTACCGCAACGTGCTGGCGGCCATCAGCCTGATCCAGGCCCAGGACCAGGCCCGCACCTCGGCGCGCTCCTCGTTGGAGGCCACCGAGGCCGGCTACGAGGTGGGCACCCGTACCATCGTCGATGTGCTGGAGGCCCAGCGGGTGCTGTTCAATGCCGAGCGCAACTACCAGATCGGCCGCATCGCCTACATCCGCAACCTGGTGGCCCTGGAGGCCGCCGCCGGCACCCTCTCCGAGGAGGAGGTGGTGCTGATCAACGGCTGGCTGGAGCCGCCGCGAAGTTAACCCACACGAGTTTTTGCCACCCCCATGGATTGTCAAACCACCCCCGTCGTCGCCGGGCGCGACGACGATGCCCGTTTCCTGGATCTCGGCCGCACGGTGCTGGAGATCGAGGGGCGGGCGCTGGCCCGGCTGCGGGAAAACCTCAACGGTGATTTCGTCCGCGCCTGCCGGGTGCTGCTGGCCTGCGAGGGCCGCATCATCGTCATCGGCATGGGCAAATCAGGCCATATCGGCGGCAAGCTCGCCGCCACCCTGGCCAGTACCGGCAGCCCCGCCTTCTTCGTGCATCCGGCCGAGGCCAGCCACGGCGATCTCGGCATGATCACCGCCAAGGACGTGGTGCTGGCCCTGTCCAACTCCGGCGAGACCGGCGAGATTCTCACCATCCTGCCGCTCATCAAGCGGTTGCACGTGCCGCTGGTGGCCATGACCGGCAATGCCCGCTCCACCCTGGCCACCCGCGCCGATGTGCATATGGACGTGGGCGTGGAACAGGAGGCCTGCCCGCTGAATCTCGCCCCCACCGCCAGCACCACCGCGGCGCTGGCCATGGGCGACGCGCTGGCGGTGGCGCTGTTGGAGGCGCGGGGCTTCACCAGCGCCGATTTCGCCCGCTCCCATCCCGGTGGGCGCCTCGGCCGGCGGCTGCTGCTGCTCACCGAGGACGTGATGCACACCGGCGAGCAGGTGCCTTGCAGCCACCCTGACGACAGTCTCGACCGGGCGCTGCTGGAGATGACTCGCAAGGGGCTCGGCATCACCTTCGTGGTGGAGGGGGACACGGTGCTCGGGGTATTCACCGACGGCGACCTTCGCCGGGTGCTGGACCGGCGCCTGGATATCCATGATCTTCCCATCCGCCAGGTGATGACCCGCCACTGCCAGAAGGTCCACGCCGGCACCCTGGCCGCCGAGGCGCTGGCGCTGATGGAGACCCACAAGGTCAACGCCCTGCCGGTGGTGGACGCCGCCGAGCGGCTGGTGGGTGCCCTCAACATGCACGATCTGCTGCGGGCCGGGGTGGTATAACCCCGGGGCCGTGTACCGCCGACATCGCCAAGCGGCCCGACTGACTCTATAATTGCAGTAGGCAATTCCGGTTCCCCCGGGCCGCTCTTCTCCCCGTGCGGGACGTCGTCACGGCCCGTCCACCCCGTCAAGGATCTCGTCAACGATGGTACGTGGCATACTGGGCCTGGCGGTATTGCTGGTCCTGGCGGTATTGAGTTCCTGGTTCCTGGCGACCCTGGAGTCCACCCTGGAAATTGCCGCCCGGCAACCCACCGCGCCGCCGTTGACCATGGCCCGGGTGCAGGCCATGCGGATGACCGCCGAGGGCGTTCGCGAATACGCCATCGCCACGCCGGAACTGGTGCAACTGCCCGACGACGGCGGTACCCTGTTGCGCCAGCCCCGGGTTGACGTCTACCGGGACGGTACCATCCGGGACTGGCTGCTGCGCGCCGAGGACGGCTGGATCGCCCCGGATAACGACCTGATCCAGCTACGCCGCGCCGTGACCCTGGTGCGCCCCGCCCTGGACGGGCGCTCGCCGGTGGTGATCACCACCCGCGACGTGCGCATCCACCCGGATCGGGATCTGGTGGAGGGGGAGGCACCGGTGCGCATCCAGACCCCCGAGGCGGTGGTGGAGGCGGTGGGCTTCCGGGCCTTCGTCCAGGAGGATCGACTAGAACTGTTAACCGATGTACGGGGGAGTTATGCACCCGCCATTCCCTGAGATTTTCCGGGTTCCCGCCAGCCGGCACGGGCTTGCAGCGCTGCTGCTGGCCGGCGCCATGGGTGTGGCCGAGGCCCTGCCCGAGGACCGCGAGAAACCCATTCAGATCGAGGCCGACAGCGCCGAACTCGACCAGAACGCCGGGGTGATCACCTACAGCGGCAACGTGGTGGTGGTGCAGGGCACCATGCGGCTCACCGCCGACACCGGCAAGATCTTCCTGGAGGCCGGGGAGTTCCAGCGCATGGAGGCCCTTGGCAGCCCCACCACCTTTCGCTATCAGCCCGATGTGGACAAGGAGGTGATCGACGGCGAGGGGCGCCGGGTGGAGTACAACGTGGAGACCGGTAAGGTGACGGTGAACGACAACGCCCGCTTCACCCAGGGCCAGGACGTGTTCACCGGGGATTTCATCGAGTACGACCTGGCCACCGACGTGATCCGTGCCGACAGCAAGGAGGGCGGCCGGATCCGATTGGTGATCCAGCCCAAGACCGTGCAGGATCAGTGATGGCTCGCCTGGCCGCCCGGGAGATCGTCAAGCGCTACCGGCGCCGCCGGGTGGTGGACGCCGCCTCGCTGTACGTGGACAGCGGCACGGTGGTGGGCCTGCTCGGTCCCAACGGCGCCGGCAAGACCACCAGCTTCTACATGATGGTGGGGCTGATCGGCTGCGACGAGGGGCGCATCACCCTGGACGAGCGGGATATCACCCGGTTGCCCATGCACGCCCGGGCCCGACTCGGCATCGGTTATCTGCCCCAGGAGCCCTCGGTGTTTCGCAAGCTCACGGTGCTGGAGAATATCCTCGCGGTGCTGGAGACCCGGCGCGATCTCAACCGCGAGGCGCGGTTGCGGGTGGCCGAGACCCTGCTCCACGAGTTCAACGTGACGCATCTGCGCGACACCCCCGGCATCAGCCTCTCCGGGGGTGAGCGGCGCCGGGTGGAGATCGCCCGGGCGCTGGCCACCGAGCCGCGGTTTATTCTGCTGGACGAGCCCTTCGCTGGCGTCGACCCGTTGTCGGTGACCGATATTCAGCGCATCATCGGTCATCTCTGCCGGCGCAATATCGGCGTGCTGATCACCGACCACAACGTGCGCGAGACCCTGGGAATCTGCGATCATGCCTATATTCTGGACAAGGGCCGGGTGATCGCCGAGGGCGGCGCCCACGAGATCCTGGCCAACCGGCAGGTCCGGGAGGTGTACCTGGGGGAGGCGTTCACGCTGTAATCCATGGGCTTGGCAATTTTTCACGGTCTGGGTCTGTAACCCGTGGCATGGAACATGCTATTTTTAGGATGAAAGTCTGGTATAAGCTTAAGGAAATCTGGAACATGCCCGAAGGCGACCATCCATGAGACAGTCTTTACAACTGCGTCTGAACCAGTCGTTGACCATGACGCCGCAGTTGCAGCAGGCCATCAAGCTGCTGCAACTGTCGAGTCTCGACTTGCAGGTGGAGATCCAGAGTATCCTCGACTCCAACCTCATGCTCGAGCGCGATGAGGAAACCTCCGAGACCGCCCTGCCCGCCGAGGAAGCCCCGGCGCCCGCGGAGAGCCGCGAGCGTACCAGCGAGAGCGAGGTGAGTAGCTCCACCGATACCCTGCCCGACGATCTGCCGGTGGACAGCGCCTGGGAGGATGTCTACGACAGCTACGACGGCTCCACCAGTTACTCGCGCAACGACGACGACCAGATGTCGGGCTACGAGCGTCAGGGCACCACCGAATCCCTGCATGACTACCTGGTCTGGCAGATGGAACTCACCCCCTTCAGCGATACCGACCGGCTCATCGCCATGGCCATCATCGATGCGGTGACCGAGGCCGGTTATCTGGGCGCGAGCCTGGAGGATATCCACCAGGGCCTCACCGAACTGGAGGTGGAGTTCGACGAGGTGGAGGCGGTACTACACCGGGTGCAGCGCTTCGATCCCCCCGGGGTGGCGGCCCGCGACGTGGCCGAGTGCCTGCTTCTGCAACTGGATCAACTACCCGCCGACACGCCGCGCCTGGAGGAGGCCCGCCAGCTCATCCGCCACCGGCTGGACATGCTGGGCAACCGCGACTTCAACGGCCTGATGCGGCGCATGAAACTCTCCCGGGAGGAACTCCAGGAGATCATCTCGCTGATCCAGTCGCTGAACCCCCACCCCGGTACCCAACTCTCCACCACCGAGCCCCAGTACGTGGTCCCGGATGTGTTCGTCACCCGCAACAGCAGCGGCTGGCGGGTGGAACTGAACCCCGAGAACGCGCCGAAACTGCGGATCAACTCCCAGTACTCGTCACTGGTGCGCCGCGCCGACAACAGCTCCGACAACACCTATCTCAAGAATCATCTCCAGGAAGCCCGCTGGTTCCTGAAGAGCCTCAAGAACCGCAACGAGACCCTGCTGCGGGTGGCCATCTGTATCGTCGAGCGCCAGCGGGAGTTCTTCGAACACGGCGAGGAATACATGAAACCGCTGGTGCTGCGCGACATCGCCGAGACCATGGAGATGCACGAGTCCACCATTTCCCGGGTCACCACCCAGAAATACATGCACACGCCCCGGGGCATCTTCGAGTTCAAATATTTCTTCTCCAGCCATGTCAATACCAGTGATGGTGGCGAGGCGGCCTCCACCGCCATCCGCGCCAAGATCAAAAAACTCATCAGCAACGAGGACCCACAAAAACCCCTGAGCGACAGTAAAATCGCCAACATCCTCAGCGCCGAGGGTATCAACGTCGCCCGACGCACCGTGGCCAAATACCGCGAATTGATGTCCATTCCCTCGTCGTCCGAGCGCAAGAACCTGGCCTGAGCCGTCCATAACCACCGACCCGCAACCGCGCTATAAGGAGTTCAACACTCATGCAAGTCAAACTCACCGGCCATCGTATCGATATCACCAGCGCACTCCGGGATTACGTCAACGACAAGCTGGAGCGGGTGGAGCGCCACCACGACGGCGCCACCAGCGTGCATATCATTCTCTCCGTGGAGAAACTCCGGCAGAAGGCGGAGGCGACCCTGCATGTGGCCGGCAACGACATCCACGCCGATGCCGAGGAGTCGGATATGTACGCCGCCATCGACGGCCTGATGGACAAGCTGGACCGCCAGATCAAGAAGCACAAGGACAAGCTCAACGACAAGCATCGCAACGAGAAGACCCGCGATTACAACGCCTGAGCGGCGAGGCCACCCATGAAAATCGCAGACCTGTTGACTCCCGAGCGTGTCGCCTGTCGCAACGACCTGACGAGCAAGAAACGCACGCTGGAGGCCCTCGGCGAGTTGATCGCCACCGCCCAGTCGGATCTCTCCGCGCAGGCCATCTTCGACAGCCTGATCGGCCGGGAACGGCTCGGGAGCACGGGTCTGGGACACGGGGTGGCGCTGCCCCACGGGCGCCTGAGCCGTAGTCGCCAGGCGGTGGGGGCCTTCATCCGGCTGGAGCAGGGGGTGGATTTCGATGCCCTGGATCAACAGCCCGTGACGCTGCTGTTCGCCCTGCTGGTGCCCGAGCATTTCACCGATGAACACCTGAAGATCCTGGCCTATCTGGCGGAGATGTTCAGCGACCGGGCGTTCTGCGATATCCTGCGGGCCACCGAAGACGATCAGACGCTGTTCCAGCGGCTGGTCTCCTGGGAACCCTTCACCTCCTCCGTGTGATGACCGCCGACCTGGAAACGTCCGTCCACGGTACGTTGCTCCGGGTCGCCGATACCGGGGTGCTGATCACCGGCCCTGCGGGTAGCGGCAAGAGCCAGCTGGCCCTGGAACTGGTGCGGGCCGGCCACTGTCTGGTGGCGGACGATCTGGTGATCCTCCGCCGCCACGCCGATGGCCGGTTGCGCGGCCGGGGCGTGGAGACGGGCCGGGGGTTTCTGCTGGTGCGGGGCCTCGGGGTACTGGATGTCGAGGCGCTGTTCGGCACCGGGGCGGCCATTCGGGAGTCCCCCGTCGACCTGCAACTGCGACTGTGGGTGGACCATGCCGATCAACACGACGATCCCCTGCGGGGATGCCGCCGCAGCCGCCAGTGGCTCGGAGTGGCAGTGGAGGAACTGGCCCTGCAGGCGTCACGGCCGGGGCTTGCCACGCTGGTGGAGGTGGCGATCCAGGAACTGCGCCTGCGCTGCCGGGGTCATCGGGCCGAGCAGGGCCTGTCCGCCCGGCTCGGTGCTCGCCTGAGGAGGGATAATCCATGCGAATGATCGTGGTCAGCGGCCTGTCCGGTTCGGGCAAGAGCATCGCCCTGGAGACCCTGGAGGATCTCAACCACTATTGCGTGGACAACCTGCCGGTGGAACTGCTCGGCCCCTTCGCCGAGACGGTGCTGACCCACGGCGAGATGGCCCCCGCTGTCACCGCAGTGGGCATCGATGCGCGCAATTTCCCCGATGCCCTGGCGCGCTTTCCGGATATCCTGGGCCAGTTGCGCGATAGCGGTCTGGAGGTGGAGATCCTGTTCCTGCAAGCCGATAACGAGACCCTGTTGAAGCGCTACAGCGAGACCCGGCGTCCCCATCCGCTGAGCCTGGACGGAGTGCCGTTGGCCGAGGCGATCCAGCGGGAGCGGACACTGCTGGAGCCCATCGCCACCCATGCCAAGCTGATCATCGACACCAGCCACACCAATATCCACGAACTGCGACATCTGATCCGCAGTCGGGTGGCCAACCGGCCCAGCGGTACCGTGTCCCTACAATTCATCTCCTTCGGTTTTCGCAACGGAGTGCCGGACGAGGCCGATTTCGTGTTCGATGTGCGCTGCCTGCCCAATCCCCACTGGGAGCCGCGGCTGCGCTGCCTCACCGGGCTCGATCCGCAGGTGATGGCGTTCCTGGACGAGCAGCCCGAGGTACAGCGCATGGTGGCCGACATCGGCGAGTTTCTGGGTCACTGGATTCCCCGTTTCGAGGCCGGAGATCGCAGTTATATCACCGTGGCGGTGGGCTGTACCGGTGGCCAGCACCGTTCGGTATACATCACCGAGGCGCTGGCCCGGCGGTTGCGCCAGCACCGGCCCAACATCATGACCCGCCACCGGGAACTGCGCTGAACCCCCCGCCCCATGCCCAGTCGTCGGATCACCATCGTCAACAAACTCGGCCTGCACGCCCGGGCCGCTGCCAAGTTCGTCACCCTGGCCTCGCGCTTCGGCTGCGATATCCGGCTGGACCGCGACGGGCGCCGGGTCAACGCCAAGAGCATCATGGGGGTTATGATGCTGGCCGCCGCCAGGGGCGCGGAACTGCTGCTGAGCGCCGAGGGCGAGGACGCCGAGCAGGCCCTCGCCAGCCTGGAGGCGCTGGTGGCCGACCGCTTTGGCGAGGGCGAGTAGGGAGCGCGCCTTCAGGGCAACAGATCCACCAGTTCCCGGCGGATCTGCTCCAGCAACTGTTCCGGTGGCGAGGCGTCCTTGTGGAACACCCGCGCCACCCCGTCGTTGAGAAACCGCCGGTCCTGCGGGCTGAGATCCCGGGCGGTGAGCACCACCACCGGGATCTTCGCCCAGCGCGGCACCGCCCGCAGCCGGCGGATCAACTCGAATCCGTCCATCTCCGGCATCACCAGATCCAGCAGCAGCAGATCCGGCACCCGTTGCTGGAGTTGCTCCAGCGCCAGCCGGCCGTTGGCGGCGGCCATGGTCTGCCAGCCGGCCCGCCCCAGCTGACCCACCAGCAATTCCCGGGTGCTGGCATGGTCCTCCACCACCATCACCCAGCGGGGTTCGCCCGGATCGCCCCGGTAGCGACCCAGCACCCCGGCCAGTTGCTCGGCGCTCACCGGTTTCACCAGAAAATCCGCCGCACCCAGGGCATAGCCGGTGTTGCGCTCGTCGACGATGGACACCATGATCACCGGGATGGTGGCGGTGTTGGGATCGGACTTCAACGCCGCCAGCACCGCCCAGCCGTCCAGCCCGGGCATCAGCACATCCAGGGTGATGGCCACCGGCTGGAGTTCCCCGGCCAGCCGTACCCCCTCGGCGCCGTGGCTGGCGGTGGCCACCCGGTAACCCAGCCGGCCCAGATAACGCCCCAGCAGATCCCGCACCGATTCCTCATCGTCCACCACCAGCACCAGCGGATCGCCCGGCTGACCCTGCATGGGCGACACCGGACGGGGTTGGTCCGGGGGATGGCGCGGCAGGCGCACGGTGAAGGTGCTGCCCTCGCCGGGGGCGCTGACGGCGGTGATCTCGCCGCCCATCAGTTCCGCAAAATACCGGCAGATTGCCAGTCCCAGACCGGTGCCGCCATGGCGCCGGCTGTGGGAGCTGTCCACCTGGGTGAAGGGCTGGAACAGCCGGGCCAGTTGCGCCGCCTCGATGCCCACCCCGCGGTCGATCACCTGGAACACGATCTCCTCGCCCTCGCGGTGGACCTTCACGGTGATCCGCTCCTCCTCGGTGAACTTGCTGGCGTTGGACAGCAGGTTCAGCAGAATCTGGCGGACCTTGCCGAGATCGGCGGTCATGCTGCCCACGTTCACCGCGCAGTACACCGCCAGGGTATTGGCGTGTTCGCGGATCAGCGGTTGCACGGTGGTGGCCACCTCGTCCAGCAGGGTGCGCACCTGGAATACCTCCGGGCGCAACTCCAGCTTGCCGGCCTCGATCTTGGAGATGTCCAGGATATCGTTGATGATCCCCAGCAGATGACGGCCGGCGGCGCTGATACGGTCCACATCGGCCATCATATCCGGTTGTTCCAGGGCCTCGGCGTCCTCGCGGATCATCTCGCTGTAGCCGATGATGGCGTTCAGTGGGGTGCGCAACTCATGGCTCATATTGGCCAGGAACTCGCTCTTGGCCTGGGTGGCGGCCTCGGCGGCGGCGCGCGCCGCCTGGGCCTCGCGGGCTTCCTGCAGGACGGTCATCTCCTTGCCCAGCAGGCGGCTGATCCACAGCGCCAGAAACAGGAAGGTGGCGGTGCTCAGGCCCCCCAGTAGCAGCGCCCGTTGCCAGACCACGGTGAGCGCCTGCTCCATGGCCATGGCATTGTTCCGGTGGGCTTCCCGGAGTTGCGCCATGAAGTCCTGCTGGAAGCGGTCCAGGTGCTGGAACTGGGTACGCAGGCTCTGGATGATCCGGTCGCGCTCTGCCAGCAGACTGCGCAGTTCCCGTAGCAGGCGCTGGGCCTGGGCCGGTGCGGGTTCGCGCTCCAGGCTGGCCCGCACCCGGTCGAAGGCCTCGCGCCAGCGACCGGTGCGCTCCCAGAGGGTGTCCAGTTGCCGTTCCACCGGGGCCAGTGTGGCCAGTGCCGGGTAACGCGCCAGCAGTTCCGCCAGCGCGGTGTTCCACGCCTCGGCATCCGGGGGAATTTCGTCGCCCAAACGGGCCAGAAACGCCTGTCGGGTGTGGGAGCGCCAGCGCTCCACCCGGGAGCCCAGCAGCAACTGGCTCTGTTCCTCCCCAGCCCAGTCCAATCGCTGCTGGTTGGCCTGGGAGACGGTCCAGAACAGGCTGGCCAGCACCATCGCGCCGCCCACCAGCGCCACCCCCACCAACGCCCAGATCAGCACCAGGATGGTTTTCGGCTCCCGCGATCCGGGGGCTTTCATGACGGCGCCCTCACCGGCGAACAACCACCCTGGTGACCTCGCCAGGAGGCGCCGTGGCCACCGGCCCGCGCCCGTCCGGCAGCATTCCTCCACGTACGATCAGATCCAGCATGCAAGCCCCCGTCCGGCCAGTAGGGGCGGACCCATGGGTCCGCCCGGTCCTACAGTTTGGCCGAGACACGGCGAGGATGGTAGGGGCACACCCATGGGTCCGCCCGGTCCGGGAGGAGCCCGTCGTCGGCTAGCCGCCGAAGCGGGGCTCCGGCAAGCCCGCCACCGGCGCCCGTACCGCGAACAATCCCCCGGATTGCGGGTATGTTTCCAGCTCCTGCGCATCCGAGAGCTTGCGCGCGGTGGTGATGTAGAGGGTGCGCAGATCTGCGCCACCGAAGGCCACCATGGTGGGGTAGCGCGCCGGCAGCGGGATCTCGGTGACGATCTCGCCCCGGGGGTTCAGTCGCACCACCCGGCCCCCGGCGAACAGCGCCGACCAGTAATGGCCCTCGCTGTCCACCGCCGCGCCGTCGGGGCGGCCCTCGCCGTGGGGAAAGCGGTGGAACAGGCAGCGCTCCCCCGGTTCGCCGCGCGCCATGTCGAAGTCGTGGACATGGATCTCGTGCTCCGGGGTATCGGCCCAGTACATACGGCGCCCGTCGGGGCTGAAGGCGAGCCCGTTGGCGGTGTATACCGGGCCGGCGTGGCGGGTCACCGTGCCGTCCGGGT
>Ga0207419_1001184_pt1 | contig 20387 bp, 17 predicted proteins | sample ElkSloMetagenome_4_FD_184723 | JGI IMG/M metagenome (GOLD analysis project Ga0207419, IMG submission 184723) | Hot spring microbial communities from Elkhorn Slough, Monterey Bay, USA - MD2A (version 2) | ecosystem: Environmental > Aquatic > Marine > Intertidal zone > Estuary: Microbial mat ...
CCCGGATTCTTCTCCACCGACAAGTACATTTTCTTGAAGCATTACCCTGCAGATATCTTTAAAACCTATTTTAACCCGTTCTAATTCAAGGTTGTAATGTTTGCAAAGAACTTCTGTTTTTGCTGAACTTGAGAAACCAGCAACTATTTTTCCTTTCTTTTTCTTATACCCAGCCAGGTAGTGTATCAACAATAACAAAATCTGGTGTGAGTTTACATAGTTTCCCTGCTCATCGAATAAGGCGATACGATCGGCATCACCATCGAGTGCCAAGCCAAGTGTAATATTCTTATCCTGCTGTATCAAATGTTGAATCTCGCTCAGATTTTTCTCCAAAGGTTCAGGTGAAAGACCGAGGAAAGTGGGGTTGTCAATCCCATGCACCAGTCTGGATTCTGGGAATAGGCGTTTGATGGCATTTTGTCCGCTTCCGTACATGGCGTCAAAAGCAAGGGTGTTTTGTTTCTCAAATACAGCCGGAGAAAAACTGGCTGTAAAATGATCCAGGTAAAGGCTTTCCAGGTCTAAATGTTCAATTAAACCTTTTGATTCAAGATTCTCGAGGTTTGTGAGAGTGATATCTACAGCATGCTCTTCTGAAATCAGGTGCTCAATATCATTCAAATCTTTTGTGAGTAAGGGACCTCCATGTTGTCCTTTCAGTTTATAACCATTATATAAAGGAGGGTTGTGGCTTGCAGTAATCATTACACCCAGTGAAGCCTCCTTTCTGGGAATAGCAAATGAAACCATAGGAGTAGATACAAAGCTGGTGCTGAGAAATACTTTTACCCCTTTCATACCCATAACTTTTGCTACAGTTTCAGCAAATAACCATCCACCAAAACGGGTATCATAGCCGATAATAACAGATGGGTTTTTATGCTTTTTCACTAGCCATGTAGCAGTGGCAGAGGTAATAAGGACGAGATTGTCAACGGTGAAGTCTTTGGCAATTATTGCTCTCCATCCATCAGTTCCAAATTTTATTTTATGCATTATTAAATAGTTGTTTTTGAGCGATAAAGCATATAAGAAATATCCACGTTCTGAAGAAAAATTTAAATTTAATCTTTTTTGATTTATTACCTGTAAATTCTCTTTTTATTTAACGCCTGTTGATATTTTTTTGCATTGCGTAAATGTTGTGTCAGGGTTTTGGCAAAGGCATGATAACCGGAAAAATCCGCTTTTGCACAGAAGTAGAGGTATTCATGTTTCTGATAATTCATAACAGCTTCCATGGCAGCAATAGATGGGATTCTAATGGGGCCAGGTGGCAGTCCGGCATTTTTATAAGTATTGTATGGGGAATCAATGGTGAGATAACTGCTTAATACCCGTTTGATTGTCGGATCTCCAAGTGCAAATTTAATGGTTGGATCTGCTTGCAGCGGAATACCCCTTTTTAGCCGGTTTATGTATACTCCGGCAATTTTAGACTTCTCATCGTTTTTGCTGGTTTCTTCATCAATTATGGAAGCAAGCGTGCTGATCTCAATAGGTGAAAGGCCTGCTCGCACAGCTTTTTCCATTCGGCTTTCATTCCAAAAACGATCATGCTCTTTTTGCATTCTTGAGATAAATTCTTCTGCATTGGTCGTCCAGTAAAATTCGTAGGTATTCGGGATAAATAAGGCAGGTATAGTTTCTTTTGTATATCCAAGTGATGAAATGTAATTGTTGTCATTTAACAATGAGGCCATGCCTGCAGAATCCAATTCAAGCTGACCGCTAATTATGCCTGCCAGTTCTTCAACAGTACGTACGTTATGAAAAACCACTTTTACAGGCACCTGCCGGCCCGCCCTGATTGTGTTAATGATTTCATTATTGGACATGCCATCGCGCAGAATATAATGTCCGCTGGAAAAAGTCTCTGGCAGTGACTTTTTGCCAGCAAGCCATAGGAAACCATCGGCGTCCTGCAGGACGTTCAATGCTAATAAACTATCCGTTAATTCACTGTAGCTTGCATTGGAAGGGAGATATAAGTGTACTTCGCCCTTGTCAGGAATAATTACATTGGATGTATACATGTTTTTGTATATGTGATAAGCATAAAATCCTCCTACAATGGCTGCTATTACCAGTAGAATAGCTATTATGACAATTAATTTACGCTTCATATTTTTAAAATTATATTGGAAAATGTAATCCAAAAGCAAAAAAGTAAAATATTAAATTCGATCTCGTATCCATAATTCTTTATAAAATTCATTATGTGAAAACAGTCTAAATTGCATGCCATAGCTTGTTTTCATGAATTTTTAGTTATTTTCACCCGTTATATTTTCTTTGGTTAAAGTAACCCGATAAAATTTACCATTAGTATAAAAGAATACAAAAATAATATGTTTTTCCTTATTGTAAACTTCTTTAATATGCAGTTTATTCATGATAATTTATAACCAATTGGGGCATTTTACGTTTACAAGAGGATATAATCACTTTCAATTATAGTCTGACAATCAATTATGGGTTGATGGTCAATAAATTATGAAGTCTGAGATAGTATATAATTTTTTTGAGAAGTTACAGCCCGATAATTTGAGTTTTCTTTATCAGGGAGCATTCAATGATGAAATTACCGACCATATTATTGATTTGAGCGAATACAATCTCAATAATAAGGGAGAGGCTGTTTACCTGAGCAACCGGGTGTCTTTTCTAATGGCAGAGTGCTTTCAAAATATTGTGCGTCATGGTGATAAGCCTACAGCAAAGGCAGATAAAAAGGCTGGGCTGTTTGTTACACGTAACATTGGGCGGGCCTTTTTTATTACATCAGGTAATTTGATAGATAATGCTGAAATTCCTGAATTAAAGCGAAAGCTGGAGCAAATTAATAAGCTGGGTAAAGATGAGTTAAAAGTGTTGTATCTGTCTGTTTTAGGCAGTGAACGGCAGGATTCAAAAACAGGAGCAGGACTGGGACTAATTGAAATGGCACGTCGATCCGGGCAAAGTCTTGATTATACGTTTATCAAAGCGAACGATACCCATTCCTTCTTTTACCTACAGATTAAACTAATTAGTGCCAGCCAAAAAATTCAACCCAAACAACACGATTTGCCACTGAACCTCGCAGGGGACTTGCATGCGCTCATGAGCAAACATGATATTCTTATTGTACAAAAAGGTGATTTTGCTAAAGAGACTGTTCTTCCTATACTAAAAATGATTGAAGATACCATCACGGAACAGGCCCGAATGCAGAAAATGCGCAAAAAAACATTTCATCTTCTGGTTGAAATCCTTCAAAATGTTGGTAAGCATAGCTTAAAAGTCGATGGCAACCGCAGCGGTATTTTTCTTATGTATCAACAAAAAGGTAATTTTAAAATCAGTACTGGGAATTATATTGCTCCAAAAGGAGTTCCTGCTTTACAAAAGCATTTAGTCAGACTTAATAGCCTGAACAGGGATGAGCTTGTTGAGTTGTACAAACAAACCCTGAAAGATGGAAAAGTTACCCATATGGGCGGCGCTGGGTTAGGTTTAATTGATATTGCCCGGGAAAGCAGTACAAAACTGGAGTATGATTTTATTGAAGTAGATAAGAGTAAATATTTTTTTATTTTGCAGGCTCAGTTTTAAAATTCTTTAGGCTAAAATTTCAGCCCTATTACCATTAAATCATCAATTTGTATATTTTCTCCCTTCCATTGCGTAAAAGTGTTATTCAACATAGTTTTTTGATTCGCCGGCTGTTGATTAGAAATAGCTATCAATTTTTCTTCAAAATTTGAATAATTGAACTTCTTATTTTTCGGCCCGCCAAATTGATCAGTAAATCCATCAGAAGATAAATATATCATGCTTCTTTCCAGGTTTATTTTATGGCTTGTAAAGTTTATTTCTGAATCTGATGTCCGGGCAAACTTTGATACTCCACCAAGGGTTATAAAGTCTCCGTTGTATTTTTCCAGCATATTATTTTGAACCTTATAAATACACTGGTTAGCCCCACTGAATATTGCCTCCTTTTTATTTTCTGAAACAAATAATACAGCGGTATCCATGCCATCCTGTGCATAAATTTCCTTTTTTTCCTGGTGCAATGACTCTATTATTCCATAGTGCAATGCCTTAAGTATTTTATCAGGACGTGTAATATTTTTTTCTTTTACAATCTGGTTTAATAAGGTGTTCCCTATCATCGACATAAGGGCACCAGGGACTCCATGTCCGGTACAATCAACGGATGCAAAAACATGTCCTTTTTTTGTTTTCGAATACCAGTAGAAGTCACCACTCACAATATCCCGGGGTTGGTAAAAAATAAACACATCTGTAAGATTATCACGAATCTCTTCCTCGGAAATTAAAATAGCAGATTGAATTCGCTTAGCATAATTTATACTGTCGGTAATTAGCTTACTTTTAAACTCTAATTCTGCTTTTTGCCTTGTAATGGCTTCGTTTTTTGAAGTAAGTTTTTTATTAGCATTTTTCTTTATTTTGTAATTATATGCCAATAGCAATATTACTCCAATAAGTAAAATACCTGTCAATATAATCAGTAACAATAGAATCTGCTGGGAATGGAGTCTTCCTTTTAACAGGTTTAATCTTTTTGCTTCATATTCAATTTTTTGCGATTGTATTCTTAAATTTTCCTCCTGCAGTTCAAGTACCATATTTTTTCTTTCAATTTCTGAAGAAAGACTATCTAAATCAGCAATTTTTTTTGTGAGGGTAGAAGCTTGCTCCTCTATTTTACTTTGCTTTTCGTTCAATTTTTTTTCCGAATTGAAATAAAGCTCTTGCAGGGATATTTTTTTTCTGGCATATAAAACTAAATCATTTGACATCTTCAGATCAGCTTTATTAATATTTTCAGGATAAATGTCAAATTCTCTGATTTTTGCGTTGGTATAATCTATCATTAAAAAATCTTCATCTTTTCCATGATCGCTTATAATCAGAACCCCTCTGGGGTAATTTTTCTCAAAGATTTCGTCTATTTTACGCTTTCTGGCTCTTGATACAATTAGTATTTGGCAATAAGATATATTGTCGGCTTCTAAAAATGATGAAACTTTTACAGGTTTGCCATTTATTCTCTTATTCCTTAGATTATATTCAATGTATCCAGATAATCTTTTGTCCTTGTCAAGCACACCTATCGTAAAAAACTCTCCTGTTGTATATTCATCAGGCCATTCAATTTGTAAACTGAATAACAGAATGTCATGAGCTATGTTCTGTTCTTCCCTGGTCTGCCCTGTACATAAAATTTGTGTATACATCAATATCAAAAATAGAAGATATTGTTTTTTCATGTTACGCTATATAGTCAATTATTACAACTTATACTGAATAGAATTAAAAATGTTATAGAGTTATGTAAAGCAATTAAACTTCTATCCGCCTTGGTTTGTTATATTAAAAATAAATATTGTAAGTTTAATTGAAGCAGGTAAGAGATTTACACAAAGAAATATTAATAAATCTTTTGGCTGAAGTTTTAAAAATGATGCTGAATTGCGTGCCTACTGAATAAAAACTGACAGATATTTTAGTCTATCTCGTAGTTAAATAGGACTATACTCTTGAATAATAATAGAATAAAAAGATTTTTTTTTATAAATTACAGGAATTTATCTGTAGAATATTTTATTTTTGCACCTCAATTCAAATAATATAATGTCTAACTTATTAATTATTAATCAATTTATTAAATGACAGACAATCAAGAAAACGAAAAAGTAGATCAGGAAAATCAGGAAAACTCGCAAACCGAAGTTACTGATAATCCTGGTAAAGAAAACAACCAAAATCAGGAAACCAGGCAGGAAGAAAGTGAACCTGAAAAAGCAGAAGAAGTAAAATCTGATGGTCCCGCACAAGAAGATGAGGTTAAAATTGAAGAGCCAACAGATGTTCAACCTGTTGAAAGTCCTGAACAACCTCAGGAAGTAAGTCCTGATAACCCAACCGATGTTGCACCAGTTGAAGATTTTGACTGGGATGAGTATGCCGCAGAGGGTGATTCATTTTCTGGCGGTGCCCGCACAGAATATGAAGAAATGTATGACAAAACTTTAAGTACCATTGCCGAAAACGAAGTTGTTGATGGTACCGTAATCAGCATGACCAAACGTGAAGTTGTGGTTAATATTGGTTATAAGTCTGAAGGTGTTGTTAGCTTAAACGAATTTCGCTACAACCCTGAGCTTAAAGCGGGTGATACTGTAGAAGTATACGTGGAAAGTCAGGAAGATAAAAAAGGTCAATTGGTGCTTTCTCATAAAAAAGCACGGGCTCTCCGGAGCTGGGATCGTGTGAATGAAGCCCTTGAAAAAGACGAAATTATAAAAGGATATATCAAATGCCGCACAAAAGGTGGTATGATTGTAGATGTATTCGGCATTGAAGCGTTCCTCCCCGGTTCGCAAATTGATGTAAAACCGATCCGTGATTACGACATGTACGTGGATAAAACAATGGAATTCAAGGTTGTAAAAATTAACCAGGAATACAAAAACGTGGTCGTTTCTCATAAAGCACTTATTGAAGCAGAACTTGAGCAACAGAAAAAAGAAATTATTTCTAAACTTGAAAAAGGACAAGTACTTGAAGGAACGGTTAAAAACATCACTTCCTACGGTGTATTTATAGACCTTGGAGGGGTTGACGGTCTTATTCACATTACGGACCTTTCCTGGGGACGGGTTAACCATCCGGAAGAAATTGTAGAGCTTGACCAGAAATTAAATGTTGTTATACTTGACTTTGACGATGCTAAAAAACGTATTGCATTAGGATTGAAACAATTAACAGCTCACCCATGGGATTCCCTTGATGAAAAACTCAAGGTAGGAGATAGGCTGAAGGGTAAAGTTGTCGTTATGGCTGATTACGGTGCATTTGTTGAAATAGCTCCGGGTGTTGAAGGATTAATCCATGTTTCTGAAATGTCATGGTCACAGCATCTGCGCAGTGCACAGGAATTCCTGAACGTTGGCGATGTAGTCGAAGCTGAAATTCTTACACTGGATCGCGAAGAGCGTAAAATGTCTTTGGGTATTAAACAGTTGAAAGAAGATCCATGGGATAAAATTGAAGAAAAATACGCCCTTGGAACAAAACATAATGCAAAAGTTAGAAATTTTACTAACTTTGGTGTATTCGTAGAGATAGAAGAGGGAGTGGATGGACTAATACATATTAGCGACCTTTCCTGGACAAAAAAAGTGAAGCATCCTGCAGAATTTACTGAGGTAGGTGCCGAAATTGAAGTAATCGTTCTTGAAATTGATAAAGATAACCGCAGATTGAGCCTTGGACACAAACAACTGGAAGAAAATCCATGGGATGTGTTCGAAACTGTTTTTGATGTGGATTCAGTGCACGAAGGAACCATTATTGAAATGATGGATAAAGGTGCTGTTGTGGCACTTCCGTATGGAGTGGAAGGTTTTGTGACGCCTAAACATCTTGTAAAGGAAGACGGTTCAAAAGCCAAAATGGATGAAAAACTTGCATTCAAGGTAATTGAATTCTCTAAGGCTGCAAAACGTATTATTTTGTCTCATAGTCGGGTATTTGAAGATGAGCAAAAAGGAAAACAGGCCACAGCAAGAAGAACTGAGGAAGAAAACACCAGGAATGTTACCAAAAAGCTGAATAGCAATATGGAAAAAACCACGCTTGGTGATATCAGTGATTTAGCGCAGTTGAAATCTGAACTTGAAGAGACTGCAAAGAATGAGAAGAAACAAAGCGCCAAAAAGTCAGAGAAGAACGAGGACAAAGAAGATAATAAATAGAAAATTAGCCTGATATTAATCTAAAGTAAAGCATAATGGAATTTAATATTGAAAAACGTGACAATCACACGCTTATTCAGATTTTGGAAGAGAAACTTGATACTCATGTTGCGCCTACATTAAAATCTGAACTTGTTTTGATAGCCGGAAATGGTGAAAAGAACATCATTCTCGATTTGAGTCAATGCCGTTACTGTGATTCTTCCGGATTAAGTGCCATTTTGGTTGCAAACCGATTGTGTAAGAATGCCCAGGGTACATTCGTCCTTACAGGGCTTAATGAAGCTGTTGAAAGATTGATTACCATCTCACAGCTCGATACCGTGTTGAATATATCTCCATCGGTAGAAGATGCACAAAAATTAGTTTAATTCCTGCTTGACTTTAAAAATAATAAGCAAATTTGTCTTTCAGTATTACTATTTTAGGTAGTAGTTCAGCTTTGCCTACTGCCAAAAGATTTCCAACCGCTCAGTTGATTAACGTCAACGAGCGGTTTTTTTTATTGGATTGTGGCGAAGGTACGCAGATGCAATTGCGTAAATTCCGAATTCGATTTGGTAAAATAAATCACATATTTATTAGCCATCTGCATGGTGACCATGTATTTGGTCTTTTTGGGCTTATTTCATCTTTTTCTTTGTTAGGTAGAAAAAATTCGTTGCATATTTATGGGCCTCCGGGTATAAAGAATATCCTGCTGGGGCATTTACAAATGTTTTCTATGGAATTGGTATTTACCCTTGATATACATGAATTGGCTCCTAAACGGCACCAGCAGGTATTTGAGGACAAATCTCTTACAATATTTGCCTTTCCTCTTAAACACAGAATAACCACCATGGGCTATATTTTTCTGGAAAAAGATGCGGAATTGAATATTAAAAAAGAAGCCATTTCAAAATATAATCTTTCGCTGGCGAGCATCACAAAAATAAAAAATGGTAGCGACTATCTCACGCCTGATGGAATTCAGGTGCCTAACAGTGAGCTCACAAAGCCTCCTTACAAACAACGGAAGTACGTTTATTGCACTGATACACGACCCTTGAAAAAAATCAATGAACTGGCAAAAAATGCTGATATTCTGTATCATGAGGCAACTTTCCTGGACAGAGATAAATATCTTGCACGGGATACCGGGCATTCAACCACAGTTCAGGCGGCGACAGCAGCTAAAGAGGCAGGGGTAGGAAGGTTGATTATCGGTCATTTTTCTGCACGCTATAAAGACCAGGTGCAGCATCTAAAGGAAGCCCGGGAAATATTCTCCGAAACAGTAATTGCTGAGGATGGGGTTACGTTTAGTATAGAGAAAATGAGAGCTCCTGAGGTAAAGAATTAACTTAGATATTTTTCTACCACATTAATTATCTCCTGTATTTTAATGGGTTTAACCATATACTCTACGGCACCTAATTTTTCCGCCTGAATTTTATCCTGTTGTTCATTTCTCGCTGTAAGCATTATAACCACAGGTTCTTCCTCGCCATCAGCTTCTTCTTTAAGTAACTCGTATACTTCAAACCCGTTCATGCCTGGCATCATTATATCAAGGAATATCAATTTTGGGCTGTTTCTCTTCGCCATTTCAATCGCTGAGGGACCATCAGAAGCAAGTATTACATTATATCCCTGCGCACTCAATATATCCTGCAACAATAAATTATTTACCGAAGAATCATCAACTACAAGTATGGTGTCTTTTATAGTATTCATTGAATTTCAATATTTTAAGCAATTACATTCACCTACATTATTATACTAAAATACGCTTATTCAGATGTGCTTTAGTAATTTAAGTTTGACTTAAATTATAAATTGGTTAAATTTACAATAAATAGGTATAGGTTTTTTTTAGATTTGCCTGTATAATAGCAACATTTTTAATGATATATATCATTAGATATTACCTTTAAATTCTTCCAAAATGGCCTGTCAATGTTATAATAGTTGCTTTAGCGAACTTAATGATGAAGAAAAGAAGCTGTTGTTTGGATCATCTAACCAAATACGGTACAAACCTGGGGAGACCATTATTAAACAGGGCAATAAAATTGCGCATGTTTTACATCTGGAGGAAGGATATTGTAAATTATTACTCGAAGCCGGAAAAAATATTACTGTACACCTGCTTAAATCTCACGACCATTGCGGGCTTATAAATTTATATGATGGTAATACAGTAAATTATTCAGTTACGGCCCTTACCGAAGTAAATGTTTGCTTGCTGGATAAGGATGTTTTCATTGAGGTACTGGAAAATAATCCAGCCTTTATGAAAAGGGTATTGCAAATTACAAACCAGTTTACCAGCTTAATGTTACAAAAGGTACGCTTTATCGGACAAAAACAATTACACGGACGGATTGCATCTACAATTCTATATCTTGCCGATGAAGTTTATCAGAAAGATACCTTTCGTATGATGCTCTCCCGCAGTGATTTTGCTGAATTTACAGCTACATCAAAAGAAAGCTTAATACGTATCCTCTCTGAATTACGTAATGATAAAATTATTGAAATTGATAACAGGCAGGTGGGAATTTTGCAAAGGGATTTACTCGAACGTATCAGTCGGATTGGCTGATTTTAAAGACTGCTTCATAATACAGCTCAACTGGTTAAATATTGTTAAAATTCTATTCATTATATTGATCAATTCACTTTCTTGAACAAATAATTGTACCTTTGCACTTTTGCTGGAACAAAGGTTCATAATGTTTTATTTTAAAAGTAAAATTAATTTTGTAGATGCTTTTCCGGTCTGAAAGATAAATAGATAAAAAAATTACCTGGATTATTGGATAAGGAATAAATTTTTATTCTTTTTGTATAGCAAAAAATAGTAAAAGAGATGCAGAAGGAGCGAAAAACTCAAAATAAAATATAGAATTGTTTTTTCTTCATCTGATAAATGATAATTAATCGATAAATTAATGATAAACAGAAGTTATTTTTCACTAATAATAATAGCTTTTCTTTTTGCCGGTCAGAATGCTGAAGGACAAAGGAAAACAAAGTTAAAAACCAGGGCTGATTCCATTAGTTACGCGCTGGGTGTGTCACTTGGACAGGGTATCAGCGACAATGGTTTTTCTAATATTCAGTCTAAAGTACTGCTTAAAGGCATTGAAGATATTTACAGCGATGAAGCAATTCTCACACCTCAGGAAGCTAATCAGCTGGTATCAGGCTATATGAGCGAATTGAAAGAAGAAGAGGCAGAAAGGAACCTGCTTGAAGGTCAGGAATTTCTTGAAAAGAATAAAGAAAACCCTGAGGTAACTACTTTACCCAGCGGACTGCAATACAAAATAATTGAAGAAGGAGAAGGTACACCTCCCAATGAGAATGATGAAGTTACTGTGCACTATACCGGCACTTTACTCGATGGAACTGTTTTTGATAGTTCTGTGGAAAGAGGAGAGCCAGTGAGTTTTCCTGTTAACAAGGTTATTGAAGGCTGGACAGAAGCATTGCAACTCATGAAACCAGGATCAAAATGGATGCTCTACATTCCTTCAGCACTAGCCTACGGAGAAGAGGTCCGTCCGGGTGGTCCTATCAAAGCCAATATGGCACTTATATTTGAAGTTGAACTAATATCAGTTAATCGAAATTAAATTTAATAAATGTTTAAAGTTATGAAAATTAGAAATTTAGCCTTTATGGCACTTGTTTTACCCTTATTTCTTTTTTCCTGTAATCAAACAGGATCTTATTCCGGTATGAATGATGATATTGATACCATAAGTTATGCTTTGGGTGTATCAATTGGAAACAATATTAAAGAAGGTGGCCTGGATACGCTAAACGCCGATGCTTTGGCAGCCGCCATTTCAGAAATCTATGAAGATAAAGAAACCTCATTTACAGTAGAAGAGGCGAATACAATTTTATCAGAATACTTTGCTTCTCTCCAGACACGCAAGAACGATGAGAACATGCAGGAAGGTGAAGAATTTCTTGAACAGAATCTTACTGAAGAAGACGTGCAGGAGACTGAAACTGGCCTGCAATATATTGTGCTTGAGGAAGGAGAAGGCCCTCAGCCTGAGCCAACTGATAAAGTTCGGGTACATTACACCGGTACCTTAATTGATGGTACTGTTTTTGACAGTTCAAGAGAGCGTGGCGAACCTGCTGAATTTTTTCTTAACAGGGTTATTCCCGGTTGGACCGAAGGTTTGCAGCTGATGAAAGTAGGTGGACACTACAAATTCTTTGTTCCTTCGCAACTGGCATATGGTGCAAATCCAAGACCAGGTGGTGTTATTGAACCAAATATGGTGCTCATTTTTGATGTTGAGTTACTTGAAATTCTTGAAAGCGATGAGCTTCCTGAAGGACAGCCAGGACAATAAACCTGAAAAACTTACCATAAAAAAATGCCCGGAAGTTATTTCCGGGCATTTTTCTTTAGAACCTTTACCAGTTTTTCTTTTTCAATGTCCCAGCACAATTCCCTGGCCGCTTTTTCAAGTTTTTCAGAATATTTTTTATTTAAATCCTGATTTAAAAATTGGCTCATTTCTTTGGCAATCTCTTTTGGGTCTTTTGAGCTACTTGTTATACCAATTTTATATTGCGAAACAACGGCACGTAATTCAGGTAAATCAGATACAAAAACAGGTATTCGTGCCTGAACATAATCAAATAGCTTGTTCGGGAGCGCATAATAATAGTTTAAACCTATATTCCTTTCAAGTGAAATCCCCACGGTTGCCTCCCGGGTATATTCCCGTAACACCTCAGGTTTTTTTTTGCCGTAAAACTTTATCCTGTCACCTAAAGACAGCTCAATAACCTTTGTTTTAAGAGCTTCAGAAACATCGCCTTCCCCAAAAACAGCCAGAAGTGCATTTTCAATATAAAGCATAGCTTCAATCATTTCCTCCAGGCCACGCCCCATATTCAAAGCACCCTGGTATATAATCACTTGTTTATCGGCAGGGAAGAGCATTTTATTATTCAGCTTTTGGGCAGCTATATAAAGTGGTAAGTTTCTTAAAACAGTAACTTGTCTGCCATATTTTTCTGCATAAATACAGCCTATTGATTCATTAACAGTAATCATTGAACCTGAGAACCGCCTTAAGATAAATCGCTCTATGCTTTCCCATAATTTTTTAACAAAAGGGTTTTCCTGTAGCTCAGGTACTTCTGTAAAATATTCATGGCTATCATAAATTAATCTCTTTCGTTTTACTTTTGCCGCCAGCCAAGCTGCTGGTAAAGTGTCCAGGTCATTGGCAAAAATCAAATCGGATTTTTGTTTTAAAAACCAAAAAAAAAGTCGCAGATTTATGCTGGCATAAAAAAGCGGACCCTTTGCAAAAGGTAGATTAAACCGGGTTGTACGGAAAGGAAGATCATTAATGGAAATCGAATCTTTCAGCCGGCGTCCTGCAACATGAACATCAAATCCTTCCTGCTGTAGAACCTGACAGGTACGAAAAATCCGCTGATCTGTTGCAATGTCATTGCTTACTGACATTAATACTTTTCTTACCTTTGTGCCGGGTTTAATCAATTTCTGTAAGTTTTTTGCAAATTAACAAAATATGACCGGAATTTTTATGATAAATTCATTATTCTGGTATGCACTTACAGAAGAATAGCGGTAATTATACATGGACATACTTCAGAATTATTCTTTAAAAGCGCACAATACCTTTGGCATTAATGCTAAAGCTGAATATTACGTGGCTGTAAATACACATGAGGAGCTAATGGTGGTTTATACTTCCGATACATACCGGAACATCAAAAAGCGTGTTTTAGGTGGAGGAAGCAATGTACTACTTACATCCGATATTGAGGGTATGGTGATACATCCGTCTTTTACAAGCATAAAGGTGGAGAAAGAAGAGAAGGAAGAGATATTCATTTCCTCCGGTGCTGGTGAAAATTGGGATAATTTTGTAGAATATTGTGTGAGCAGAAATTATGGAGGTATTGAGAACCTTTCGCTGATACCGGGTGATGTGGGATCCAGTCCAATACAAAATATTGGTGCTTATGGTGCTGAAGTAAAAGATACGATCGCATGGGTGGAATATTTTGATCTGGGCAGCCGCTCTCTTATGCGTCGCGATAATGCTGCCTGCAGGTTTGGATACCGGAACAGCATATTCAAAAATGAGCTTAAGGATACTTTTGTGATTACAAGGGTGTGTTTTCGCCTTCAAAAAGATCCCGCAATAGATGTAAGTTACGGAAATATCCGTGATGAACTGAAGGGTACAGAAAATATAAACATACAGGATGTAAGGAAGGTCGTTATCAATATACGGTCGGCAAAACTTCCTGATCCTGAGTTAACCGGGAACGCAGGCAGCTTCTTCAAAAATCCAGTTGTTCCCCTGGTCCATTATCAAGACCTGAAAACCCGTTATCCTCAAATTCCAGGATATCCGTTAGCTGAGGATTATGTTAAAATACCTGCTGCATGGATGATCCAGGAGTGCAACTGGAAAGGATATACTGAAGGAAATGTAGGCGTGCATAAAAATCAGCCCCTGGTTTTAATTAATCTTGGAAAGGCCACCGGACATGAAGTGCTTTACCTTGCAAACCGTATTGTGAATAGTGTACAGGCAAAATTTGATGTTTTGCTTGAAAAAGAGGTGAATATATGGTAATACACTTCTATTTTAATGCCAGTAAAGCAATGTTTTCAACATGGTGTGTGTGAGGAAACATATCAACCGGTTGTGCTTTTTCCACCTTGTATTTTTCCAACAATAAAGAGATGTCCCGGGCCTGTGTGGCAGGATTGCAGCTTACATAAACTATTTTTTGGGCTTCTGCATCAAGTATGGTTTTTACCACATCGGGGTGAAGTCCGGCTCTTGGAGGATCTACAATAATTATATCTGGTTTTTCCTGCCCTGCAATGAAGGCTGGTGTTAGAACATCTTTCATGTCGCCTGTAAAAAAATGAATGTTGTCAAGATGGTTATTCCTGGCATTTTCCTTAGCATCATTTATCGCTTCGGGAACATTCTCAATTCCTATTACTTTTTTGGCCTGTCCGGCGATAAAGCATGCAATGGTTCCTGTGCCGGTATACAGGTCATATACGGTTTCTTCCCCGCTGAGTCCTGCAAATTCTCTGGTTAACCGGTAAAGCTTCAATGCCTGCTCAGTATTGGTTTGGAAAAATGATTTTGGGCCTAATTTAAATTTCAGGTTTTCTAATTCTTCGAATATAAATGGGTTTCCATGGTAGAGAATGATTTCCTGGTCTAAGATGGTATCATTGGCCTTTTGGTTTATCACATAGTGCAGGGAGGTAATAGACGGAAAAGTTGCGACTAAAAAATCCATCAGTGTCTCAATCGCCACCCTGTCATTCTGGTAAAAGGCAACCACTACCATTAGCTCACCAGTGCTGCTGGTGCGAATAATCAGATTACGCAGCAATCCGGTATTCTGCCGAAGATCAAAAAAAGACAGATCGTTTTGCAAGGCAAATTTTCGCACAGCATTTCTGATTTCATTGCTTGGTGAGCGTTGCAAATAACAGGTGTCAATATCAAGAACCTTATCAAACCTGCCCGGCACATGAAATCCCAGGGCATTCAGATTTTTATCGGCATCCGGTACATCCATTTCGCTTTCATATAGCCATCGTTTATTGGAAAATGTGAATTCAAGTTTGTTACGGTAAAAAGTGTTGTTTTCTGCTCCTACAATCGGAAGCATTTTGGCATTATCTACCCCTCCAATACGTTTTAGCTGCTCGTAAACAAGCTTTTGTTTATACCACAATTGCTTCTCATATGGTAGATTTTGCCACGAACATCCGCCACAAGTGCCAAAGTATTTGCAAAATGGCTCGGCCCTCTCTTTTGATAAGGAATGAAAAGCCACAGGGATTCCTTCAAGGTAATTTTTTTTCTTTTTGATAATCTGCAAATCGACCACATCGCCCGGGACGCATTTCTTTGCAAAAACAACCATATCGTCAATCCGTGCAAGTGATTTCCCTTCAGCTGCTACGTCTGAAATGACAACTTTTTCAAAAAAAGGTAGTTTTTTTCTTTTCCTCATATTTTACTGTTGGTGTTAAGGGGCGCAAATAAACGATATTTAGGTAACTTTGCAAAATAATTATTATTGCGATACATTATTATATAAGTATGAAGCGCTCTTCAGATGATGATATTTTATTAAAAGCAATAGATTTTGCTGCTGATAAACACATGGATCAGCGTCGCAAAGGTCTGAAGCGAATTCCTTATATAAATCATCCTTTGCGTGTGGCACGGACACTACAGATTCATGGTGAAAAGGATGGAAACCTTCTTTCTGCCGCTGTGTTGCACGATACTATTGAAGATACATCAACCACAATAGATGATATACGCAGAGAGTTTGGTATAAAGGTGGCGCGTCTGGTAAAGGAGGTTTCAGATGACATGGCTTTGCCGGCAATGAAAAGAAAACAACTACAGATTTCAGGAGCAGCTAAATTATCAGATAATGCCAAGAAAATTAAAATTGCTGATAAAATCTGCAATATTTCTGACCTCATTAAATACCCCATAACCTGGTCAGAAAGGCGAAAATATGAATACATTATATGGTCAGTTGATGTAATTAAATACTGCCGTGGAGTGAACGAATTTCTTGAAGCTGAATTTGATAAGGTTGCAGAAGAGGGTATTGACTGGTTCCGGCCTTAACTTTTCTTTGAGTGGAGGCGGGCATAGGGCGCAACTTCCTGACCGGAAAATAATTTTTGCTGGTATTTGTAATACCCGGTAATGCCAATCATGGAAGCATTATCAGTGGTGAATTTCAATTCAGGGATGAACAATTTACGGTTTGTTTGCGCAGCATATACTGAAAAGGCTTTTCGTAACCCCCTATTTGCGGACACCCCGCCTGCTAAGGCGATATGCTTTATGCCCAGGTGATTCGCTGCTTTATCCATTTTGTCAAGGAGAATGTCAATAATGCTTTTCTGAAGCGAAGCTGCCAGATCGGCTTTGTTCTTTTCAATAAAACTGGAATCATTTCTAAGAGAATCACGCAAGAAATAAAGAAAGGAAGTCTTCAAGCCACTAAAACTATAATTAAAGTCACTAATTCTCGGTTTGGAAAAACTGAATTTTTCCGGATTACCTTGCTCTGAAAGTTTGTCAATATAAGGACCGCCAGGATAGGGAAGGTCCATTAATTTGGCGGATTTATCAAAGGCCTCTCCGGCTGCATCATCTATGGTAGTCCCAACTACTTTCATCGATAAATAATTCTCGACCAAAACAATCTGCGTATGCCCACCTGAAACCAACAGGCAAAGGAAGGGAAAGGGAGGAGCCAAAAGCGGTTTTCCAGGTTCTTTAATAAAGAGCGACAAAACATGTGCGTCCAGATGATTTACTTCAACCAAAGGGATATTTAAGGAAAGTGCAAATCCTTTGGCAAATGATACTCCAACCAACAGCGACCCCAATAATCCAGGCCCGCGGGTAAAAGCAACAGCAGAGATATCTTCTTTTTGAATATTTGCTTCTTTAATGGCTTGATCAACAACAGGTACAATGTTTTTCTGATGCGCACGCGATGCCAATTCCGGAACCACTCCACCATACTTCTCATGAACCTCCTGATTGGCGATAAAACCTGATAGCAATTCCCCGTCACGAATGATAGAAGCGGAGGTATCATCGCAGGATGATTCAATTCCTAAAATTGTGGTACTCATTTTGCTATAATACTTATTAAAGCGTGATTATGTAAACTAAATTCACTTCTTTTGCGTTAAAGAATTAAATCGTCAAAGGTATTAAAATATTAAGAAACATAGGGTTTATCTTGTTGCTGCTTCTGTTTGCAGTTCCAACCGTAGCTTACATACTGGTTCAGAATAACCATGTTCAGACTTATCTGGTAAAAACAGTGGCCCGGGAGGCCTCCCGAACCCTGAATGCCAACTTTGAACTGGAAGAAGTGGATATTTCACTTTTTAACAGAATTATCCTTAGAAACGTTACCATTGAAGATCAGCAGGGAGAGGTATTATTGCATACAAATAAAGTTACCGCGGGATTGCGAAAACTGAACCCAAATACCCGTAAAATAAATTTAGGATTACTACGCCTTGATCAGGCTGATTTCCATTTTATAATTGATTCCACAAATGCGGTCAATGTACAGTTTATCATCAATGCATTGAAATCTAAAGGTACTGCCGGTAAATCTTCCCGAAAACAATGGGATCTGATTTTTGAGAATATCGATATTCGCAATTCAACCTTTGCACTTTCTTCTGATGAAAAATTGGATGTGGAATACGGGATCGACTTTAGCGACATGCTTTTAACTGACCTTAATCTCGCGGCTTCCAATTTGCAAAAAACAGGTGATACTGTTGCCTTTTCAGTTGATCGCCTCAGTTTTAAAGAAAAAAGTGGATTTGCCCTACTTAACCTTCAATCGGACATGAACCTGAGCAAATACCATATGGATTTTGAAGATCTTACTATTCGCACAGCAAAAAGTCAGATTGATGCCGGGTACTACCGAATGAAATTCGATCATACCCGGGACTTAAGTGCTGGAAGATTTGGTGAAAAAGTTTACCTGAGGGGTGGTATAAAAACAAGCCGTATTAATCTTGATGATTTGGCGTGGTTTTCACCCAATCTCCTGGGTATGGATGCTGTAATTACTATTTCAGGAAACTTGTACGGCCATCTGAATGATATCAGGTTCCGTGATCTTTCTTTAAGAACAGGGAAAAATACCATATTAACAGGCGATTTCAACCTTGATGGTCTGCCCAATATCAAAAACACATTTTTTTACCTTGATATTGATAATTTAATTTTAGATAAAAAAGAAATTGAAAATATTTCACTCCCATTTGCCTCAAAAAACACCAGCATTAAATTACCTGAAATACTGGGCAGGTTTTCCTTAATCCAGTATAACGGAAAATTTACCGGGTTTTATGATGATTTTGTTACTTATGGTCGATTTAACACTAATCTTGGAAGAATTGCCACTGATTTGGCCATTCAGCCGGATACTGCTGGACTAAAACGTTTTAAAGGTAATGTTAGCACAACTAATTTTCAACTAGGGAAATTCCTTCGTAACAATCAAGTTGCTGGCAAATTAAGTATGAAGCTGAATGTGAATGGAAATGGTAATTCCATTGAAAACCTTAACGCGCAACTCAAAGGAGGTATTTCCAGGCTTGAGTTAAAAGAATATGCTTATGCTAATATTGGCATTGACGGACAATTTGTTAACAGGGCTTTTGATGGATCTATTGAAATAAGGGATAAGAATGTAGAAATGGACCTGATGGGGCGTTTTGACTTCGATAAAGAGGTACCCGAATTCGATTTTACCGCCAATATGCCCTTTGCAAACCTTTACCCCTTAAATTTAACCGAAGATTCTACCTTCACTGCCTCTGCATTGGTTATCGCAAATTTTGCGGGTGACGATTTCGATAATTTTAACGGGGATGTAAAAGTACTTCACGCGGAGCTTAAACGTGCCGAAAAAGAATTGCTTATTTATGATTTCAACCTTTCCGCACTTACCAATAATGTGAAAAATATCACCACCCTTCAAAGTCAGTTTTTAAACGCAAAAATAGAGGGTAACTATAATTTCAAAACCTTAAAGGAATCATTTGACAGTTATGTTGGCCGGTACTTGCCTTCTCTTTACAGCAAAAAACGAAAGCGAATCATCTCTGATGAAAACGGTTTTTCTTTCACCATTGATTTTATGAAGTTTAACCAACTTGCAGGTTTCTTTTTGCCCACGCTTGAAATTGCCCCTGAAACAGAGATCTCCGGACAATATTTCCCCAGCCGTTCTGAGGGTATTTCTTTGCAAATGGCTTCGGATAAAATCAGCTATAAAGATATGGAGTGGCAGGAGATGTATCTCAATACGCTTTCAAATGACGAGCTTTTCTCTATAGAATCCGGTAGTCACGCGCTTACCATAAATCAACAGCTTGAATTGGGTAATTTCTCAGTTTATGCCGATGGGTCTCATAATGAGGTTGATTTCAGGGTTCGATGGAATAATTGGGATTCAGTTATTTATAAGGGTACCCTTAACGCCGTGGTGAAATTTTCTGAATTGACAGGGAGTAAATTTCCTTCCGTTGATATTGACCTTCTCCCAACTGATATAGTTGTGGGCGATACCATCTGGAAAGTCCTGGCCAGCAGTATGGAAATTGATACCAGCACAATTCGTATAAACAACTTCAGCATTATTAATAACGACCAATATATTAAACTTGATGGCGTTGCGTCAAAAGATGCAGAAGAAAAACTGGTGTTTGACTTTCAAAATATAGGGTTAAATTATTTAAACCTGTTTACTGCTAAACAAAACCTTTACTTTACCGGAGTTACAACGGGTAAAGCAGAAGTGTCTGATATTTATAACAACCCTGGATTTCTCTCTGAGATTAAAATTGATGACCTTACCCTGAATGGAGAAAACTTTGGAGAGTCAAACATTTCTGCAAACTGGAACAATGAAAATGAAGCCATCCTGATAAATGCATCCACCCAGACTGGAGAGATTAAGACCATTCAACTTACAGGGTTATAT
>Ga0207419_1001185_pt1 | contig 20382 bp, 15 predicted proteins | sample ElkSloMetagenome_4_FD_184723 | JGI IMG/M metagenome (GOLD analysis project Ga0207419, IMG submission 184723) | Hot spring microbial communities from Elkhorn Slough, Monterey Bay, USA - MD2A (version 2) | ecosystem: Environmental > Aquatic > Marine > Intertidal zone > Estuary: Microbial mat ...
TTCGGGGGAACCAACATTCTCAAAATCAAGAAGTCGGGATGATTGCCCCGATACTTCGGGGGAACCAACATTCTCAAAATCAAGAAGTCGGGATGATTGGATTCGAACCAACGATCTCGCGCCCCCCAGACGCGCACTTTAACCGGACTAAGCTACATCCCGAATTGTTTTCAAATTTAAATATTAATAACAAATAGCCAAGAGATTTGAGAGTTCTAATTATACCTCTAAAAAAGATTTAGCGATTTCACTTTTCAAAAAGTCTTTTGTTTTAAAAATTTCATCAGACATTAACTTGTCATTTTCAACGATGGGAACTTTGGATTGATATTCAATAATGAAACTCTCAATGATTTTAGAGGATTTTAATGGTCGTCTGAAAAATAGTGCCTGACTGGCATTAAATAATTCTATTGATAAAATGGTTTGAATATTTTCTATGACCTTCAATAATTTTGTTGCTGCATTTGCACCCATACTCACATGATCTTCCTGACCATTAGAAGATACTATTGAGTCTACGCTAGCTGGTGTGCAAAGTTGTTTATTTTGGCTTACTATACTTGCCGCAGTGTATTGTGGTATCATAAAACCACTATTAAGGCCTGGATTATTGACTAAAAAAGAAGGCAAACCCCTTAATCCTGAAACCAATTGGTAGATTCTTCGTTCTGATATATTTCCTAACTCTGCCATAGCAATAGCAAAGGTATCTAGAGCAATTGCTAAAGGTTGACCATGAAAATTTCCCCCTGAAATCACTTTATCTTCATCAACAAAAATATTTGGATTATCAGTTACACCATTTATTTCGGTAGTGATAGTTTTTTGCACATAAGACAAAGCATCTTTGCTTGCTCCATGGACTTGTGGTATACATCTAAAAGAATATGGATCTTGTACATTATCTTTTTCTCTTATAGCTATTTCACTTCCCTGAAGATAGAGTCTTAACCTGGAAGCTGTACCAACCTGACCATCATGAGGTCTAACTTTGTGAACTAAGCTATCAAATGGAGTCATGTTGCAATCAAATGCATCTAAAGAAATTGCAGCGATAAGATCTGAAAATTGGACTGAATATTTAGCTTGTATCAAAGCCCAAACCCCATGCGCACTCATAAATTGAGTACCATTTAAAAGCGCCAAACCTTCCTTGGATTTTAATAATAAGGGGTCAAGTTCTAAATCTTTATATACATCTTTAGTTTCCTTAAAATTTCCTCTAAATCTTACATGACCTAAACCTAAAAGTGGCAAAGACAGGTGAGCCAATGGCGCTAAATCACCTGAAGCTCCTAATGAACCTTGTTCGTACACAACAGGGATTACGTTATTATTGTAAAGAAAAATCAATCGCTCAACGAGCTCTAAACTCACTCCAGAATATCCAAAGCTTAAAGATTTAATTTTTAGGAACAGCATTATTTTAACTATTTCCTCTTTCACCATATCGCCAGTTCCACAAGCATGAGAAAGCACTAAATTTTCTTGTAATTTAGCTAAGTTTTCAGTTGAGATCTTGACATTACACAAAGAGCCAAAGCCTGTATTGATGCCATACATTGGTGTATTCTTTTCTTTTTGTTTCTGATCAAGATAATTACGGCATTTAATTATATTTTCTTTAGCTTCACTACTTAAATCAATTTTGAATTCTTGAAAAATAATTTCTTCAATCTGATCAATTGAAATATCTTCGGAATCAATATAATGGATGTTTCGCATAAAACTGTAGACTGAATTTTATACGAAATTAACATTTTAATTATATTTGTTGATCTAAAACTTTGAAAAAGCAGATTTTAAACACTCTATGATGTCTGAAGCAATAAGACTATTCTCATCGTATTTTTTTGTGTAAATGTCGCCAGCCAAACCGTGTAAATAAACTCCTAAAATAGCTGAATCTATGGAAGAATAATCTTGAGTCAAAAAACCTGAAATTAGACCTGATAAAACATCACCACTACCTGCAGTAGCCATGCCGGGATTGCCACTTGAATTAATATAAATTTTATCCTTGCAGACCACAAACGTGTAGGCATCTTTTGACACAAGAATAATATCGTATTTCTTTACAAAGGATTTCATTTTCTCAAGCTTATCATATTGATTGTCCCAATCACCGATTAGTTTTTTTAACTCACCCTGATGAGGCGTTAAAATTGATTTTGATGGTAATTTCTCTAATAGTTCTCCATGCTTAGAGATTAAGTTTAATCCATCTGCATCAATAAGCATTGCAGATGTTGACTTTTCTATAGAGTCTTTCAAAATATCCAGTGCGGCATTGGAAGTGCCTAATCCCATTCCTATACAGATATGATTTGCCTTAAAAGAAAATTTGATAGGCGTAACTGTATTTCTATTATTAGATGTAATTGTCATGGCTTCCGGAACCAAAGTTTGGATAATATTCAATCCAGATTTTGGAACTAAGGCTGTTACTTTTCCAGCACCAGATCTAAGCGCCGCTTTTGTGGTTAAGCAAATACTTCCCATCATCCCTTTTTGACCACCTATCACAAATAGATGTCCGTAAGTGCCTTTATGCGAAAAACGTTCTCTTTTTTTCAATAATTTATTGGCGTAGGCGTGATCTACGAATTCATATTCAGTTTTGAGTTTTGAAATAAATCCCTGTTCTAAACCTATATCGATAATTTCAATTTTTCCCAAATAATTACCGAAATCTGGCAAAAAGAAATTGAGTTTTGGACACTGAAAAGTTAGCGTATAGTCAGCTTTAAAAACAACAGAACTTTTAGGTGTAAATTCACTTAAATATAGACCACTTGGGACGTCTATGGCAATTTTTATAGAATTAGTTTGATTTGCTAGCTCTATAGATTCTTGAACAAAACCTGGCAATTCTCTGTTTAACCCTATTCCAAACACAGCATCGACTATAATGGGGTGAAAACTTATTTTACTACCATTCGAAAGTGTATTAGTTTTTAGTATTTTGACTTCAGTTTCTTGTTCTATTCGCTGTAGATTAGTTTTACAATCCTTTGAAAGTGTCGAGCTATAATTCAGCAGAATGACATCTACATCAAAACCTTTTTTATCTAAATGGTATGCAATTGCTAATCCATCACCACCATTGTTACCACTTCCTGCAAGGATTGTAATTGACAAATCTTTTCCTATAATTTTTAGAATGTTATCCAAAGCTGCAAGGGATGCTCGCTCCATCAACTCCCAGGAGGTGATGTCTTGACACTCTATAGTTTTTGAATCTGCTTGATTAAGTTGAGAAGGTGATAAAATTTTCATTCTTTGTAGATCTTATCGGTGCAAAATCTTTCTATATATTTTCAAATACTATTTCACCATTTATAAAAGTTTTCTCAACCTTTAATTCTGGTACTTTATTAATGTCAATAGACATCAAATCCTCATTTGTCACAATAAAATCCGCATACTTTCCTTTTTCAAGACTCCCTTTTTCCTCTTCTTCAAAAGCTGCATAAGCTGCCCAAATGGTCATCCCTTTTAAAGCCTCTTCACGTGTTAAAGCATTCTGAGGTTCAAAACCATTTTCAGGATAACCTTTAGTATTCTTTCTACTTACAGCAGCGTAAAATGTGAGCATAGGATTGACTTTTTCTACAGGAAAATCTGTGCCTAATGGTAAAATTTCAGCCTCTTGTAATAATCTTTTATAGGCGTAAGCGTGTTTAATTCTAAACTTACCTAGTCTGTATTTTGCCCAATACATATCACTTGTAGCATGTGTAGGTTGTACAGATGGCAAAATATTCTTTGAAAAATATCCGTATTCTGTCGAGTCCAAAACTTGAGCATGTTCTACACGCCATCTCCGGTTAGGTTTATCATTAAGGTATTTCTGATAGGTTTTTAAAACTACTGTATTTGCAGAATCTCCAATAGCATGTGTGTTCATCTGAAATTCAGATTCAGATAGCTTTTTAGCCAGATTGTCAAAATCTTTCAACGGGATAATTATGGCGCCATAATGACTTTTCATGTCACTGTAGGGCTGTTTTAAAGCCGCTCCTCGAGAACCTAGTGCTCCGTCAGCATAAACTTTTACCGAGCCGACTCTTAACCTAGAGGTTTTAATGACTCCTTTGTCAAGGAAATAGTCAATATCTTCCATGTTGTTGCTGACCATTATATTCATCTTCAGTTTTAATACATTTTCAACATACAAATCCTGGATCACATCTATCACTTTTTTAGACAAGCCTGCATCTGTTAAACTAGTCAGACCGTTTTCCAAAGCAATATCCTGAGCCTTGACTAAAGCTTCTTTAATATCACTTTCTGATACTTCAGGGACAACTGCCTCTACTAAAGCCATTGGATTATCAACAAGAACTCCTGTAATTTCCCCATTTTGCTTGACGATCTCTCCACCTTCAACTTCAGTCTTCTCATCAATACCTGCCAAGTCTAAAGCCTTTTGATTTACCAGCATAGCATGACCGTCAATACGAGTTAAAGCAATCGGAGTATCTGGAAATAATAAATCTAAAGTGTCTTTAGTAGGAAATTCTGTGTTGTCCCAATCGTTCTGATCCCAACCTCTTCCTTGTATAAAATCTGAGTTGTATTTGTTTTGGTAATCTACAATGCGCTCAACGATTTCTCTAAAACTTTTGGTTTCTTTTAAATCAACACCTCTTAAATTTTGTCCTAATCCATATAAATGTGCGTGTGCATCATTGATGCCTGGATAAACAAATTTGCCTGATAAATCCATTTCATTTTCAGACTGATAGGTTTTTAAAATATCTTCGGATGAACCAATATCCAAAATTTTTCCATCCTTTATAGCCATGGCTTCTTCCACTGAAAAAGCATCGTTGACTGTATAAATTTGGGCATGGTGTAAAATTAAATCTGCCTCTTTGACAGAGTCACAGGCAATAAATAAACTTAAAGTAATCAGTAGGAAGGTTCTTTTCAAAATATGTGATTTATACAGATAAAATAACTAAAATAAAAATCAAAACCTTTGAATTTACATATTAATTTTTAAAAAGTTCAATGATTATTTAATCTTGATCCCTTTGCCTTTTAAAATCTCAATCTGCTTATCTTTATACAAACTTCCAATGGCCTTTTTGAAGGCTTTTTTACTCATTTTAAAAGTATTATAGATGTCTTTTGGGTCTGATTTGTCATGAAAAGCTAAATAACCGTCGTTTTCATTTAGTATATCATAAACTTTTTGAGCGTTTGGTTCAATACTTTTATAGCCAAATTTCGAAAGTGTTAGGTCTATCTTGTTATCCTTTCTAATTTTTTTGATGTAGCCTTTAAGTCTATCACCTGTTTGAAAATTTTCAAAAACCTCATCGTGATACAGCAAACCTAAGTGGATATCATTAATGATCATGTTGTAACCTAACTCTGTTTTATTAGTCACAATTAAATCAACTTCCTCAAATTCACTAACGGTCAAAACACTATTATCAACATAGTGATTAACTTTACTAGAAGCTACTAGTCGCTGAGATTCTTCATCCAAATAACAAAAAATCAAATATTTACCGCCGATTTCCATTTTGTAAGCTTGTTCTGCAAAGGGAACAAACAAATGTTTTTCGAGACCCCAATCCAAAAATGCTCCATAATTACTGACATCTACACATTTTAAAACTGCAAATTCATCTAATTTCACTTTGGGAGTTAGCGTAGTCGCAACTGGTCTTTCATCATGATCTAAATAGACAAAAACTTTGATTTCATCACCAATTTCGAAAGCACTTGGTTTGTACTTGTTAGGTAACAAAACTTCATCTTCTTCTTCGTTTTTAAGAAATAATCCTGGTGGCGTATCCCTATCAATTTTTAAGTTATGGTATTCTCCTAAAGTAAGCATTTATGGTTTATGAATTTTGAGTTGTGAATTGTGATTTATGATTTGTGATTCGTGATTTATGATTTATGATTTTGAAAACTGAAAATTACGCTATTCTTTTCCATCCACAAAATCTTGAAGATAGCTGTATCGCTCTGTCAATTTTCCATCTGATGTCATTCGAGCACGCTCTAAGATGCCATCTTTGTCATTATTGAAAAATGCAGGAATAACATATTCTGCAAACATTTCTCCAAAGCCCTCACTGGCATCTTTAGGTAATTCGCATGGTAAATTATCCACAGCCATAACGCCAATGGCGTCAAGATTCATAGCGTCAACTTCTTTTTCAGTTGTAGGATCATATGCATAGAATGGATCGGCTATTGTCGATGGCTTAATGGTTGAAGCGACCGGGCCGTCAATATCGCAACTGATATCTGCTACTAACTTTATTTTGAAGTCTTTGTCTTTGACATCTTCTCTTGTAAACAAATAGGGGGCATTTTCACCATAAAAATGACCTGCAATAAAGAAGTCGGTCACTTTTGCAAATTTCATGAAATCTGATTCATATGGTGTCGGATCTGAAAAAAATTCAGCTAGATTACCTGGTTTTAAATCTTTACGCTTATTGTAGTCTAAGGCTTGAGCATTTGCAAAAACAGGTTCTCTAAAAGATTTTGTGAGATAATCACCGATGATGACTTCTTGAATACCCAAGTGTTCTAAAATCTCTCGAGCACCATTGGCGACTTTACCATTTCCTGTCAGCAAAATTTTCAGGTTTGGGATTTTTATTTTGTCAAGTTCAGCTTTAACTTCTTTTAAGTCTCTTAAGGTTTCAACTTTAAGTAAATCAAAGAGTCTCTGTCGTAAACCTAATAAACGGAAACCATTGTAGGCGCCAACCAAGCCTGCATATCTCCCAAAACCGATTAGTCTAGCACCATTATTTTTAGTAATAACCTCATGATCAAAAAGTTCGATATTGTTATCCAAAATAGCCCTTAGTAAATCTCTATTATATTCTTGTTTTTTGATGGTATGCGAAAAAAAGAAGTAAGATTTATTAGGTATCAAACTATCAATAGGAACTTCTTTCACGCCTAACAAAACCTTACAGTCTGACAAGTCAGAGCTTACTTTAATTCCACATTCTCTATAAGCATAATCATCAAAGATTCGGATATCTGACGGTTCAACAACAAACTTTAGATCACTATATTGTGATTCTAGTTCTTTAAGCTTTTGAGGTGAAAATACAACCCTTCTGTCAGGTGGAGTTTTTCGTTCTTTGATAATACCTATGGTCATTCTTTAAATTTTTGAAAGTTCTGCAAAAATACGATTTTGATTTTAGAATGCGGCTTATACTAAGTCTCAAGCTATGATCTTCATAGTTTAGGTTTTTTAAAGATTTTAAATAATGAAGAATCACAACCAAAACCTCAATCCAATTTAACCATTGACAACCTCCTACATATTACTTGATACTTGATACTTAATACTTATTACTTGCTACTTGTCACTTGACACTTGATACTTGATACTTTGCACATTAAACCTATGAATTACCACTAAAATATAAAATAAGTTAAACATTAATGGTTGTGGGCATTGTTCCTTATTTTTGTATTGTTCTTTGAAATATTGGGGTCGATTTGGTTTTGACAGCAAGACCTATTGAAGAGTAAGCACGTCGAGCATTGGAATATGGCTCGTTAATCTCATGTTTCATCCTTTTTTAAACGGCGAGAATAACTACGCCTTAGCTGCGTAATCTGAATTATAGTAAGATACGCTTAATCCCGACAAGGTCGGGAGCTAAGATGTCTCCGGAAAGCCTTGATTTATGGCATTCCATCAGGAGGCACCGGTAAAATAAATCTAGAATTGTTATTGTCCTGATAGCATTTTGAAATTTAAGGGACTAGATATAAAGTAGGTTGTATCTTGCCAGCTTTATATCGAAATTCAAGTTGATACTAAACGTGTAGAAAGCTGTTTAATAGCTTGTTTGGACGGGAGTTCGAGTCTCCCCGACTCCACATTTGCTCTCCAAAGTAATAGCGTTGGAGAGCTTTTTTTTTACTTAGTTCAATATAGTGAATATATAAATTTCTCAGGAAGAGATACTGATGATGTCTTAATAGCCTTAAAAAGATCAGAAAGATTCGTGTTCTCAGAAGAAATTCAAGAGAAATGTTTATCAGGATGTCAAGTTCTTAAAATTGAAGAGATTTTTATTTATCTGTATAAGAAATTTAAACATAGATTTGACTTTGCTTCTTATAATCCTAATTATGGAGTTCAATTATCTTATAATAGGTTTTGAGACAAGGAGCATCAAAAAGGAGGGTTTACTAAACATTGGACACCTAGAGAAAAGTTTAACGTTTCTTTGAAAAGTATTTTAAGTCACACCAAAGACAGTGTTTATTTAAATAATTCAGTAACGGAAGTCGTAGATAATTTTTTCTGACCTGTAAAAGTAATTTAGATTAACCTTCTATAACTGTCTCAATCTCAATTCTAAACTCTTCATCAGGCTTTAAATACTTATGAGTCGATTTCTGGGTAATATCTATAGATTCCTCTTCCCTATCCGGCAATCCTAACCAAGGTTCTATACAAATATAATCTGCACCGGGTTTTGACCATAAGGCAAGATGTGGATAACCAGAAAATTTTACTGTAATACCTTTAGATTCGTTTTTCTTTTTCAGTCTAACCCATTCAATATTTATGTCTTCAAAGATTAATGCATCTTCATTGAAAAGATCATCTGAAAGCTCCAGCTGATTTATATTTGATGCAATGTTTCTCTTTTTATCAGAAAGCAAACCTGTTTCACCTAAAGTAAGTGCCATCAGGTCCAACTTTTTTGGAAACTCTATGATGTAATCAGACAATTCAGTGTCATCATTTAATGGGCATGAGTATGCTGTATGACCACCACAAATAAAGGGCATATCAACTTTATCATTATTAATGATGCAATAAGACATGATCAGTTGATGATCTCGTAATTCATAAATAACTTCAAAAGTAAATCTGAAAGGGTATTGTGATAAGGTTTTGTCTGAGCTATTGAGTGTAAATGAGCACTTACTATCACCGTAACTTTTAACAATAAGGTTTTGATTATCTCTAATTATACCATGCTTTGGCATATCATAATAATCACTCTTGTAAACTATCTTATCAGACTTTATTTTTCCTATGGCTGGAAATAATACGGGAGAACTACTTCTCCATATCTTTTGGTCGATTTGCCATATGTATTCCTTGCCAGTGTCCTTATCTAAAAGAGACCTTATTTCTGCCCCTAAAGAAGTTATTTCACAACTAAGCCTTTCATTTTCGATTTTATGAAGCATGATTAGAATTATTACTTTTTTCTAGTGTCAGCTATGTAGCTTATTTTCCAACCATCTTCAGTATTCAATAAGGTCAGAACATTTATACCTGAATGTGAAAGTTTGTTATTTACATAAAATTCGTAAGGGACTTTGAATTGGGCTAAGTTTTCAGAGAGTAAAGATTTAATATCAAAGATTCGCACTTCAATATTTACATTTTCAGGAATATTTTTAAATCCATCAAGAAAGGCTTGTTTTGAGGTTGAAGATGATTTTATTTGAGAAGAAAGAGAAAGACTATGCAAATTCATATCATCTACAGTCAATCTTTTTAAAGTTTCAATGTCTTTTGAACTCAAAGCTTCAAAAAAATTAGTAACAACTTCTTGAGCTGACTGAGAATAAATATTCATGGAAAATAAAAGCGTAAGACTAAAAAGTACTTTCTTCATCATTAAAATGTTTATCCAAATATAAAACTTTCAAATAAACAGAATTAGACTGGAGTATTTTCAGTACTTATATAATCAGCGCTATTTGAGAAATAAAATTACTCTTTATAGTAATTAATCAGTCTCTGAGTTGAAGCATCGTGAATCGATATCTCTTCACTTTGAAAGTCTTTTAAGACAGCTTTTGCAAGTTGTTTACCTAACTCGACGCCCCATTGATCGTAGCTAAAAATATTCCAAATGACCCCTTGGACAAAAATTTTATGTTCATACATTGCAACCAGTGTTCCAAGTGATTCCGGAGTCAATTTATCAAACAAAATAGTATTTGTAGGTCTATTTCCTTCAAAAAGCTTAAAAGGCGTTAATTCTTCAATTTCAGAATCTGTTTTACCAGATTGTTTTAACTCTTCAACTACAACCTCTTTATTTTTTCCATTCATTAATGCTTCGGTCTGAGCAAAGAAATTAGCCATTAAAATATCATGATGATTTTGATGCCTGTTAAGTGGCTTTTTAAAGCCTATAAAATCAGCTGGTATTAATTTAGTACCTTGATGCATTAATTGAAAAAACGCATGTTGAGAGTTTGTCCCTGGCTCACCCCAGACAATACTTCCGGTTTGATATTCTATTTTATTCCCATTTCTATCCACGCCTTTACCATTACTTTCCATGCTGGCTTGCTGCAGATAAGGCGCTAATTTTTGAAGATACTGTGTGTAGGGAATAATTGCTTCGCTTTCAGCATTGAAGAAGTTATTATACCATATTCCCAATAGGCCGAGAATGACTGGAATGTTTTTTTCAAAGTCTTCATTCCTGAAGTGATTATCCATCTTTTGAGCTCCTTGTAAAAGCTTTTCAAAATTTTCAAATCCAACGCTACAGGCTATTGTCAGTCCAACCGAACTCCATAGAGAAAAACGACCTCCAACCCAATCCCACATCGGAAATATATTTTCTACTGCAATGCCGAATTCTTGTACGGCATCAAGATTTGAAGATACTGCGACAAAATGTTTTGAAATCTCAGAACTTGGTGCGTGTTTTAGGAACCAATCTCTAATTGTATTTGAATTTGTAAGTGTTTCCTGAGTTGTAAAGGACTTAGAAACAATAATAAAGAGTGTAGTTTCCGGATCAATTTTTTTGAGTGTTTCTGCAACATGGTCTCCATCAACGTTTGAAACAAAATAAGTTTCGAGATGGTTATGGTAATATGTCAGAGCATCTACGATCATTTGAGGACCTAAATCTGATCCTCCAATCCCAATATTTACAACGGTTTCAATTGGTTTTCCAGAAAACCCTTTCCACTCACCTTTGATAACTCTATCAACAAAACCTTTCATCTTAGATTTTGTTTCATCAATATCCTTTCGAAGATTTTCACCTTCTAAGTTCACACGTTCATTAGACCTCAGCGCTGTATGCAGAACAGCCCTTCCTTCGGTTTGATTGATAATTTCACCAGAAAACTGAGCTTTAATAGCTTTATCTAAATCAGATTCTTGCGCAAGTTTTATTAAAGCATTTAAAGCATTCTCAGACAAAATGTTTTTCGAATAATCAAAAAGTAAGTCTTCAAACTGAATGCTAAAATTTTCAACTCTATTCTTTTCCGAGTTGAATAAACTTATGATACTTTTATTACGATCTTGTTGGAAAATATCACTTAGTTCCTGCCAGGCTTTGGTTTCCAGAGGATTATTATTGGGCAAAGACATTTTATGACTTTTTAAGTTGTGGTATTACATTTTTTTGATAATGGTTTATCAGGCCATCTATTGGCCTTCTGATGATGTTTCCAATATTAAGATGATATCTTTTGGCTACATCACGAATAATATCTTCCGAAAAAAAGGCTATAGATCCTATAAAGTGAATTGGAACATTTTGTGCATTTTTGAAACACATCACTCTTCTTTCGATAAATTTTTCTATGCCTTCATAAATTAATTTGTAGAAATAACCATTTCTTTCTTCTGATGTAAAAATAAATTCTGCAAATGAGGCTAAGTATGTATTTGGATTATCTCGCTTATAAACGTTATCTTTTATGGAGTCTGCCCTGAGATCATATCTCTTGGCAAATTCTCTACTCATATCTTCACCCATAAATTTGTAGTAATAATCACGAATTAATCGTTTCCCAAAGTAATTGCCACTTGCTTCGTCCATAAGCACATAACCTAAAGATTCCACTTCCATATGAACCTTTTCTCCATCAAAATAACAAGAATTTGAACCTGTACCTAAAATACAAACTATTCCTGGTTGATCTGTAGCGGCAAATGCTGCTGCAACCATATCCTCGTCTACATTAATTTCAGCATCTGGAATGAATTCCTGAAGAATATTACGAAGGGTATTTCTTGGAGTAGATGTTCCGCATCCGGCTCCAAAAAAATCAACTCTCGTTATTTTATCTTTTAGCTTAAGTAAATCTTCATTTTCTTCAAGCCTTTCTTTTAAAGTATCAGGTTTGAAAACTGCTGGGTTCAATCCTTGAGTTCTAGTTTTTAGAACTTGCTCACCATTGTCATCTAACAGTAACCAATCACATTTTGTTGAACCTCCATCTGCGATAATAATCATATGAGTTTTTTTAGGTATAAAAAAAAGGATTGCTAAAAAGCAATCCTTTTATGTAGATTAATTTATAATTTAGCTACATGTGAAGCTAAATCTAACATTTTTTCTGAGAAGCCCCATTCGTTGTCATACCACGAAATTAGCTTAAAGAAATTATCATTTAATGCAATTCCAGCATTAGCGTCAAAGTTAGATGTAGCGCCTTCAGAAACAAAGTCTTGAGACACAACCTCGTCTTCAGTATATGCTAGAATTCCTTTGAGGTCACCTTCAGAGGCTGCTTTTACTGCGGCTTTCACCTCTTCGTAACTTGCTGATTTTTCTGTTTTCACTGTAAGATCGACCACCGAAACATCAGCTGTTGGTACTCTAAATGCCATACCAGTCAATTTACCTTTAAGTGCTGGAATGACTTTAGTTACGGCCACAGCAGCACCTGTACTGGTAGGAATAATATTATTCATAGCACTTCTTCCTAAGCGGTAATTTTTTCTTGAAGGAGAATCCACCGTGTATTGAGTTGATGTCGCGGCATGAACTGTGGTCATAAGGCCTTCAACAATGCCAAAATTATCATCAATAACTTTAGCTAAAGGTGCTAAACAATTAGTAGTACAAGATGCATTTGAAACAACTGTATCTTCTGGCTTAGCATCATGATGGTTTACACCCATTACAAACATTGGTGCTGTTTTAGATGGTGCTGATATAACAACTTTTTTAGCGCCAGCTTCTAAATGTGCTGATGCATTGTCTTTTTCTTTAAAAATACCTGTACAGTCTGCCACTACTTCAGCTTCAACTTCGTCCCATTTTAAATCTGCAGGATTCTTCTCAGCTGTTACTCTTATGGTTTTGCCATCAACAACCAGATGACCATCTCTTACTTCTACAGTGCTTTCAAATTTACCATGCACAGAATCATATTTCAACATGTAAGCTAAATGTTCTACGTCTAGAAGGTCATTGATTGCAACTATTTCTATATCGTCTCTTTTTTGGGCAATTCTAAAGGCAATTCTGCCTATTCTTCCAAAACCGTTAATTCCAATTTTTGTCATTTTATTTAAATTTAATTATTATTAAGTCGATACGATATCAGCAACTCTCATGAGATCCGTATCTAATGTTTTCTTTTTTGTGATGGCAATTTCAAATGGTACATGCACAATTTTTTTATGCTGAATACCGACCATAATATTAGATTCACCTTTCATTAAGGCGTCTACAGCACCAACACCAAGCCTACTAGCCAAAACGCGATCGTAACAACTAGGAGAACCACCTCTTTGAATATGTCCTAATACTGTTACCTTGATTTCATATTCCGGTAAATCTTGATTTAAGTCTGCCGCTAGTTTTGTAATATTTTTTCCAATTTGATCGCCCTCAGCAACAACAACTATACTTGATGTTTTTCCGGTTTTTCTACTTTTATGCAGAGATTCAACTAATTTTTCTACACCTATATTTTCTTCAGGAATCAAAATTTCCTCTGCTCCCGCACCAATACCACTATTCAGTGCAATGTCACCGGCATCTCTTCCCATTACTTCTACTAAAAATAACCTGTCATGAGAACTTGCCGTATCACGAATTTTATCAATGGCTTCTACAACTGTGTTAAGAGCTGTATCATAGCCTAATGTGTAATCTGTACCGTTGATATCATTATCAATAGTACCAGGAATACCAATAACAGGAATATCAAATTCGTTGCTAAAGACTTCCGCTCCGGTAAATGACCCATCACCACCTATCACAACTAAGGCATTTATATTTCTCTGTTGTAAGTTATCATAGGCTTTTTTTCGATATTCAGGCTCCCTGAACTGTTTTGAACGTGCAGACTTAAGAAACGTGCCACCTCTGTTTATAACATTTCTGACACTTCTTGCTCCAAGTTCTTCAAAATCATCCTCTATGAGACCCTGATAGCCTCTATAAATCCCATAACATTTTATATTGTTGAAAGCTGCTGTTCTCACAACAGCTCTTATGGCTGCATTCATACCTGGCGAATCACCACCACTGGTTAAAACTGCAATAGAATTAATTTTATTCTTCATACCTCAAAAATATTAGTTTTTTTACTCTTACACAAAAAACATAATGTGATTAAATCGTTTTCGTTAATAAATATCTAATTCTGAACTTAAAAACTGATTAATATCACAATTTCATTGTCTTATTTAAACACAATATTGATAAAATATTAATTAATTTTTTAAAAGTAATGACTTGAAAATTAAAGCGCTTCTAAAAGAACTATTCCATTCTCAGGTTTTACTCTAATTTTCCCATCAATTACATCATAGGTTATTCCTGTATAGGCGTCTACTACTTCTGGTTTCTTTTTAATTAGTTCGGAAACATCAATTTCGACTTCATCATTTCCTAATTCGATACCAACGATAACACTATCTCTGTAATCATCCTTAATGTATGTCCTTGAGAAAATAAAAGGACTTTCCGAAATTAGTTTGTGCTTTCCGGCTCCAACAGCGGGATGCTTTGCCCTGAATTGTCCTAATTTTTGATAATGTGAAAGTGTAGTTTTTACAGAATCTACTGTAGAAACTTGATCCCAATTCATAAAAGATCTCAGTGTGGCATCACCAACGGCACCTTCAATAATCAATGAACGGTCTGTTTCGTCTCCATAATAGACTTGAGATGCACCAGGCGATAAAAGCAACATAGTTCCTCCTTCTAAGCTTTTTGCTCTTTTCTTATCAAAAGGCTGACCATCATCATGTGAAGTAATATAATTCAATGTTCCATAATCTTTCAATTGATTATGCAGAATGGAATCGTATTTATGAAACAAATCTTTTTTAGCCATCTGTTTTGCATTCCATTTGAATTCAAAATTTATCAGACTTTGGAAAGCGGCTGGTTCAAAATAATTGACCCTTTTATCCCCAAAGTCAAAATACTGTCCACCTGAAATGCCATAATTATACACTTCACCCACAATATAGAATGGATTGTCATCGAGTACTTTTTCGGGATTAGCTTGTTTGAAAGCTTCAAAAGCATAATCGCATTCTTCTTTAAACTCTTGCCATACGTATTCTTCAGTATGCTTTACGGTATCAACCCTATAACCATCTATGCCAAAATCTGTGATATAATCGGTGAGCCATTTCATAATGTAGAAACGTGGTGCTCTCGGGTGTCCGGTTCTATCGAAAAACTCATCCAATTCTGCCATTTCCTGCTCGTATCGTCCTTCAGCTTTCCATTTTGCTTCGAGTTGAGGCGGCAAACCCACTTCTTCATTACTATCTGTCCTGATATCAGGAAGATTTTCCACCAAAGTACATTCAACAGTATTTTCATAATTTTCATAAGTACATTGAGGCTCTGTTCTTACCCAGGAATCCGGCCATACCGGATCTTTTTCAGTAACAGGTCCAGTGTGATTAATCACGGCGTCAAGCAATATTCTTATTCCATTTTCATGAGCCACCTCAACTAATTCTAATAAATCATCAGAAGTACCAAAATTAGGATCAATCTTAGTCCAGTCTTTGGCCCAATAGCCGTGGTAAGCATAGGTCTCACCTGTTCCCTCGTCTGTTGAACCGTGAATCTGCTCAACAATGGGTGTCATCCAAATGGCATTGATCCCCAGATCTGTAAAATAGCCTTCTCTTATTTTTTGAGTTACTCCTTTAATATCACCGCCTTCAAAACCTCGCAGCACTCCGGTTTCGTTTGTCCTGTTAAAATTAACATCATTTGAAGTGTCGCCGTTATTAAAGCGGTCGGTTAACAGAAAATAAATATTAGCACCGTCCCAAATAAAAGGCTGTTCGGGTTCTTCAATTTTAGATGTGCTCTCTTTTTTAGCTTCATTTTTACAACTCAATAAAATTGTAACTAAGCATAGTAAAATTATTTTTTTCATCTATGGATTGTATTTATGGTTTGATATAAATTTTAAAGTCCCAGGGCTCTAATTCTAATGTCGAATCTGCACTGAACACAATGTCCTCATTATTTTTGAATTGGATGTACTTACCCAAATAAAGTGATTCTTTAAAGGATATCGTTTTAGGCTCATTTGAAAAATTAAACACCGCAAAAACCTTGTCCTTTTCATTTTGTCTGACAAAGCTAAGCACCTCATTCTCGTGATTATTAGGGACTCTGACCATCCTGCTGCCCCACTCGGCATGCCAAAGGGCTGTATTGTTTTTCATCAGTTGAAACAGGCGCTTATAAAGTGTCCCGATTTCATCCTCTTTCCATTCGATCGGGTCTTTTTCAAAAAACTCCAGACGTTTAGTGTTTCCGGCTTCCTGACCATTATAAATCAATGGCATGCCTTCACCAACCACCGAAAGGGCTATGGCAGCTTCAAGTCCATCTGCAAATTGCTCGTACATGGTGCCTTCCCAGGTGTTTTTGTCGTGGTTACTCACAAAAGTCATTCGTATGCTGTTTTCAGGATAGGCACTTTCGTTCCAGGAGTAATAATTAAATAAGGCTTTTACATCAGCCTGACCCATACAAATTTTATGCATCGCCTCGTTCCAACTCCAGGCGTAGGTCATATCAAAAGCTTCGGCATGTAAATCCCGGGATTCCCATTCTGCCAGCATGAAAACAGGTTTTATGGCATCTAGCTCTTTTCGAACATTATTCCAAAAATCAATAGGCACAAAACCGGCAACGTCGCAACGATAGCCATCAATATCAGCTTCTTTCACCCAATACAGCAGGGCATCCGTCATGTATTCTCGTAATTCGGGTTTGCTGTAATCTAAATCGATAATGTCAGACCAATCCCACCACGGCGTCGGCCTGAAGTCGCCTTTATAATCTCTTTCATACCAGTCCTGGTGTTTTTCTAACAATACATTATCCCATGCGGTATGGTTGGCTACCCAATCTAAAATAACGTACATATCCAAATCATGTGCTGCTTTCACAAATGCTTTTAAATCTTCAAGCGTTCCAAATTCAGGGTTTACGCTGTAATAATCTTTCACAGCATAAGGGCTTCCCAGTGTTCCTTTCTTATTTTTTTGTCCAATCTCGTGAATTGGCATCAGCCAAACAATATCGGTACCTAGTTCCTTTAATCTTGGCAACTCTTCCTGGGCAGCCTGAAACGTACCTTCTTCTGAAAACTGACGGGTATTCAGTTCGTAAATCGTAGCGTTTTTAGACCACTCGGGATGTTTCAGTTTGACGTAGTCCTGAGGTTGATAAGCACTGGATTCTTTTTCCATGGTTGTTGGTTCAGACGACTGTTTTTCCTGATTGCAACTTATTAAAAGGAGGCAAGTTAAAAAGGCAATTGATAGGGTTTTCATTTTGTGTTTGATTTTATCTATATAAAAACCTCACAGGTTTCACTTCGGCTCCGCTCAGTCGGGGCAAAACCTGTGAAGTTGTGAAAATTATTTATTCTTCAATCTTCAAAATAAAAGACTGCAAAGGTTCGATATCTATTCGCACTTCAGCTTTGCCGTTTTCGACGTTTAAGGTTGAAGTGTATTGGTCATACAGCTGGTCTTTTAATTGGTATTCTCCATCTTCTAAGTTTATTTTTTCAACCAAATCCTCGGGTAGTTGGAGCTCAAAACCATACTTGTTATCAGCATTAAAATTAGCAATAATGATCAGTTTTTCGTTAGCCGTCCATCTGGCGTAAGATAGAACCTTATCATTATACCATTCTGTATTTTCCTGGTTATACCATTGCAGGTCATGGTAGTCTCCCATTAAAGCCGGACTGCTGATGGTGAAATTCAATAAGCGTTTATAAAAATCTCTTAATTGCTTTTCAGACTCTGTTAACTGACCGCCATCAAAATTTTTGTCATTGACCCAACGGACATAAGTTGGCACAGAGGCATAGTCAAAAATTGTAGTTCGGGTTGGGTCGCCAAACCCGAGATCTTCTTTAGCAGGTTCGCCAAGCTCTTGACCAAAATACACCATTGTTGGCGAAGTGGTTGAAGTTGCCGAAACGACCATAGCCGGTTTTCCTTTCTCTGCATTTCCGGCAAAATCAGGGCTCGCAATACGTTGTTCGTCGTGATTCTCAAGAAAGTGCAGCATATGGTGTTCTATGTCTTGCAATTCATCAAAAATCGGTGGAATATTATTTGTGCTTCCGTGACCTTGCATTACATGTTTAAGCGTATCGTAAAGCTGAACTTTGTCATACAAATAGTCCATTTTACCTTTTTTAATGTAATCGCGATATAAATGAGGTTGATAGACTTCTGCCAATAAAAACGCATCCGGGTTTTTCATTTTAATCGCAGAATTCATATAACTCCAGAACTCCACCGGGACCATTTCGGCCATATCGAATCGGAAGCCGTCGACGCCTTTGTCAATCCAATACAAAGCAATGTCTTTAAATTTTACCCAGGAATCCGGAACGGTTTTATCTTTCCAGAATTCAAAGTGCTTTTTATAGTCTTCATTTTCAAATCCCTGAGGTAAGGTATCGAAATCTTTTTGTCCGTCTGGTCTTACGCCGTAATTGACTTTTACGGTTTCGTACCAGTCGTTCATATCAGGTTGTGATGCACGGGAACCATTACCGGTCCATTTAGCGGGCTTTTCTTCAAATTGACCATCGGCTAAAGGATGGTCCTCACCGCCTAATGGTTGATAGCCATTTTTCCATTCCGGAACCTGAAAGGCTTCGCCGGGGTTGTAATAAAAATTATTGTTGACATGATATTGAACCGTTTTATCATCAGATTCTCCAAAATCTTCAATGCCTTCAGGAGCTGACAAACTTTTGTAATGCCGAGCCACGTGGTTAGGCACAATATCAATTAACAGTTTGAGGTCGGCTTTATGGGTTCTTTCAATTAAAGCTTCGAATTCCTCCAAACGCTTATCGACATCGACTGCCAGATCCGGATTAACATTGTAGTAATCCTTAACCGCATAAGGTGAACCTGCGCGACCTTTAACCACATCGGGATCATCATTAGAAATTCCATATTCGGTATAATCAGTGATCACGGCGTGATGAGGTACGCCAGTGTACCAAATGTGAGTCACGCCCAGGTCTTTGATTTCCTGTAAAGCTTTGTCAGTAAAATCATTGAATTTTCCCACACCATTTTCCTCTAGTGTTCCCCAGGGTTTGTTGGTGGTATTGGTATTTCCAAATAATCGGGTAAAGACCTGATAAACGACTTTCTTGTTTTGCATGGTTGTGGTTTGAGTATTTTTAATGGGTTTCCTTGCTTTTTCTGTTTCATTCTTACAGGCCATTGCCAGTAAGATTATGAAAATTGATAGGTATATGGGTTTTGTTTTCATTTTATGATTGTTTAAAAACTATTATCATCACTTAAAACTCTGTGAAACTTTGTGTAAGCTTTGTGAAACTCTGTGTGGTAGCTTTTACACAAAGTATCTCAGAGAAGCACAAAGAACCTCAAAGCGTTTTTATCTTAAATTATTAATTTCATTATGTACAATTTAATTTTATTTTTCTCTGCTTACAAAACATAATTAATATTTTACCAGTACCTTGAACTATTCTTAAATGGATTTTCGAAATATAATATCATCAACTTAAATCCCTCTGTGCAACTTTGTGTAAGCTTTGTGGAACTTTGTGAGAAAGCTGTTACACAAAGCGTCTCAAAGAACCTCAAAGCATTCTATTCCAAATTATTAATTTCATTATTTACAACTTAATTCTATTTTTATTATTTACAGAAAATAATTAATCTTTTACCAGTGCTTTGAACTCTTCTGAAATGGATATTCAAAAATTTTTACCATCACTTAAATCTCTCTGTGAAACTTTGTGTAAGCTTTGTGAAACTCTGTGTGATAGCTTTTACACAAAGCATCTCAAATCAAAGTAGCACAAAGAACCCCAAAGCATTTTATTTCAATTTATTAATTTCATCATTTACAACTTAATTTTATTTTTTTTTCTACTGACAAAACAAAAGAAGACATTTTTATTCTACGCACAGAACATAATTATAGTTTTATCCTTACTTGCAATTCTTTTGACGTATCCCAAACTAAAGGAATGCTCAGTATATTATTATTATAATTAATATCTACTTTTTTACGGTTGATTTTTATCTTCCTTGGTCTTTCTTGAACAGAATGTACT
>Ga0207419_1001187_pt1 | contig 20377 bp, 20 predicted proteins | sample ElkSloMetagenome_4_FD_184723 | JGI IMG/M metagenome (GOLD analysis project Ga0207419, IMG submission 184723) | Hot spring microbial communities from Elkhorn Slough, Monterey Bay, USA - MD2A (version 2) | ecosystem: Environmental > Aquatic > Marine > Intertidal zone > Estuary: Microbial mat ...
AGCGGATCGCAAATTTTGGTAAAGAAGGATACGTATTGGGTAGAAAAGGAACCGACATGCTGCGGTACGATCAGAAGAACATTGAAGAAGTGTACAGTACGCTTAAAAAGTCGATCGATCTGCAAGCAAACAAGTCCGGTGCCGGGGCGATTGTATCGGCTATGAATGCTGCAGTCCTGATGGAGAAGAAAGAGCTGTTGGGCGAAGAAGAGGTGGTAGCCATGTTTGGCCAATTGTCTGACATCCTGGCTGCGGCCATTACCCGATACGAAGGTAAAAAGACCCAGGAGTATTATTTGAGAGCACAGGAAGGGGTGGAGAAAGTGGCGGCTCCCTACTTGAATTGCGAGGTATTGGTGAAGATGGCCAATGACAATTATGAAAAGAACAAGGACAATGCCGACTGGATGGAACGCACGGCCAATTTATTGGATAACAAGAAGTGTACAGACGCCCCCATCTTTTTCACCATTGCTAAACAAATGCACAGCAGCAATCCATCAGCTGTATCTGCAGAAAAAATGGGAGTGATGTCCCTTAAGAATAAAAAATATCAAGAAGCTGTCAATTACTTTAAGCAAGCGATTGAATTGGCTGAAGACGAGAAAAAAATGGCGGACTACTATATCGAATTGGCTCAGGCATACAGCAGCATGGGTTCTTATTCTGCGGCACGCCAAAATGCAAGAAAGTCAGCTCAACTAGATCCAAATGACGGACTGCCCTATATCATGATCGGGGATATGATCGCAGGCAGCGGCTCAGTCTGTGATATTGATGATGCGTGTAAGAAAAAAGCACTGTATTGGTTAGCGACCGACTATTATCAAAAAGCAAAATCGGTTGATCCTTCCATGTCTGGAAAGGCCAACGGAAAAATTGCTACCTACAGCCAATACTATCCTACCAAAGAAGAATGTTTCTTTTTAGGGATCAAAGACGGAGATACCGTGGAGATCGGCTGTTGGATCGGAGAATCGACCAAAGCCAGATTTTAATTGATCAACGCATTGACCGATATTAAAGTCCCCATGGGCATGCTGATCAGCACGATGCTCTTGGGGATTTTATTTTCCTGCGCTAACGACCCCAAAGAAGTGGAAGAGCTTAACGACGAGGTGCGTTATCCCGATCAGGAAATGAGAGCTGTAGACGTGCTATACAGCACCAAAGGTCAAGTCCAATTTCGACTGAAAGCACCCTTGGTAGAGCAATACGCAGGCGAGGAGAACTTCAATGAAATGACGGAAGGAGTAGACATTGAAATCTACGATGACAGCATGAACATAAGTAGTCGTCTTACGTCCAATTACGCCATTGACATTACCCATGCGAAGCTGATGGAAGCAAAGGACAATGTGGTGGTGATCAATGATGAGGGCGATACCCTAAACACGGAACATCTGATCTGGGATCTGAAGAAGAACGAGATTCGATCTGACGTCTTTGTGAAGATCACCACTCCCCAACAGGTATTGATGGGCGAAGGGCTGATCTCAAACCAAGATTTTAGCGATTATCGTATCTTGAAACCACGGGGAATCATAAATTTGAAGGATGTTGAAGGTAATTAGGTTCATGGAATTGATGTGGTTGATGCTCTCTATCGTCACCTTTGTGATTGCGGTGGTCAGGTCGATCCAAAATGGTATTTTTGACGCCCTTTATTTTTACGGCTTTTCAGCGATTGCAATAATTCTGTACATCATGCGCAGGAGTCAAAGAAAAATGCACGAGCGAAAGCAAGATAAATCATAAATGCTATCTTTGATTAGATTGCAATACTGCCAATGAGTAGTTTCGACTGGGGTGTAATTTTATCCATGTTACTTTTTTCGGCTTTCTTTTCAGGAATGGAGATTGCCTACGTCTCTGCCAATAAGCTTAAAATTGAGCTCGATGGCAAACAGGGAAATATCATGGCCGGCATAATTTCCGGCTTTATGAAACGTCCCTCGCGTTTCATCGGGGCCATGTTGGTAGGGAATAACATCGCTCTGGTGGTCTATGGGATCTACATGGCCAAAGTGCTTGATCCGGTGATCATGAAATATACCGAGTCGGCCTTCTTCATCCTTTTCTTTCAAACCCTGCTTTCTACCCTCGTCATATTGATCACTGCAGAGTTCTTGCCCAAAACCCTATTTCGGATCAACCCCAATAACATGCTAAGGCTCTTTGCCTTTCCCCTCTGGCTATTTTACTGGCTGCTCTCGATACCGATGTTCATCGTAATTGGCTTATCTGAATTACTGATCAAGTTGTTTGCTCCCAAATTGGAAACCGATCGGGAATTCAATTTTGGCAGGGTAGATCTGGAGCATTACATCCGCGAAGGCACTGAGCTTTCTGAAGATCAAGAAGAGGTGGATCATGAGATACAGATCTTCCAAAATGCACTTGATTTCAACAAAGTAAAGGCCAGGGAGTGCATGATCCCACGCACCGAGATCGTGGCCCTGGAAATTGGCGGAAGCATCGAAGAACTCAATAAGACTTTTGTAGAAACCGGACTGAGCAAGATCTTGATCTACCGAGACAACATTGATAACATCATTGGCTATACCCACTCATTCGAGCTTTTCAAAAAACCGGAGAGCATCAAATCCATCCTACTGCCGGTTCCGGTAATCCCAATTTCCATGCCGGCCAGCGAGATCCTAAAGATTCTGATCGATAAGCACCGAAGCATAGCCGTGGTAGTTGACGAGTTTGGAGGAACGGCAGGAATCCTTACCATCGAAGATGTGATCGAAGAGATCTTTGGTGAGATAGAGGATGAACACGACAAAGAGGAATTGATCGAAAGCAAGATCTCAGACAAGGAGTTTTTGCTTTCTGCCAGGCTGGAAGTTGATTACCTTAATCAAGAGCACGGCTTGGATCTACCCGAGTCAGATCAGTATGAAACCATTGCCGGTTTGATCATTCAAACCTCGGAAAACATTCCTCAAATGAACGAAGAGATCAACCTCGATCAGTTCACATTTACAGTTAAAAAGGTCTTTGAAAACAAGATCGACCTGGTACATCTTCGAATCAGTCCTGAAGACGATTAGCCTGCTTTCAAATAAAGCCGTCTAAGCCAGCGTATTATTGCGATCAAGATTTATTTTATTGAGGCAAAGTCGTATATTCGCAAGCCAAAATTTTAAAGTATCTCCATGGCTATCATTGGAAAAATTAGAGAAAAGTCAACCTTGGTGTTGATCATTATCGGCGGAGCGATCGTCGCGTTTGTGTTAACCGACCTATTCAGCGCTGCGGGAACCGGTCAAGGCCAAGGTCCTATGTTTCTGGCTCAAGTAGGTGATGAAACCATCTCACCGGATGAATTTGACCAGCAATTGCAAACGGCTTATGAGAATTATCAGGCGAGAACCGAGCAGCCTTTGGACCCAAGAACCAAGGCTCAATTGAAGGAGACGGTCTGGAATCAGATGCTCGCTCAGATCATCATCGGTAATCAAAGAGAAGAACTTGGAGTGCGGGTCACTTCCAAAGAGCTTTTCAATATGGTACAAGGCGATGATCCTCATCCGCAAGTTCGTCAGCTATTTACCAACCCGGAGACCAACCAATTCAGCTCCGCGGCGGTAGTGCAGTTTCTGCAAAACCTCGATCAGCAAGAGCCGGAAACCAAAGAGCAGTGGCTCTCTTTTGAGCGGGCTTTAAAAAGCAATCAGGAAACGGCGAAATACAATCAACTCATCAAGAAAGGACTTTATTTGCCGGCAAAATTGGCTAAACACCAATTCGTAGACAATAGCACACAGCTCAACTTCAAGTATGTAAGTCAATTGTACAATACCATCACAGACAGCACGGTAGAAATCAGCGAATCGGATATTGAAGCATATTACGAGGAGCACAAAGATGAGTATGAGCAACCGGCCAGCAGACGGCTCACTTATGCTTACCTGCCGGTGCGTCCATCAGCAGAAGATGAAATGGCTGCGGCCAAGGATGCAGAAGAGGTCTATCAAAAGTTCAAGTCGGCCTCTAACGATAGCATCTTTGTCAATGCCAACTCGGATCGCCCGTTTGATCCCATGTTCTATAATTCAGATAATTTTCCATCGGGAGTTGATTCATCATTTTGGGCTCAGGATTCGGGAGCCATCAAGCCTCCTTTGAAATTGGAAAATGTGTACTTTATTCACAAGATCAGAGCGGTTAAGCAGGCTCCTGATTCAGTAAGAGCATCACACATTCTGATCAGCACCCAAGAAAAGCCGGCAGAAGAGGCAGAAGCTTTAGCGGATAGTTTGTTGAATGTATTGCAAGAAGGCACGGCCTCAATTACTGATCTTATCGATTTTTCTGACGATGTAACCTCTGCTCAGAATGGAGGAGACCTGGACTGGTTTACTGAAGGAATGATGGTTAAGCCATTCAATGACGCGGCCTTCAGTATGGAATTGAATGAGTTTAGAAAGGTGAGATCGCGCTTTGGATACCACATTATTCAACTTACAGACCGCACTGAAAGTCGCCGAAAAGCGCAAATTGCTACCGTTCAAATACTGGTAGATCCCTCGAAAGAAACCTATGCCAATATCTTCAATAGTGCCAATAGTTTTTCAATAGATGCCACCGACGAGACCAGCTTTAATAATTTGATCAACGAAAAGAATATTCAAAGAAGAGCGAGTGTCTTGAATGATCAGATGACGACCATTGAAGGCAATGAGGCAAGCCGTGATCTAGTGAGATGGGCCAGAGAAGCCAAAGAGGGAAGCATTTCGGAAGCTTACGACATCGGCGATGCATTTGCAGTTGGATTTTTGGAAAGTGTTAACCCTGAAGGTCCACAGCCACTAGACAAAGTAAGAAACCGGGTAGAATTCATGGTACGCAATGAAAAGAAAGCAGAAATGCTGAAGGAGAGAATGAGCGGTGCCAGTGATATCGATGACCTTGCTGCTCAGCTAGGCACAGAAGTGGGCCAAGCCAATGGAGTAAGCTTGTCGAATCCTGCGATCCCAGAGGTAGGCTTAGAACCTAAAGTGGTAGGGAAAGCCTCTAGTTTAGAAGCCGGACAGATGAGCGTACCGATTCAAGGCGACAACGGTGTGTATGTAGTTTACATGGAGAATAAAGAAGTGCCGGGCGATCCTGACGTGTTCATGACCAGAAGTACCGTTCAAAGAGGATTGGCTTCAAGGATCGATAATGGCGCGGTGTTTACTGCTTTAAAAGAAGAAACTGAGATTGAAGACAATCGGGTGAAATTCTTCTAGACTCCATAGGCCAAATAGAATAAGTTCAAGAAAAGGAAGCCTGCAAAGACTTCCTTTTTTTATAAAGGGCAAGAGTTGTTCAGCGCGCCTTGTTCGATCCAGCGCAATACCTCATCAACTTGACTTTGGGTAAAGGGATCGCTAGGAGGAGGTGGCATGATCTCATTTGGATCAGAGGCGATCAAAACACGATAGAGCATCGAACTACTGGGGTTGCTCAGATTTACCCCTCCGGTATTGATGATATTTTGGTAGTCGCTCAGATTTACGCCTCTCCTCGCACTGCCATTGCCATGGCATCCGCTGATCGCGCAATTTGAAGTGAGTAAAGGAGCAATCTGCTCCTTAAAATAGACCGTGTCAGGATTACATGATGCCGGAAGCAGATCACTTTCAAAAGCTTGGGGTCCGTCCTCCACCAACGGATCATTCTTGCAGGCGGAAATCATAACAACCAAGGCAGACAGGCTGATCAAGGCTACAAGTCGTGTAGTGGTCATTTTCTAAAGGGTTTTGGTTTCTTTAAAGTGAATACCCTGCTCACATTGAAGCCAAAGTGGATGTCGCCTTCTAAGAAGTCGCCGGTGGTTTCCGTGGCCAGAAACCGTTCCGTCATCCCTCTACTATTGGTAATGTGCAATTGGAATACATGACCGCCAGTTTCGATATCAACTCCAAAAGAGAGGGTGTTAGTAGCTTCTTCCCCTCCGATCTCACTGGCGATCTGGTCGGGCAATAAATAAAAGTATTCCACATTTAACCTAACCGAAGGCGAAACTTGAGTAGAGGCTCCGAAGCCCATTGAGAATACCGAGTTTTCATCTGCTTCGGTGGCTACCAGATTGCGGTGTACCAAAGTAGGCATCAATTGCACGGAAATACCCTTGAACTTTCTGGCGATCAGTAAAGCGTTGTGGTAGCTAAGACGAGAGCTAAAAAGATTCTCCCGCTCTGGGTCAGCCCACTCTGTGGCTTGTAAATAGGCTACACTCACTAAAGTGGCAGTGAAAGGGAAGTTTTTTGCACCCTTTTTTTGCTTTAGAAATTTATATTTGGCGGTAAAATCGAATACCTTCCCAAAAGAAGATCTTCCAAAACCGATATTGAGATCGTCGGTTAGGCCATATTCTAAACCAAGCCTCACACTTGCATTATCAATTCCCCAAAGATCTCTCCAGCCGTTATTCACTCTGCCAAAGCGGTGCATGATCATGAATTGCAATACGCCTTCTCCATTGGTTTCAATGGAATGTCCGCTGACTAGGCGGGTGCTCTTGAAAGTGGCAAAAGTATATTCGGTGCGATCGTTGGCCTGATCTTCCAAAAGATTCATCAAGTCATCTTGGGCCTGCACTTGGCAAAAACCAAAAGAAAGCAGGAATAAAGCAATTTTAGTCCATGCCCTCATATTCACACTTTACTTGAATTTCAATGGTCTCGGCGATCTTATCATCAACCGCAGCAGGAATTTTTACTTTGTAGTCGGCCAATGGAATTGTAAATGTAGAATTGACCAATAACTTTTCACCTTTAAGTTCCATGGTGCCTGGCGCCTCGATTTCTTGTGTTTCTCCGTGGATAGTGAGCTCTCCGCTTACTTTTACTTGCTGCAAGCCTTCGCCGAGGCTCTCTTTATCGAAATTCAGAATCTGGCCTTTAAAGGTAGATTTTGGAAACTTTTCGCTCTCCACGTATTTTTCATTGAAGTGTTCTTGCATCAGTGCCTTTTCAAAAGTGAAAGCCTTCATCAAAAGGGAGAAGGCCATGTTGCCGTTGGCCAGATCGATTACTGAAGAAACTTGGTTGTTCACCGCTTCGATGTTCTCTACAGGAGTTTCAGAGAAAAATTGAATGTTACCATTTTGGGTGATGTATCGCTGGCCAATGCTCAGCTGACTAAGAAGCAAGCAAGCAGTCGTAAGGATCAATTTAGAATAGAGTTTCATAAGTTCAAGTTTAGTTGTTTGGCGCTCCTGCTTCAACCCAGGCCTCGATAAAGATCAGTTGGCAGGTCGAAAGGCGTCCATTTGGTGGATGGTTTTGATCGATCAGGATGCGTTGTTGCAAAGAGCCATTGTCTACTTTGGCTTTCACGTTGTCATAATTGTCATACACTCCATTGCCATTTCCGCCTTGCACATGGCAACCGCTGATCGCACAGGAAGTGTTGATGATCGGCTCGATGTCACTGGCAAAACTTACCCCCTCTGCCACGCAATCATCGTTACCGTAGAGAAACTCTTCATTGTCGTAATAACACGAACTTAAAAAGACCAGGCAGCTGATCAGTCCTAACGAAAGAAGTGAGCGAGAAAGATTCATTCTTCGATAACGTAACAATTATTCAGTACTACATCCATCAAAAAGCCCTGGCACCTGCCTTTTAGTCGGACTTGATCGCCCTCTTTCAAACTGGCGATCGAGGAAGAAAAGGAACAATTCACTCCACCAAACATGGAATTGGTGGCTTCTAAGGTTACCGAAGAAAGGCTATCATTGACGTTGAGACGAATTACTTTGCCACTTAGATCGATTACCTTTCCTTCGTATTTTTTCAGGGCCGCTTGCTCATCTGCATTGAAAGCATCAAAAAGCTCATTTGCTGTAAGCGTATAATCAGCCGGGGTATCAGCTAAACTGGGAACTTTCTTATTGTACAAGTATAGCCCATAGCCTCCACCCAATAGGACGAAAGCGATTAATAGAATGGCAATTTTTTTCATGTCAACTACACTATAACCCATGCAGTTGCCAAAAGTTTTTATTCACTAGATCACTTCAAGCTCTTTTCCCACTTTGGTGAAGGCAGTGATCGCTTGATCGAGCTGCTCTTTGCTGTGCGCGGCTGATAGTTGAACGCGAATTCTCGCTTGCTCTTTGGGCACTACCGGATAGAAGAAGCCGATCACATAAATGCCTTCGTCAAGCAGTTGGTCGGCCATTTTCTGGGAAAGTTTCGCATCGTACAACATAATAGGCACTATTGCAGAATCCCCATCCTTGATATCAAAACCGGCCTCTTTCACTCCTTTTTTAAAGTAGGCGACATTATCCATCAACTGATCCCTCAATTCTGTGCTCTCGCTCAATAGATCGAAAACTGCGATGGAAGCGCCTACGATCGAAGGGGCAAGAGAATTCGAGAACAAGTACGGCCTGGAACGTTGTCTGAGCATTTCGATGATCTCTTTTTTCCCGGTAGTAAATCCACCCATGGCACCGCCCAGCGCTTTACCTAGTGTGCCAGTGATGATATCTACTCTGCCTAACACCTCATTGCTCTCTGAGCTACCAATTCCGTGTTTTCCGATAAAGCCATGCGCATGGCAGTCGTCGACCAGCACCATAGCGTCGTATTTCTCGGCCAAATCGCAAATCTTATCCAAAGGTGCTACGAAACCATCCATTGAGAAAACCCCGTCGGTAACGATTATCCGGAAGCGCTGTTCTTGAGCTTTCTTTAACTGTGCTTCCAGATCAGCCATGTCGTTGTTTTGATAACGATAGCGATGCGCCTTGCAGAGTCGAACACCATCAATGATGGAAGCGTGATTCAAGGAGTCGCTGATAATGGCATCTTCAGCGGTCAAGATCGGTTCAAATACACCCCCATTTGCATCGAAAGCGGCGGCATAGAGGATGGTATCTTCAGTGCCGCAAAATTCAGCGATCTTGCGTTCCAATTCTTTATGAATGTCTTGTGTGCCACAAATAAAACGCACAGAAGACATACCAAAACCATGGGTGTCCAGGGCTTTTTTGGCTGCCTCTACCACTTTTGGGTGAGAGGAGAGGCCCAGATAATTGTTTGAGCAAAAGTTCAAAACTTCTTTGCCACTATCCAACTTGATGGATGCTCCTTGCGGAGAAGTGATCACACGTTCTTTTTTAAACAAACCTGCTTCCTCGATGCTGGCTAATTCTTGGCTAAGGTGTTCTTTGATCTTTCCGTACATAGTGTCTGTTTTTCTTTGATTTTGAGCAAAAAAAACCCCGAAATGATCGGGGTTTGGTTACAGTATAACAACTTAAACGATTCCTTGTGCGATCATGGCGTCGGCAACTTTCACGAAACCGGCAATATTGGCTCCCTGAACGTAATCCACAAAGCCCTTTTCATCGCATCCGTAGTGCACGCAAGAGTGATGAATGTCTTTCATGATCTCTTGGAGTTTATTGTCAACTTCTTCAGCACTCCAAGAGTAACGCATTGAATTTTGGGTCATCTCCAAACCTGAAGTAGCCACTCCACCCGCATTTGAAGCCTTCCCTGGTGCAAAGAAGATCCTCTTCTTGTGGAATAGCGAAACTGCTTCAGGTGTGCACGGCATGTTTGCCCCTTCTGCGATCACAGTAGTACCGTTGCTTACCAATGTCTTGGCATCATCGAGGTTCAATTCATTTTGCGTTGCACAAGGAAGCGCCACATCGCACTTCACAGACCACGGTCTCTCACCCGAAGTATACTTGGCATTCTTATATTTTTTTACGTATTCGCTAATTCGGCCACGTTTCACGTTCTTTAAATTCATGATAAAGGCCAATTTCTTTTCATCGATTCCTTCCTCATCATAAATGAAGCCACCCGAATCTGACATGCTCACTACCTTGGCACCTAGCTCAGTGGCTTTCTCCGCTGCATATTGAGCCACATTTCCAGAACCTGAAATGGCAACCACTTTGCCCTTCAGGCTATCTCCTCGCGAGTCGAGCATTTCTTTCACAAAATACACGCAACCGTAACCGGTAGCTTCCGGACGAATCTTAGAGCCTCCAAATGACAAGCCTTTGCCGGTAAGTACGCCGGTAAATTCGTTTCTCAGGCGTTTGTACTGACCAAACATGTAGCCGATCTCTCTGCCACCTACTCCGATATCTCCTGCAGGCACGTCGGTGTCAGGACCAATATGTCTTGAAAGCTCGGTCATGAACGACTGGCAAAAGCGCATGATCTCATTGTCTGACTTTCCTTTGGGATCGAAGTCGGAACCGCCTTTTCCACCGCCCATGGGGAGGGTGGTTAAGCTATTCTTGAATACCTGTTCAAAAGCGAGGAATTTCAACACACTCAGGTTTACCGATGGGTGAAATCTCAAACCACCTTTGTATGGTCCAATGGCCGAGTTCATTTCAATACGAAAGCCTCGGTTCACCATGGCGTTGCCTTTATCGTCCATCCATGGGACTCTGAACATGATCACACGTTCTGCCTCAACCATTCTTTCAAGAAGATTGTGACTCTGATATTTTTTGTTTGATTCGATAAATGGAATAACCGTTTCAGCTACTTCATGGACAGCCTGAAGAAATTCCGGCTCGTTGGGATTTCTTGCTTCCACATGTTTCACAAAGTCTTTGATCTTTGCGTCCACGTTATTTCCCTTGGTTGATTTTTTTGCGCACATAGGTGTATTTAATTAAGAGGCTGGTAAATAATAATGAGCGCAAATGTAAAAAAAAGCGGCTTATTCTGCCGCTGAGCATGCTAGTTCAGCTGATACAATTTTCCGGGCAGGGATCGTATTATCCCTTTTAGCTCTAAACCCAATAAGAGACTTGCCGTTTTGCTCATGGGAATTCCGGCTTCTACGCTTATGGCATCAATGGCTTTCGGACTCTGGCCAATGAAGATCTTAAGCAGTTGCTTTTCCTCCGGTTCCAAGTCTTGGAAAAGGCTGGTTTGTTGATTTTGATTTGCCTTGTGCTTCTCCCAATTCAAGACATACTCCACATCTTTTGCAGAGTCGATCAAAGCGGCTTGCTGACTTTTGATCAGGTGGTTGCAGCCTGCAGATAGCTCATCATCCGGCCTGCCCGGAACGGCAAACACGTCGCGATTGTAATCTACTGCCAAGCCCGCAGTGATCATTGATCCTCCTTTCTTTCCTGATTCAATGACGATCGTCGCATCTGACATGCCGGCCACAATTCGATTGCGTTCGGCAAAATTGGAAGGGATCATGGGGGCATTGGAAGGGTAATCAGAAACCAGGCCTCCATTTTCGAGCATGCGTTTGGCATACTTTTGATGAAGCGGCGGATATATTTTATGGAGCGGCATACCTAAAACCGCGAGGGTAGGTAAGCCTAGATTCAGTGCGGTACGATGTGCACAAATATCGATGCCAAAGGCGAGGCCGCTGATGATGGTTGGCTGATGAGCGGAAAGCTCTTCGATCAGTGTTTCGCAGAAATTTTTGCCTTGGATCGAAGCTTTGCGACTGCCTACTATGCTGATCGCTTTCTTGGGATTCAGGTCGGCATCTCCTTTAAAATAAAGCACTAGCGGTCCATCAGGGCAATGTTTAAGTCGCTGAGGATAATTTTCGTCATCCCGGCTCAGTGCTACGATCTCATTCTTTTGAATAAACTCAAGTTCTGCTTCCGCCTCCTTGAGCAGCTCAATGGGCTCTGCAGTCCGTTTATCTTTCTTTTTTGATCTGCTTAATCGCTTGATCAATTCGCCCCCCTCTTCGAAAACAGATTGAGCCGAACCGTATTTTTCCAAGAGTTTTTTTGCCCTCACATGACCGATGCCCGGAGCCATGCATAAGGCGATCTTATATTGGATTTCCTTCAAGCTTTTCTATTAAAGATAAGCTTTCCTGCGATCACTCCCAATAGCCGGGATTAATCAATATTCAAGTCTTTTGCCATGCCGAAATTGCTTTTCTTTGTTCCTGAAGAATCATGAACCATCTAGGCGTCATACCAGCCCGATACCAGAGCAGTCGTTTTCCCGGTAAACCTCTGGCAGAGATCCATGGCAAGCCCATGATCCAGAGAGTTTATGAACAAGCCCTGAAGTCGGATGCCTTGTCGAAAGTCCTGGTAGCGACAGACGATGAACGAATTGAACAATGCGTAAAAGCTTTCGGTGGTGAAGTGATCATGACCTCTGCAGACCATCCATCCGGTACCGACCGATGCCTGGAGGCTTTAGAAAAGACGGAAGAAGATTATGAGGTACTGATCAATATTCAGGGTGACGAGCCCTACATCAAAGCTGAGCAGATCGATCTGATCAGTAGTTGTTTCCATAACCAGCGCACTGAGATCGCTACTTTGATCAAATTAATTGATGATCCAGCTGTGCTAGATGATCCAAACAAGGTGAAGGTGGTGCTGGATGATGCCGATCACGGGATCTATTTTAGCCGACAATGCATCCCTTATTTGCAGAATGTGGCGAAGAGCGACCGGATCGATCACTTCAACTTTTACAAGCACATTGGGATGTACGCCTATCGCACTGAAACCCTAAAAGAAATTACTGCCTTGAAACCCTCCAGATTGGAACGAGCCGAATCTTTAGAACAACTGCGGTGGATCGAAAATGGCTACAAGATCCGCACGGCAATCACAAACGAGGAAGCACTTAGCGTAGACACCCCCGAAGATTTGGCCAAGCTGAATCAAATGAAAATGGAAGATTAACTATATTCGCAACGATGGATGCAGTGAAGATCGATATCTATATCTCAGACTTATTGTACAGTTACGACTGTGTGATCGTGCCAGATTTTGGTGGCTTCGTAGCCAATTATGCACCCGCCAAGATCAAAGAAACCCAGCATCAATTCTTGCCGCCATCCAAGCAGGTGTCATTCAATAAGAATTTGAAAACCAACGATGGCTTATTGACCAACCATATTTCTAAACGCAAAGCGATCAGCTTTCAAGAGGCCAATCAATTGATCAATGCATTTGTCCATAAGTCGCTCACCGGGCTCAAGAATGGAGATAAGATCAAGATCGATAAAGTAGGAGAGTTATATCTGGATCCGGAGGGGAATATCCAGTTCAATGAGGAGGAACAGAACGATTTTCTTCTGGACTCTTTTGGCCTGCAATCATTTCGAGCTTTACCGATCGCGAAAGATACGGTCGAAGAAAAGATTCAAGAAAAACTTGCCTCCAGGGATCTCTTTAAATCAAAAAAATCGGGCAGTGGAAACCTAGTTTGGAAAGTTGCTGCGGGGGTGTTCTTTTTACTAACCTCCGGACTTTTACTCAATCAAGAGTATGAAAGAGGCACCTTCGACCATTTGGAGTACGGTGTGATCTCTCCTCGATTGGATGCTGAAAGCAGTTACACACCTTCCAAGCCTAGCCGCCTGATCAGCAAAGATTCAGAAGTGCCGGCTAGCCCTGACTTCGATTCAGACGAAGCCTTCTTTTACCGGCCTGCGGGCGAAGAAACCACAAAGATCTGGGTAGAGGGGGTAGAGGAAAAGACCCATTTGAAAGTGGATCACACCAAAGTGGCGACCAGCGAAAAAGTTCAAGGCACCTTTCACGTCATGGGGGGTTGCTTCTCAAAATTCGACAATGCCGAGAAACTAAGTGCAAAGTTGAACCAATTGGGATTCAATTCCCAGATCCTTGGCCGCTACAAAGATCTACATGCGGTGAGTTATGGGAGTTTTACCAGTCGTGAAGAGGCTTCAGAGATGCTTCGAAGGGTTCGCGATGAGCATAATTCTGCCGCCTGGATCTTAGAGAGAGCATTCTGATTCTTCCCTGATTTATCGGTACTTTTGCTGCCCAATTTTACAGCTATGAAGCCGAGAACTGCGCAGGAAACTTTCGCCCAAACTTCCAAGATCGTATTGCCCAACGACACCAATGTGTTGGGAAATCTGATGGGGGGACAATTACTCAACTGGATGGACATTACCGCCGGTATTTCTGCTCAACGTCACTCGCAGCGAGTGGTGGTTACTGCTTCAGTGAACAATGTGTCGTTTAACCAGCCGATAAAACTGGGCGATGTAGTTACCATTGAGGCTAAGGTTTCCAGAGCCTTTACTTCTTCAATGGAGGTCTTTCTCGATGTGTATGTAGATATGGTAGGCGGCAAGCGCAAGAAGAGCAATGAAGCCATCTATACCTTTGTAGCCGTGGATCAGAATGGTTCAGCAATCGATGTACCAGAACTAGTAGCAGAAACAACCATTGAAAAAGAGCGCTATGCTGCGGCATTGAGAAGACGTCAGTTGAGTCTGATCCTGGCCGGTAGAATGAAGCCGGAAGAGGCCACCGAATTGGCAGCGCTTTTTAAGAAAGTAGAAGCAGCAGCGGAGAAAAAATAAGGAAGTGCACCAAAGTGTTTCTAGAGTGCAGCCAAAGCGAACTAAAGTTGGGTGAGAATAATCATGGTTATTTCAATGAATTAACTTTATAGCACCTTAGGCAATTTAGCCCACTCCCAACTAAAACTCCAAATCTTCCCCGCCTGCCGAAGCAAGGGCCTAAGCGCGGCTGGCAGGTAAGTACTCTGAACTCTAAGTACTCTGAACTCTAAGTACTCTAAGTACTCTTAACCCTAAGCACTAATCCCTCCCAATCCTGATTTTCCATGCACTTAAAATGTCCTTTCGGGCATTTCGCATAACCGATCTTACTGCATGGTCGGCAACCCAGGTTTTGTACCTCATAGATCTCCAGTTTGTTTTTGGAATTTTGGGCATAGTATGGATACATTCCGAACTCCGGTACGGTATTGCCCCAGATGGAAAGAATGGGCTTATCAAAAGCAGCAGCGATGTGCATCATTCCCGTATCCGGAGTAATCACAAGCTTAGCGTTCTTGATCAGGAGTGCAGATTGGGCCAGGCTGCATTTCCCAGCCATGTTCAGTACTTTTTCGGGATAAACACTAGCCAATCTTTCCCCCATTTCAAACTCCGCCTCTCCGCCGATCAGGACCATTGGTTGTTGGATTTCTTCTACCATTTTTAGAAAATGTTTTTCCAACGGTCTTTTAGTAAAGTGAGTGGCTGCCAATACAAGTGCCTGATAATGTTCTGAAAATTGGTTTGGCAGTGGGATTGCCTCCAGCTTAGGAGGAAGAAAATAATCGAGTCCCTGACCATCATTCTCAATACCGAGTGCTCGGGTAGTTTCCAGGTAGCGATCGACGATGTGCACATCCGGCATCCGATCCCACTTAAAGTTGACCAATACCCATTTTTGAATGTTGAGTTTATTGAAGCTGAATGATAGTCCTTTGAGCCGCGACTTTACGCGTGCAGATCTCAAGTTGTGATGCAGATCGATCACGTAATCGAATTGGAGTGCTTGCAAGTCGTCAATAACCTCATCAGTGGTTTTGTTGATCGTATGAACCTTCTCCAAATAGGGGTTATGCGCCAAAATGGGTCGGTATTGCTCCTTGCTCAGAAAATGGATCTCCACATCACCTTCAACTTGGTTCTTCAGACAGCGAATTACGGGGGTACAGAGCACGATATCCCCGATCGAGCTAAAGCGGATGATCAGTATTTTCACTTTCTCCGACATGCAGGCAAAGTAAATCATTTCCAGACGATCCCTTCCAGCCTGCTTTGAAATGCTACTTTTGCCGGATGCGATTGATCGATACCCATTCCCATATTTATTCAGCGTCCTTTGAAGGAGAGCAAGAGCAGATGATTCAGCGTGCATTTGATGCCGGGCTTGAAAAGATCTACATGCCGAACATCGACCTTGAATCTGTGGAAGCAATGAAAGCAGTTCATGCCAACTTCCCTGACCGCTGCTTGATGATGATGGGCCTGCATCCTACTTCTGTAGGTGCGGAAGTGAAGGAGGTGTTGCCTAAGATAAAGGCCTATTTGGAAGATGGGTCTGATTATTACGCAGTTGGTGAGATCGGCATTGACCTGTATTGGGACAAGAGTTATTTGGCAGAGCAGGAGTGGGCGTTCAGAGAGCAGATTAAGTGGGCCAAAGAAAAGGCCTTGCCAATCGTAATTCATTGTCGGGATGCGTTTGACGAGATCCTGAAGATAATGGATGAACTGAATGACGACCAATTGACCGGGATCTTTCATTGCTTTACCGGCTCGGTCGAGCAAGCAGGGCATATTCTCGATTATGGGGGATTTAAGTTGGGCATTGGAGGCGTAGTTACCTTCAAGAATGCTGGATTGGACAAGGTAGTGGAACAGTTGTCGATCGAAGATCTGGTGTTGGAAACCGACGCCCCCTATTTGGCGCCGCATCCATATCGCGGAAAGCGAAATGAAGCTGCCTATGTGAAAGAAGTAGCCTTGAAATTGGCTGATATTTTTGAAATTCCTTTGGAAGAAGTTGCCGAGATCAGTCGAAGCAATGCCTTGCGTATTTTTGAGCCAAACCGCAATCCAATTGAGTCCAACTAAAGTCCTTATCATATACACCGGAGGAACCATCGGAATGGTAGAAGATGCCAGTTCGGGTTCTTTGCATCCGCTCGACTTTTCCCATCTGTCGACCGAGGTTCCAGAATTGGATAAGTTGTCTGTGGATCTGGAGGTGACCTCCATCTCGGATCCCATCGACTCCTCAAATGTAGATCCAGCAGTGTGGTTGGAACTGGTGGATTTGATCGAGAAAAATTACCATGCCTTTCATGGCTTCGTGATCCTACACGGTTCAGATACGATGGCTTACACCGCTTCTGCCTTGAGCTTTTTATTGGAGTACAATCAAAAGCCGATCATCTTTACTGGCAGCCAATTGCCGATTGGTAAATTGCGCACCGACGGCAAGGAGAATTTGATCACTGCCATTGAGATCGCGGGAGATTATCAGCAAGGAATTCCAATGGTACCCGAGGTGGCCATCTATTTTGAATATGCCTTATACCGTGCCAATCGGACGCTAAAGATCAGTGCAGAGCACTTTGAGGCTTTTCAGTCGCCAAATTATCCACTTTTGGCAGAAGCAGGAGTGCACATTAAGTACAACCGCTTTGCCATTAACAAACCCGAAAAGGATGGCGTATCATTATTCTGTCGCAAATCGGTTTGTTGCGATGTGGCCAGCATTAAGTTTTTTCCAGGTATGAGGAGAGAAGCGTTCAATGCAGTGGCCTCCATTCCGGAGCTGAAAGGATTGGTGATCGAAACCTTTGGCAGTGGCAACGCACCGCTGGTATCCTGGTTGAAAGAAGAAGTAGAGGCCTTGATTAAGCAGGGAGTGGTGATCTTGAATATTACGCAATGCGTAAGTGGAAAGGTAGAGCAGCAAAAATATGAGACCGGGATCCACCTGGAGAAAATGGGCATCATAAGCGGTGGCGACATGACCTTTGAAGCCGCCATTTGCAAGCTAATGTATTTGTTGGCCTGTGATGAACTGAGCAGCGACGAGCTTAGATCTTATCTAAGCCAAAGTATTCGCGGGGAGCTGTCATAAATTACCTTGCGGTAAACAATAATCCCTTCAATTTAAGCTCAAAAAAATCGTATTTTTGGCGCCCTCAAAGCCAGAAAGGGCAAATCCGGAGAGGTGGCCGAGTGGCTTAAGGCGCACGCTTGGAAAGCGTGTATACAGGAGACTGTATCGGGGGTTCGAATCCCTTCCTCTCCGCAAGCAAAAGCCAACGAGCAATCGTTGGCTTTTTTTATGCCAGACAGCCACGTCAAGCTCGCTTGTAAGTGGATGGATGGTATAAAAAAAGAAACAAATCGCCACTTGCGATTTGGTGGCTTTTACTTGCTAGGCTACCCTTTTGGGATGCCCCGAGGGGAGCGAGGGGAATCCTTTTCCACGTCAAGCTTGCTTGTAAGTGGATGGATGGTATAAAAAAAGAAACAAATCGCCCTTGCGATTTGGTGGCTTTAGCTTGCTAGGCTACCCTTTTGGGATGCCCCGAGGGGAGCGAGGGAATCATTCAAAAAGGAACTATACGCCCATTTCGCACGATCATTTCTTTTAGCCGCTTCCTAAAATAAAAATCAATACTATTGTGCCGATCCTAAATTACATTACGATGAAACAGTTAATAGTACTTACATTTTTTCTGATTGCTACCATTATTCCTTCTTACGGACAAGATTTTGAAGGAACCATTTTATACGAGATTTCCTATGAAAATCTGCCCGAAGAGATGAAGGCCATGCTACCGGAAGAGAATCTGCAATCCATGGTTTACATTAAGGGCACCAAAACTAAAACAGAGATGGATATGATGGGCACCAAAATGATCATGATATCTGACACTGAAACTAATACCACTACATCCTACACCGATGTAATGGGTCAAAAAATAAAATCCACTTCGGCAATGGATGAGAATGAAGACTTAGATATTGATCTCGTAGCAGGTGAAACGAAAAGTATCGCAGGTTATGAATGCAAAAAGGCAATTATAAAGCAAGCAGATTCGCCGGATATCGAAGTGTATTATTCAGAAGATATTAAATCCAGTGCATTTTTATCTTCACAGTCTCAGTTTAAAAAACTAAATGGGATACCACTCGAATATCAAATCCAACAAGAGAAAATGACCATGATCTATTCCGCTAAAAAGGTGGAAAGAAAATCGATCAGCTCTGAGGTGCTTAATCCACCTGAAGGGGATTATAAAAAAGCCCCTACTACTCCTAAGTAGCAGATCATATAACAGATCGGAACGCGTGCAAAAACAAAATTTCCTTGGAATGCACGGATCGGATTAATCAGCAGTCAAGCCATCTACGGCGAATTTTTTCCACGAACTGATCCATCGCAGGAGTGCTTTTAAAGCATAGTGGAATGCGACTGACTGTAAACCCTTGTCTAGCGATAAGCAAAGTCACACTTTGCGACCTTCTGTTTTAAAGTAGCCAGGCTTCTGCGCTTATTCGGGGAAGCTTAATGGTGAGACTATATTTAAATTCTTTCGGGAATTCTTCACGCTTTCTTTCCCTACAATAAAGCGGATATTTATTAGTTTTCACAAAAGATTAAAGCCAAGAATTGGAACTTTTAAAATAAGTACACTAAATTCGCAGGCATTAACTTGAAATCAAAAAACTAATAAACCAGATTTTAATACTTCTATTATGAAAAAGTTACTCACTTTATTTGCCTTGGCTTCTTTCTTGACGGTAGGCTTTTACGGCGTCTCATACGCACAAGAAGAGGGAGATACCACTGCTACCGAAGAAATGGCGGATTCTACCATGGCTGAAGATACCACAGCAGCGGAAGAGCCTGTTGAAGAAGTTGAGCCAGCCGCGGAAGCGACCGAGACGGAAGGTGAAACGGAAGAAACGGCAGAACGCTCATTCCATCAAGTGTTAAAAGAAAAGTTCATCGAAGGTGGGCCTGAGTTCATGGGGATCGTATTGCTATGTTTGATCCTGGGTTTGGCCATCGTGATCGAAAGAATCATTTATTTGAACATGGCTACTACCAATACCAAGAAGCTTTTGGATAACGTAGAAGATGCGCTTAATTCTGGCGGAGTAGATGCCGCAAAAGAAGTGTGTAGAAATACCAAAGGTCCTGTTGCAAGTATTTTCTATCAAGGTTTAGACAGAAGCCATGAAGGTATTGAAATGGTCGAAAAATCTGTGATCTCATACGGTAGTGTGCAGATGGGCCTTCTAGAGAAAGGGGTCTCTTGGGTTTCATTATTCATCGCCCTGGCGCCAATGCTTGGTTTCATGGGTACGGTTATCGGTATGATCGATGCATTTGATGCCATTGAAGCTGCGGGAGATATTTCTCCATCCTTGGTAGCAGGGGGTATTAAAATCGCCCTTTTAACTACGGTATTTGGTTTGATCGTGGCCATTATCCTTCAAATCTTTTACAACTACATCATCGCGAAAGTCGATAGTATCGTAAACAGCATGGAAGATGCTTCTATTACGCTTGTCGATCTATTGGTGAAGCATGAGTTGAACAATAAAAAATAAAAATCATGTCTGAAGGACTATCTAAAATATTAAGCATTACGCTCTATGCACTTTTAGGTATCAGTGCCCTTTTAGGCGTGCTGTTTTATACCGAAGCCATTGGAGCCGACAGCATTATTTACTGGTGTTACACGCTCTTTTTTATCGGAACGGCAGCGGCAATCGTCTTACCCTTGATCCATCTGGGTAAAAATCCCGCCGGAGCTAAAGGAGCCGTGATCGGCTTGGTGGCGCTGATAGTGGTTTTTGTGATCGCTTACGTGGTGGCAGGAGACGAGATGCTTCCCAAGTATGAGAACTTCATCGACGGACCTGAAGATTCCAAATTGGTAGGAATGGGCTTGATTGCTTTTTATATCCTTGCCTTTGGAGCAATCGGGGCGGTGGTGTATTCTTCGATTAGTAAATTGATCAAGTAATATAGAATTATGGCAAGAAGACAAGCACCGGAGATCA
>Ga0207419_1001189_pt1 | contig 20372 bp, 17 predicted proteins | sample ElkSloMetagenome_4_FD_184723 | JGI IMG/M metagenome (GOLD analysis project Ga0207419, IMG submission 184723) | Hot spring microbial communities from Elkhorn Slough, Monterey Bay, USA - MD2A (version 2) | ecosystem: Environmental > Aquatic > Marine > Intertidal zone > Estuary: Microbial mat ...
TGGGGTCGGCCATGACCGTACCGCCCCAGTTGACGCCGTGGATCGAGCAGCGCTTAAGCAGCGGCAGGTTCATCGGGATGCTGGCAATGCCGGTGACAAAACCGACCACCAAAAAACGCCCGCCCGGCGCCATCAGGCGCAGAGCGACCTCGCTCATCTCGCCGCTGACCGGATCGTAGACCACGTCTACGCCGCGCTTGCCCGTCGCCCGCTTGACCTCATCCCGCCAGCCCTCCGCGGTGTAGTCAACCGCCAGATCGGCACCATGATCAAGGCAGTGCTGACGTTTTTCCTCACTGGAGGCACAGGCGATGACCGTTGCGCCCAGCGCCTTGGCGCATTCGATGGCCGTCGTGCCGGTGCTGCCGGAAGCGCCGAGCACCAGCACGGTTTCGCCGGCCTGCACGTGGCCGATTTCGCGCAGGCCGAACAGGCTGGTCGCCCAGGAGATGAAGAAATTAGCCGCGCCGGACGCATCAATGCCCGGCGGCAGCGGCGCGCAAGAGGACGCAGGCAGCACCATTTGCTCAGCCATCGCGCCATGCAGGGCAAAGGCGGCGACCGTACTGCCCGGTTTGAGGTGGCTCACACCCTCGCCGACGGCACTCACTGTTCCCGAGAGCGAACTGCCGGGCACGAAGGGCAGCTCGGGCCGGATCTGGTAATCGCCGCGAATCAGCAGGCCGTCGAAATACCCCACGCCCACGCCGGCTACTTTGAGCAGCACCTGTCCCGGGCCGGGCGATTCGGGATCTGGAATGTCGGCGACTTGAATCGTTGATGGGTCGGAGAATTCTTTAATCAGGATGGCGCGCATGGGAGTGTTTCCTTGTCAGGAGCTTAGTCATTCAGAGTCTTTCTGACTGCCTGGTAAACCATGGTGGGTCGAGAACTCGTCGATCGGTGCCGGTCGGTCGAAAAAGAAGCCCTGAAAAAGCTCACAGCCAAGACTATGCAATAGGTCGAGTTGCTCAACGGTCTCGACGCCCTCTGCGATTACATTCATCTTCAGGGATTGCGCCAGAGCAATAACGGTTTCGATGATGTCTCGATCGCTGCGGTCATTCAGCATGTCGCCGACAAAGCTACGGTCGATTTTCAATTGACCGATCGGCAGGCGCTTCAGGTAGGCCAGAGACGAATAGCCGGTGCCAAAATCGTCGAGCGAAAAATCGATTCCGAGGCGTTGAATGGAGCTCATGGTTTTTCGCATGACATCGATGTCCTGAGCCAGCACGCTTTCGGTTAGTTCAAGCTTCAGATTCGGCTGATCCAGGCCATGCTCGGTCAGGATCCTTTCGAGAGAATTCGTGAAGTCGTCTTGTTCGAACTGCGAGAGACTTACATTGACGGCAATCGATAAATCCCGGGTGCGCGGATCCTGTTCCCAGCGCGCCAGCTGCTTGGCTGCCATGGCGATGGTTTTCAAGCCAAGATCAGCGATCAAACCAGCTTCCTCGGCAATCGGGATGAATTGTTCTGGCGCAAGCAGCCCACGCGTGGGATGCCGCCAGCGGCAGAGAAGTTCCGCGCCCTTCAAATTGCCCTTCCCATCGACCTGGCCTTGAAAGTATGGCAGCAGCTGATTGGCATGGATTGCCTCGCGCAATTCGACGCGAGATCGATGGCGGTCGACCAGGGTGTATTGCATCTGCGGGTCAAATAGGCGAAAGGTGTTTCCACCGGCTGACTTAGCCTGATACATGGCGATGTCGGCCTGTTGCATCAACTCATCGGCCTCTCGATGATGGCCCGCAAACAGGACGGCACCTAGGCTGGCTGAAACGCGGTGTTCCAGCTCGCTATGACCGAAAGGCCGAGCGACTGCTTCCAGAATTCTTCCTGCGGCCCGATCGATCTGACTTGCTGCCTCTGAGGGTACGGGGGATAGGTCTGACAGCACGACAACAAATTCGTCACCTCCGATGCGGGCGACAAGGTCAGATGCATAAATGGTTTCGCGCAAGGACTGAGCGACGTTGTTCAACAGGCGGTCGCCTTCACGCGGCCCGAGGGTTTCGTTGATCAGCTTGAAGCTATCGAGATCCAGAAGCAGCAGCGCGCTATGCTTATTGTCACGCTGCGTCGCCATCATGCGGAACTTCAGTTGATCTTTTGCCATGAGGCGATTCGGTAGACCGGTCAGCGGATCGTGATAGGCGAGCTTTTGGATGCGCTGCTCGGTTGCCTTGCGCTCGGAAATGTCGGTTTGTAGCGCAATGTAGCCCTCTACACAGCCTTCGCTGTCGAGTACCGGCGAGCAAGCGAGGTTTAGCCAGTAAGGTTCGCCGGCCTTAGTGTAGTTGATGATCTCGACCTGGAAACCCTCGCCGACCGCCAGCCGCTGCGCCATGTGTGAGACGATCTTCGGGTCGCTGTCTGCGCCCTGAAAGAGATCGCCAGGCTTTCGGCCGCGCATCTCCTCCAGGCTATAACCGGTCATGTGCACCGCGCTGTTATTGCACCAGGTCACCAGCCCCTGTGGGTCGGTAAAGATTACGCCGTGACTGATCCTCGAAACTACCTTCGAAAGGCGCTGTAGTTCGCGCTCGGTCTGCCGTTGTTCCGTGACGTCCATAACGGTTGTCACTTTGAAACGCTGGTTTTCTCCCAGAACTACCCGACCGGCAGTCACCAGAACCTGCTTGCGACGGCAGGCTTTGTCGATGACTTCCCATTCGCCAGGCAGTTCTTCGCCGCCGACTAAAAAGTCGTCGTGAAGCTTTCCGGCCGCTGTGCGCATGTCTTGTGGCAGGACGTTTGTAAACGGTTGGCCAATCAACTCGTCGCGCGAGTAGCCATAGGTGCGGCAATAGGCGGCGTTGACCAGCACAAAGCGGTGGGTCTCATCGGTCACGCAAATACCGATATCTGCAGAATCGTAGACCGCTTGGAAAAACTCCAGCTTTTGACTCTTTGAAAGGATCATCACTCGAAGCTGCTATTAAAAATCTTCCGACGACCGTGTTGAAATTTCTGTAATCCCCATGCCTGGAGTGTAGCAGTCAGGCATCCGGCACGCTTCCTCTTTTACTGTTGGCCACTCTGCTGTTCACTCCAAGCGCCCTCCCCAGGCGCAAGACGAGCTTCGCTTTCAACGGTGGGAGCCGCATGTGGTTAGCAAGATCTGAGCCCGCGCATGCTTGCGGTCATTGAAATGTCTGGTGGACATCACCTCCGAACGCTCTTGAATACTATTGTTTTTAATCGATTAGACTGAAACCGTTGCGCTGTAGAAGCATTGATCAATTCGCCTTAAGCGGATTCATTTCAAGGAAAAAATGTGGCAACCGGGGGGTGTTGTCTGCCTAGGGACGTCTGGGGCAGCCGCGCGGGGGATCCCCGCATCACGAGCTTAAGGAGCACCTAAAAAACCATATACGAAGCGCGTTTCAGTCGGAAAAGCCGCTGCACGTGCCTCCCGAAAAGACTCCGTTGTGCCCGCACAAAGTTATTCGGCGGCTCCTTAATGGGTCACCTAGCCGAATGACTCTGCGTTGTCAGGTAAGCTGACGTCGGCACACTCTGCTCCAAGCGCGGCGCAGTGATGGAGCTGAATTAAATTAGCTAATTAAGGAAATCCAGCAATGGTTGTTGTCCACCACCTCGAACACTCCCGCTCGCAGCGCGTTCTATGGTTACTCGAAGAGCTCGGCGTTGACTATGAGATTCATCTCTACGAGCGCGACCCTGAAACCCGGCTGGCGCCGCCGGAGCTCAAGAAGGTCCATCCGCTCGGCAAGTCGCCGGTAATTACCGATGGGGATCGAACGATCGCTGAGTCGGGCACGATCATCGAGTATCTGGCGCGACGCTACGGCGAGGGTAAGTGGGCACCGACCCTGGATAATGACGCTTACTGGGATTTTAACTACTGGCTTCAGTACGCCGAAGCGTCATTGATGCCGCCGTTCCTGCTGCGGCTGGTCTTCGACATGGTCGGCACCAAGGCGCCGCTGTTGATCAGGCCCGTGGCCAAGGGGATATCCAGTCAGGTGGGCAAGGCTTTCATCAACCCGCAGATCAAGACGCATCTCGACTTCGTCGAGCAGCACCTGAAGGACCGCGAGTGGTTCGTTGGCGATCGGATCAGCGGCGCGGACGTTCAAATGTCCTTTCCGCTCGAGGCCGCGAAAGCGCGCGGGCTCCTCGGAGAGACGCGACCGGCGACTCATGCCTTCGTCGACCGCTGCCACGCGCGCCCCGCGTATCGAAGGGCGCTGGAGGCCGGTGGGCCCTACGACTACGGTCCAGCTTGATGATTGGCTGACCGCCAGGTTCGCCCAGTTCAGGCCTGAGCGCGGTCCGAGGGCGGAAGCAGGAAGCGGCAACGAGGCCCTGAGACCTGCGCCAGGCCGCGATCCAGCGTGGCCAGGTCGCAATCGAGCATCTCTGCAAGCGCCACCTTGCTGGCATAGTAGGCAGTCAGATTGTGGCGCAGCGACCAAACGCGATCGGCCAGAGGCTCATACTCGAACAGGGTGATCGGCAGTGCGCATACGGTCTGATGGGCAAGCGCGGCGGCAGTGGTATCGATATCGCCGGCCGATTCTACTCGTCGCAGAATATTGGCCGTTTCTCCCGGAAGGGCCTGGGGAGCACACAGCGTGGCCTCACCGAGAAGTCTTTCAGCCCACTGGCCTTCCGGTCCGCAGTCGACTGGGGCTGCAACCATGAAGCTGGCGTAGATGACCAGATTCATCGCCGGTCGGCGTTGCGCAGCTGAAGGATCTGGTCAGGCCCCGGCTCGGAGCCGTTGGCCAGTTTTCTTTCATGAACCTGTTTCAACAGATCCGTGCGGTCCGGGCGTGCGGCCAGCTCGATCAATCGGGCGCGCAGATAGGCTTGCAGTGACTGACTGGAACCTGCGGCGCGAGCAGCAAGACGATCGCGCGCTTCATCGGGAATGTCTCGGATGGTGATGTTCTTGCTCATACAGTCAATACGCTGCCAGCGCATGCAAATTGCAGGCGTTTGATGCAATCCAGAGTTTTTGGTCTGGGGTTCTCGGTAAGTTGTCCACCCGAGTCAATAAGAAGCATCGGAGTCTGTTACTGCAGGAAGTGAGTGATGGCCAACAGCGTGATCCAGGAGATCACGATGGCCCAGGTGAAGCTGGCCAGGGTTCCGATGATGACGGTTTCGCTGAAGCTGCGATTCTGGTCCGTGCGAAAACGAAGGATCGATTTGGCGGCAATCAGAAAGCCGATCGCTTCGAATTGCTGAACAAGCACCAGGAACAGGATCAGGCTGCGCTCGAGCATGCCGATCCAGGCACCACCCCCAGGCAGGCCGTCATCCGGCTGTGGTTCGGGGCGTGCCTCCCGTGGACCGCTTGGCCTTGGTTGCAGGCCTTTCAGGAGCAGGTCGACCACAAAGCCTCCGGCACGAACGACCAGAACCGAGCCGGCGAGCAGACTCAGGGCCGCGAGTGCCAGCGGCTGCGTTGCGGGCGAAAGACTGCCCCAGTGGCCCTGACTCCAGGCTTGCGAGCACAGCACGGCAATGCCGCCAAGCGTGGTCACGTGAGCCAACTGGTCGAGCAGGAAAAGCTGGAAATCCGACAGCGGGTTCGAGCGGGCCTGACGGGTATTGGACAGGCTGATCTTGGCCCGGTCGATGAGGACATGGGCCAGCGTGGCGATCAACACCGCCAGACTGGCATCTGAAGCGAAGGTGATCGGCATGCCCAGCGCCAGGGCGGCGGTGAAGGCAACCAGAATTGCATGGACTGCCATACCGAGCAGTCGGCGCTTTTCTTGCATGATCCAGCGACCCTGCAGCACAAAATCGGCCAGTGCATGGGCGGAGAGCAGGGCGACGAAAGTTTCGATCATCGATTGCCTCGTCGTGACTTGGCCCCTCGGTTTGGTTCAAAAACAGTCGTTGAGGGCTGTTTTTCCAAAAACAGGCCGCTCAGGCTGTTTTCTCGCATCTGCTGTGTTCGTAAATGTCCAGGATCTGCGATAGCGCCCGCCCGCCGGCCTTGGCAAAGTGATCCTGCACGGTCTGAGCCCGGACGCCCAGACGCGAGGCCACCTCGGCATGTGTGGGCTCATCAGGTGTGGCCATCAGACTGAATACTTCGGCCTGACGGCGGGTCCAGTGAGACGAAACAGCTTCGCAGGCAATGAACAGGCCGCTCATCAAGCGCTGAACCGGCGGATCAAGCTCGAGATTGTCGAAAGCCCAGCGATCCGGGCCGCGCATTGCCTCGAGCAGAGTGCCGGAGCGTTCGAAGGCCGGGCCGCTCGATGCCGCCAGCGACCGCCCGACCTTACCCGGGCCGATGCCAAAGCTGATGCGACTGTCGGCCACGCGATCAAGGCATCGAAGGCTGGCTCGGAGCAGCAAGCCGGCACGCAGGGCCAGCATGGGATCGGTCAGTGCCAGTTGCCAACCATCGCCTCGATATCGCTCCATCGGCGGTGAGGGTGTCCGAGTCCAGCCAATGACCTTTTTCGAGCAGGACTCGAGCGAATCCATTAGCTGATTCAGCCGCGCCTCATCAAGCCGTGAGGAGCGCACGATGTCGCCTGTCAACACGCAGATCGTTGGGCGGATTTCCTGATCCAAACAAGCCTCTGCAAAAGGATCCAGCCCTGATCATACCGGGATTGCCCGCTTCAAGGTGGGGCAGGGTGCGGGCCGACAAGTTCGTCCAAACGCCGATGGTGTTTTTTAACTTCAGCCTTGACCACCTGTGACCACAGGGCGGTTGCCAGTACCACTGGAAAATTGGCTGCTGAAGCCAACAGCCAGGCTCTTGCCGTCGAAAGTTCAGAGACAAGCGTGATGGCGAACATGATCAGGCATGAAGCCAGGAGGGCGAAGACACACCAGAAGCTGATGCGCCAGTACTTGAGTTTTCCATCAAGACGCTGGCGCTCCAGCGCGATCAACGAACTCGCAGTCGTTTGCCGGTGCTGCCAATTGAGTCGGCGCTGACGCATGACCCAGATGAGAAATGCACCGACAAAGATCGCCATGGCCATGAAGACTCCGCGCTCGATTGGATGCGCTTGTGCTCCGGTTGCAGCGCTGACGCAGAACCCGATCGTCACCAGTCCGAAGACAATCTCGAGCAGCGTCTTGAGCTGTTCGCGACGATTGCGGCGTCGAGCCTGTTGGGCCAGGTTTTCGAAGTCCAGGCCATCGGTTTGCATCGCCTGCCACTGTTGGCGCCAGCGAGTCAGTTCGTCGATGTCGTTCATCCGTTTTCTCCTGTGAGCAGTGCTTTGAGGCGCTTTCGGCCCCGGCTCAGGCGTTGAGCGATCGCGTTTTCTTCCAGGCCCAGAATGTCGCCAATTTCTGCGTGATTGAAACCTTCGAGCATCAATTCCATGCACTGACGGTAGGGGAGCGGGAGGCTCCGTATGGCGGTCGTCAAGTCAAGTTGTGCCGAGTGCGGTGTGCCTGACGCCGTCGTGAGCGCTGAAGGATCTTCGGGCGAGCTGTGTCGGTCGGCAATCCGCTGGCGCTTGATGACATGATCAACGGCGCGGTTGTGGGCGACGCGCGCGACGAAGGTCTTCAGGCTCGCGGTGCCCCGGAATGACGGCAGGGCTTTCCAGATCGAAAATGCGATGTCCTGGAGCAGGTCCTCGCGCAGCGCCGGGTCGGCTTCATAGCTGGTGCTCAACCGGGAGAGCATGGGTCCGAACTCGGCGAGCACCTGCTTGAGTCTCGATTCAGAATCGCTCTGGGTCACATCGCAGTCTCGGAGCCGGCTTTCATCGATTGGTATGCGGCAAAGCCGACACACAGGAGCCAGGGTCCGGTGAGCAGCACGCTCAGAAAAAAGGTGAATGGCCCCAGGGCAATCAAGGCGATCATCAGCAATGCCAGCAGCGTCATCGCGAACGCGTGTCGAAGCACCAGGCGCACGCTGGAAATCAACGCGTCTTTCAAGGGTAGCCGGTCGATCAGCAGGAGCGGTGCGGCGAACATGAAAAGTGTCGCCAGGGGAATGCCGGATGCGAGGATCAGACCCAGCTGGGCACTGCTGAGCGATGGGGCTTCAGTCAAATCCGCAAATACCAACAGATCAATAGCCTGGGGGCCCAGTAGCAGCGTCGCGCAGGCCACCTGCATTGCATAGGCCAGAAGCACGACTACAGCCAGACCCGCGAGCGCTGGGAGCTTGTCGCCAACACCTCGCAATGCCTGGGCCGGTTTGAGCCGACCGGACTCGTTGAGCTCGACGAGAACCAACCAGAAGAGACTCGTCAGCCCGCCAACGACCCATTTCGAAACTGGAATGCCGACGGTCGGTACGAACCACTGAAGCAGGGCTTCAACGGCGAAGACCAGGATCAACAAGCCAAACAGGCGAATTGGGGCGCGACGAAAAAGCTGCCAGCCACTTTTCAGCCAGCTCGTGAACAGGGGGAAGCCCTGCAGGGCAGAATGATCAGGCGAGCTGTCAGTTGATGAGGTAGTCGAGTGAATGGACGTTGGCATGAGGGTCTCCGATGGATTGCTGCGGGTGTATACATCGGTAGACGCCTGGGGCCGGAAAAACCTGACCGAATTCATTGACGCCGTTTGACCTGTCGGGAAGTCGCCGCAGATCGCGTGCCGGTCGAACAGAATCAACTTCCTTCGGAGGAAGTGGCCGAGTGCCTTACCTGATCGGACGCTCCAAGCACCATCGGCGACCTTTGGCGGAGTCACTCAGATGGCCAAGCCTCCAGATGGACCTGAGTATCGAATCACCCTTGCTCCAGCAGTCGCCGTAGGTCGATCACTGCCGCATTCGCCCGAGCGATGTAGTTGGCCATGACCAGCGAGTGGTTGGCGGTAAAGCCGAAGCCACCGCCGTTTAAGATGATTGGGCTGCGGATCGGGCGCTGACTAGCTTCCAGTTCGCGGATGATTTGGGCAAAGCTGGCCTGAGCGTTCTTGTCTTCCAGCACGGGTGCAAAGTCATGCTCGATGGCCTGCAGGAAATGAATCAGCGCCCAGGTGGTGCCGCGTGCTTCATAGAATAGGTTGTCGACCTCCAGCCATGGCGTCTTGACCCGCACGTCGGGTCCGAGATCGCCGCTTTGATGGGCAACCGGATCACCGGCCAGGTCCGTGTTAAGTCGACGCTCTCCGACGCTGGCGGAGAGCTGCTGGCCGATGTTGCCGAGACGCTTCTCGACCACTGAGAGGTATTCGCGCAGGTTGTCAGCGCGGTCGAAGAAGCGGGCATCACTGGGGTCCTGGTTGCCGAGCCGGTCAAGATAGCTTTCAAGCGCGCGGATGCCTTTGCGGTACTCGCCTTCGGTGCTGGGGAGGATCCAGGAGCCGTAGTCGAAGCTGAACTGCGGTTCAGCCCTTGCCAGGTCGGAGTCTTCGGCCGACTGGGTCTGCGATCGGCTGAAGTCGTTCCTGAGCGAGCGCGCCATGTCGCGGGCCTGAAAAATGACCCCGATCTCCCAGGACGGGATGTTATCGAGAAGCACGAAAGGAGGCATGACATCGTTCTGCAGGTAGCCGCCGCGCTTGGATAGCAGGACATCCATGACTTCGATCAGCGTCGATGTGGTGACGTATCCGGTCCGGATTTCATGATTATTGGCAGTCGCCCGGGTTTCGGCGACGGCGATGACGTCGAATTGTTCGGGCTCATGGTCGACCCAAAACATCACAACGCCACCCAGCACGATGAGCCCGAGAATGCTTAAGGTGATAATCCGACGCCAGCCGGTACCGATCAGTCGATTGATCCAGACCATTGTGTCGTTCTCCTGTGCGAGTCGCTTCAAGGAATATGCTAGCGCCTGATGAGTTTGATACCAGTGCCAGAAGTCCATGAACCAATTTGCGGTCGGATCACGCTTTAAACAAGTGAGCAGCAAACGCTCGGGTCGCAATGCCATCCTACATTCCGCCGTACAGGAGGGGCCAGGAAAACGCGTGAAGCCATTTGGCAAAACAATTAGTAATGACTGCTTTCTATGCAGGTCAAGTGATCGACGTCGGCTGCTCAGCCTTGCACTTTGGTTTCTTGTCGCCGGCGTTCAGGCGCAGGTCCCCGCGGCTGAACGTGGCGCGCTGCAGGATCTCTATGCGGCGACCAACGGCGCGAACTGGACTCAGAAGGCCGGATGGAACGGGCCGTCCGGCAGCGAGTGCAGCTGGTTTGGGGTGACCTGCATCGGCGGTCGCGTCGTTGATCTACGCCTGCCGAGCAACAACCTGAGCGGGCCTTTGCCCAGCAGCCTGGCCAACTTGAGCCAGCTGAGTTTCCTGTGGCTGTCCTCGAACCAGCTCAGCGGTTTCGTCCAACCTTGGCTCGGTGACTTGGATGAGCTGGTCTTTCTGTATCTGGACAACAATCAGTTCTCCGGTCCGATTCCGTCCGCGCTCGGCCAGCTCGATGAATTGCAGTGGCTGTTGTTGCAGGACAACGATCTGGACGGCGACCTGCCGGTAGCGCTCGCGCAGATGGATTCACTGCGAATCCTGCGCCTGTCGCGGAATCAGTTGAGTGGATCGATTCCGTTTGCGCTGACTCAGATCCCCACGCTCGAGGTGCTGGCGCTTGGCGGAAATGATTTCAGCGGGCCGCTGCCGTCGACAATGGGCGACTTGACCGCGCTGCGGGAATTGGACCTGAGCGACAATCGGATTACGGGCGCAATTCCCGTGAGCATCGGCCAGCTCCAATCGCTGGAGAATGTCTTCATTCAGCGCAATGAATTGAGCGGCAGTCTGCCGGCGTCCTTGGGTAACTTGAGCCAGCTGCAGCGACTCTACCTGGACGACAATGCGTTGAGCGGCGGGATTCCCGCAGCGCTGACCGGGTTGGCCGCTCTAGAAGAGCTGGCGCTGGGCGGTAACCCGCTAGGCGGCCCGCTGCCCACAGCGTTTGGTGATCTGACGGCGCTGCGCATGGCCTTTCTTGGTAATTCGCAGCTCACCGGTCCCCTGCCCGAGAGCATTGGCAGCCTGTCGCAGCTTGAGGGCTTGTACCTGTTTTCCAATCAGCTCTCAGGACCATTACCGCAGGGGCTCTCCAGCCTGGGCAATCTGGTTGAACTGAACCTCCAGTTCAATCAGCTCAGCGGCCCGATGCCGGCCGGGATCGGCAACCTCGATCGGCTCGAGTTGCTGTGGCTGGAAGGCAACGCGCTAACCGGATCGATTCCCACAGGACTGGCTGCCCTGCCTGCGCTCAGAGACCTACAGCTCGCGTTCAATGATCTGCAAGGCTCGCTGCCCGATGGTGACGACTTGTGGCCGGCACTGGAACAGATTGACGTTCGCTACAACCGTCTGACCGGGGTACTGCCTGATGCCCTGGGTCGCGCCGGCCCGCTGAGAAGTTTGCGCCTGACTGGCAACGACCTGGCCGGCGAGATCCCGGCCAGTCTGCTTGATCTAGAACAGCTTATGGAGATCGATCTTTATGACAATCGGCTCGAAACCGACCTGCCCGCGCTGATTGCTCTCCTCGACCAGCTCAATCCGAACTGGCAGGCCTGGCAGACCCTGCCGCCTGCTGATTTCAAGCTCGGCGCAGTCGCGTCGAGCACGGTCGATCTGTCCTGGATCCCGATTGCCTATCCGCTAAGCGCTGCCGGCTACTATCAGGTCAATGCCGAAATCGTGCCCGGCATTTTCGGCGATCGTTTCGAAGGTTCGCTTCAGCCGCCGGCCCTGTCGTCGTCCATCCAGCAACAGACGGCTGACTACTCGGCCTCAACCCTGACCCTGCAAGGGCTCGAGTCCGACACTCGCTATCGACTGGTGGTACGCTCCGTCACGCCGGCGCGCGTCGACCCGTCCTTTCCGCAGAAAAACACTCTGATTTCCCGACCGTCGATCGTGCTTCAATTCCGGACTGCCCCTTGAGATGACGAGAGCACCTAGATCGACGATGAGAGCTTTTCCTGACCGCCCTATCCACGCCTGGTTCGCTATAACGCTCTGGCTGCTGTCCGGCCTGACCCAGGCCGATTCGCAGACCAACAGCGATCTCGAAAGCAATTCCAATGGCGATGGCCAGCCCGTGGATTCCATCACCATCGTTGGCGAACGCAGCCTGGCCTCGGAGCTGGCCGGTTCGCAGGCGCTGACCACGATTGACCGGGAGGTACTGGACGATCAACTCGCCACCAGCACGGTCGATCTGTTCCGCGGTCAGGCCGGGGTCTTCGTGCAGCAGACCACGCCCGGGCAGGGCATTCCCATCGTGCGCGGTCTGAAGGGCTCGGAGGTGCTGCACCTGATGGACGGTTTCCGGATCAACAATGCTCTGTTCAGAAATGCCCCGAACCAGTATCTGGCCCTGATCGATTCCAACTCGATCGCCTTCGTGGATCTGGTGCGCGGCGCACCCGGCACCCTGTTCGGCTCCGATGCGATGGGCGGCGTGATTCAGTTCGCATCGATGACGCCGGACGATGCTCCGCCAGTCCGTCTTCGCTTGCGCGGTCGCAGCAACGACCCGGAAGCCATGGCTCATCTTGGTCTTTCGGGTCGTGGCGAGACGGTATCGGCGCGACTCGGACTGACGACGCAGCATGTGGGCGATCGCAAGACGGCCAGCGGTCAGCGTCTTCCCAGCGCCTATCGCTCGGAGGCAGCGGATGCTTCGGTGCAGTGGTCGCTGACTCCGCGCCAGTCCCTGCGCTTTCTCGTGCAGTACGTCAACCAGCCCCGAACGTCGCGCGTGGATCGACTGGTCCCTGGTTTCGGCGAGACCGAGCCCCAGAATCTGCAGGCGGACTTCGCGCCCAATCGCAGGTCCTTCGGACTGCTCCGCTACTCCATTGACGATCCGGTGACTTGGCTCGACGACGTTAGCCTGCAGGTCGGTCGCCAAGTCGTTCGCGACGACCGTGAGACCCAACGCTTCGGTTCGGACCGAATCACGAACGAGGCCAACAAGAGCACCCTTGATGGCCTGCGTGCGTTCGCGACCACGCGGCGCGGCGCGCACGTCGTCCATTTTGGCGTCGATGCCTACCGTGACACCATTGATAGTGCGCGCTTCCGGACGCGCGATGGCATCACCGTCGAGGACAGCGCCCGCTTCCCCGACGGGGCGGAGCAGACCAATGCTGATGTCTTCTTGGCGCACCGCTGGCGACTGAGCACTCCCCTGCAGCTTCACTGGGGCGTGCGCTACAGCTCAGCGGAGCTGGACCTGCCGGGCCGAGAGAGTGACCCGGCGGTGGCTATTTCCTCATCGGCTTTTTCTGGCGACCTGGGGCTGAACTGGCAGTTCAGCGTTGCGGCCTCTTTGTTGTTCAAGGCTAGCCGAGGTTTTCGGGCGCCGAACGTCTTCGATGTCGCCAACCTCGGCGAGCGCCCGGGTAACCGATTCAGTATTCCCAATCCTGATCTTGGGCCAGAAACCGTCGACAGCCTGGAGCTTGGCCTGCGCTGGCAGAGCGGGGACTGGTTCGCTGAAGCATTCGTTTTTCAGTCTCGTTTCGACGACCGTATTACTTCCGTGCTGACCGGCGAGACGGATGAGCAAGACCGTGACATCGTACAAACGCGCAATGCAGCCAGTGCTCGTTTTCGTGGGATGGAAACGCGATTTAGCTGGCAGGCCAGCGCGCGCTGGCTGGTCGAGCTCAGCGGCAACTGGCTGCGGGCCCGCGAACAGCTGCCTGGTGAGACCAGTCAGCCGGCCGATCGGATTCCACCCCTGAACGGTCAGCTTCAGGTCAGTTGGGACGCTGGTTCGAACTGGACACTCGGCAGCCGCCTGCTTGCTGCGGCCGAACAGGATCGACTGAACCCGCGCGATAGTCGGGATGCGCGCATCAACCCCGAAGGTACGCCCGGATGGGCCGACCTTGGCCTGTTCGGACGTTGGCAGCCCGATCAGGATTGGGATGTGCGGGTACGCCTTGACAACCTGCTCGATCGCGCCTATCGGGAGCACGGCTCGGGCCTGGATCGCCCCGGACGCGCCCTGGCTCTGGAGCTGATCTGGTCGCCGTCATGAAATCAGCGGAAATAATCATAAATCGTATCGAGCCGAGCCAGGGCATAGACTTGGTTGAGGTTCGATGCCTGCCCGGCGTGCGTCTTCAGGCTTTGACGTGTTTGATTCCACGCCCGCTTCAACCACCCAAAAAGGGATTCTCATGAAAAAGTCTTTACGGCCAGACCGATGGTCCGGTTTACTCGTTGCAGCACTGGCAACTCTTCTCCTCGCGACTTCGTTGTCGGCCCAGTCCGAGCGCGGCGTTGAGACCAACGGCACCTGGATCAAACAGGGGCCCGCTCCGGCCACCGACGGTCAGATCGAAAACGTCATTCCTAATGACGAAGTGTCTGGCGCCATTGAGGCCGTGGTGACACATCCGGACGACGCGGACATCATCTACGTTGGTGGTGTCAATGCGGGCATCTGGAAAACAGAAAATGCCACCGATCCATCGCCTAGTTGGACCAACCTTACAGACGATATCCAATCGCTGTCCATCGGCAGCCTGGATCTCGATCCAACCGATACCACCCACCAAACGCTGGTCGCTGGAATCGGGCGGTTTTCCAGCTACTTGCGAGAGGGCGGCGAGCGCATCGGACTGCTGCGCACCACTGACGGCGGTTCGACCTGGAACTTGATCAACGGTGGCGGCACGCTGACGGGGCAGAACGTAGCGGCAGTCGCGGCGCGCGGCAGCAACATCGTTGCAGCCGTCAACGCCTCGGACACTTCTTTTGCCGACGAAGGAATCTATCTTTCCACCGATGGGGGCACGACCTTTATCAACGTCGCGGGCGCTGTTGGGTCCGGGCTGCCAGCGGGGCGTCCTTTTGATCTGGGCCGAGATCGGGCAAATCCCTCTCGCTTGTTCACCAGCATGACATTTGTCGCGCCAGAGAACGGAATCTACCGCAGCACCGATACCGGTGCCACCTGGACCAAAGTGTCTACTGCGGCAGTCGATGCGGTCGTCACAAACGATGTGTCGAATCTCGAGTTCAGTATTTCCGGCGATGTGGTCTACGCTGGCATCGTTGTGAGTGGCCGCCTGGCAGCCGTTTTTCGCTCCAGCGATGGCGGCGATAGCTGGGACGATATGGGTATCCCTACGACCAACGAAGACGGTTTCGTCGTCGGCGCGAATGCAGGCGGCCAAGGCAGTATTCATTTCTCGATCCAGGCCGATCCGCAGGACAGCAATATTGTTTACGTTGGCGGGGATCGACAGCCCGGTTTTACAGAAAGGAGCGGTGGCTCCGATCCATTCTTTCCGAATTCGATCGGAGCGCGTGATTTTTCCGGTCGGCTTTTCCGCGGTGAATACGTGGATCCGACGACCACGAACTGGGCGCCTTTGACCCACGTTGGCACGGCCAGCAATTCCTCACCACACGCCGATTCGCGCGAAATGGCCTTCGATATCAACGGTGATTTGATCGAAGTCGACGACGGCGGGATCTATCGCCGAACCTCGCCTCAGGACGGCACGGGCGACTGGTTTTCCATCAACGGCGATATGGCGTCCACCGAATATCACGGTATCGCCTACGATTCCCTGTCAGACATCATTATCGGTGGTGCGCAGGACGTCGGAACCACCGAGCAACTGATGCCCAACAGTGCCACGTTTCGCAGCGTATCCACGGCTGACGGCGGCGATGTAGCGATCGACAACGTCCTGTCGGCTTCCGAATCGATTCGCTATTCCAGTTTTCAGGGCCTGGGTGCGTTTCGTCGTCGCGTGATGAGTGCGTCGAACAGCGAACTATCACGGAGCTTTCCGCTTCTGACTGTGACCTCAGGACCAGCATTTTCTTCTCAGTTCTACAGCCCGATAATGACCAATGCGGTCGAAGGCAATCGCTTGCTGGTCGGCGCTTCGAGCGCGCTGTATGAAAGTACCGACGGAGGTGCAACGCTGCAGTCCATAGGAAACTCGATCATTGTCAATGCATTCGTAGGTGATCCACTGATCTACGGCATCTCCGGTGATCCGAACCTCGTCTTGGCTGCTTCGGGGGCCGATCTCTACTCTCGGACAGCGGCGCCCCCAGCCGCGGTCACGCTCAACAGCGAACCGACCGGGAGCACCATCAACGGCCTGGCCATCAACCCCGCCGACAGCGACGACATTTTTGCCTTAAGTACGAATGAAGTCGCGTTTTCTTCGAACTTCGGAACGAACTGGACCGATGTCACCGGCAACCTGGCTAGCTTCAATCCCCGTCGCCTGCGCGCTATGGCCTTTGCTTCGGGTCCTGATCCGGCGCTGCTGGTCGGCACCGACCGTGGCATCTTCGTCGCCTTCGAGAGCTCGGGGTACAGCACCTGGGCGCGCTTGGGTGGAGACGGTTTGCCCAATGCGCCGGTCTTCGAACTGGACTACAACGTGGAAGACGACGTGCTGGTCGTTGGTTTGCTTGGGCGCGGTGCATGGAAGTACGGTCCGGCATCCGATCTGCTCTTTAGCGATCGCTTTGAGAACGAGGTTAATTGATATGTGGATACAGATCGAGAAAGAGCAACGGGCCCAGGCCCCTCGGCTGAGTCGCCAGCCTGTCTGGTTCGTCGCCTTGTTTTGCACGCTGTTGCTGATGTGCAGCCTGCCCGCCGCCGCACAAGAGGCGACCGTACCGGCATTTGCCGGTGGACTCGTATTTGATGCCGCGCAATCGACGATCTATGCGATGGAGCCGAATCAATTGTCGGCCCGCGCGGCCGACAGCGGGAACGTGCTGTGGGCACGAGCTGACCTGGCCGAACCCCTGGCCTTGCATCAGGGACGCCTGCTGGTTCTGGGAAACCGCGAGAAATACAGAGAGCCGGTTGCTTACTGGCTTGATCCGACCTCCGGTTCCACGCTCGGCGAGTTCACGCTCGACCTTCCTGATGAGGTGTCATTCCTGATCAGCGAACGGCCGGGTGAGCGTTTCCAGGCCGAGGCGTTTGTCCAGGGTGATGACCTCTTCCTGGCCTGGAACTACGTCAAGCGGCAGTTGATTGGTGCACCGGCCGTGGCCGGCATCAATCGCGCAGCGAAAATGCCTCGGGTCTCGAGCGCCGGCCAGCGGGAAGCAGAGACCAGCTCCTCGATCGTCGACACCACTCTGGTCAGCGCTAACGGCGTGTTCAGGATCGGGCCCGGTCAGGCGGCCGCCGTGGATCGAGCCGAGACCGGCGTGGCCGATTTCAATCGCTGGGCCAAACTCTACGGCGCCGATCGCAGCAGCGCCGCGGAAGGTAATCAATATCGCTCAGGCGCGGATGGACACATCCTTGCAAGCCGCTTGATTGAGGACGGCGACCGTTGGCTGAGTCATCAGTGGACGATTCTGAATGATCAGGGTGAACAGCTCGGGCAGTTCCGCCTGCCGGTGGCCTTTGCGCCGTTTTCGGTGGGTGAAAAAGCCCTGGCCTACCGCTCGCAACCCTACGTCCGCTTCAACGCGGGTGAGGTGTCAGAGGCGCGCGACCTCAGCCTGGTCGTGCTGGACCTGGAAAGCGGTCGGGAGCTGTGGGAGACCGCGCTTCTCGACACGACCTGGCGTGAGGGTATGCCGCCCTGATCTGGCCGTCTTTTTACGCTCAAAATATAACGGCGCAGCGCAGGGGTGTGCTGCGCCTTTTTCTTTCCAGGGGTTCAACTATTGACTGCCACTGCCGACCATGAATGCATTTATCCGATAGCGCTTGACTGGATGGTTTTCACTGATCATCAGGGCCACGGATTGCTCATCCTTGAGCTTTCGCGGGCGAAAAGAGGGAAACCATCCCGGGCGGCAGGGGGCCTCAATCAGATTCAATGCTGATCGGGTCAAGAGAGCCACTGTTTTGGTAGATCGGCATCGCTTTGCAACGGTCATTCTGGTCAGCATCAGTATTGGGGTGTCAGCGTGATGTCTGAATAGTCCGAACCGGTCCGATGGGACTCGTTGCATCGATGCTATGATCGTAAAACGAGTGGCTTATCGATAGGAGGAGACAATGGACACCATCAAAATTTCCCCAAAATTTCAGGTCGTGATCCCAAGGCGCGTTCGCGAGTCTATGAAGCTTGAGCCGGGCACACGACTGCAGGTCGTTCAGTTCGATGACCGCATTGAGCTAATACCGATGCGCAACGCCAAGAGCCTGCGCGGTTCGCTGCCCGGTCTGGATGTTGACGTGCCGCGCGACAATGATCGAGTCTGATGTCCCGTGAATGTCATCGATTCATCGGCCTGGCTGGAATATTTCGCGGGCGGACGCAATGCTCGACACTTTGCCGCTGCCATTGAAGACACGGCCAATCAGGTGGTGCCGTCCATCACTCTAATGGAGGTTTTCAAGCGAATTGCCCAACAGCGGGACGAGGCGAGCGCCCTGAAATATGTGGCGCTGATGCAGCAGGGCAGGGTGATTGAACTAGATTCCGCTTTGGCCTTGAAAGCGGCGGCGATCGGTCTGCGCTTCGGGTTGCCGCTAACCGACGGCATCATTTATGCGATCGCACAACAAGAGGGAGCAGTGATCTGGACTCAGGATGCCGATTTCGATGGGCTTGACGGCGTCCGCTATTGGCCCGGAGGAAATCGTTGAAGCTACTCGCCGAGCTTAAACGACGCAATGTATTCCGCATGGCCGGCCTGTATACGGTCGGCGCCTGGCTGATCGTGCAGGTGGGTGAAACGGTCCTGCCTGCCTTCGATACGCCGGGCTGGGTGTTACGTGCCATCATTGTCCTGCTCGCGATCGGATTCATTCCGGCGATCATCTTTTCCTGGTTGTTCGAGCTGACCCACGAGGGCGTCAAGCGCGACACTGACGTCGTCGCTGAACGCACGACGCCTCCGGCCAAGGCGTGGCGAATGGATCGCCTTATGATGGTGGGCGTTGTTGCACTTTTCTCGCTGCTGATGGCCGAATGGTTCTGGCCTTCCGCACCGAGCGTGACGACCCGGCCGGTCGCGACAAGCGAAGCCGGCGAGGCATCGATTGCCGTCCTGCCGTTCGTCAACATGAGCCCTGATCAGGACAACGAGTTTTTTGCTGACGGCATATCCGAGGAGCTGCTCAACGTGCTCGTCGGCATCGATGGTCTGAAGGTGGCTTCTCGCGCGTCTGCGTTTCTGTTCAAGGATAGGACAACACCGATTCCCGAGATTGCGGACCTGCTTGATGTCGGCCACGTGCTCGAGGGGTCCGTTCGCAAGCAGGGTGAGCGAGTACGCATTACCGCCCAGTTGATTCACGCAGCCAGTGATGCCCAGCTCTGGTCACAGACCTACGAGCGCGACCTGACTGATATTTTCCGCGTCCAGGAAGAGATTGCCCAGGCGATAACGCAGGCGCTCGAGAACGCTCTGGGCGTTCGCCGAGTCTCAGTTGCCCCGACAACCACCGACCTGGTGGCCTACGAGCGATTCCTGCGCGGACGCTCACGCTTCTACCAGCGCAGCGAGCTGGATGCGGCCATCGATGACCTGGAGTTCGCGGTTGAGCGTGACCCGGCGTTTGGAGATGCCTGGGCCTTTCTTTCTGCGGTCAACCACGTGGCTAGTTCCGGCTGGCCAACGGAGCGCGATCGCGATGCTCTAAAGGCCCGGGCGCCGCTGGCTGCCGATCGTGCGCTGGCGCTGAACCCCGACTCGGCTATTGCCTTGGCGGTCAAGGGTGATTGGTCGTTTCGTGCTGGTGACCCCGAGAAGATGATGGAGGGTTTGCGCTTGCTGGAACGCGCGGCCGATCTTTCCTCCATTGATACGTCTGCTCGTCTTTGGTTGGGGCTGTCCTGGCTCGATCTCGGTTTTGCCGAGCGCGCCCTGCCGCATCTTCAGCAAGCCCATGAAAGCGATCCGCTGGTGCCGAGCAATAAAGGCTATCTCGGGCTCGCTCACGCATCGCTCGGTCGGATCAAGGAGGGCCGTGAGCTCATGCTTCGCGCGGTCGAAATCAGCGGTACGCCGCTCTGGGCCGCCGTTCTTGCCGCGGGTCTGGCGAACGCCGATGACGAGAGTGGCACTATTGACCTCCTTGTCGAGGCCCAAGCGTATCTTTCCGGTAGCGACGGTGAATTTATCGCTCGCATGGTAAAGGTTTTCAACGACCCGTCCGAGCGTGATGATTTTCTTGCTGACAACTTCGAGGCCACGCAGCGCGGATCGGCCATGGAAATGCTAGCCGCGCTCATGTTCAAGGATCCCGACAGCGTGTTTTCAAATTCCGGGCCGCGGGCCTCTTTCGAATTCATGACCAGTACCTCTTGGCTTCCGTCCCTGCGCTGGGTGCGAGAGGACCCGCGCTTCTACGCCCTGATGCAGGATCGAGGGATCGTCGGGTTCTGGGAGACGAACGGCTTCCCCCCAGGCTGCAGTCCCGTCGACGATTCGAGCAGTGGGCGCCTCGACTGCAGTGGAAATCGACCGTGACGTTTTTCGAAGAGCTCAAC
>Ga0207419_1001190_pt1 | contig 20356 bp, 19 predicted proteins | sample ElkSloMetagenome_4_FD_184723 | JGI IMG/M metagenome (GOLD analysis project Ga0207419, IMG submission 184723) | Hot spring microbial communities from Elkhorn Slough, Monterey Bay, USA - MD2A (version 2) | ecosystem: Environmental > Aquatic > Marine > Intertidal zone > Estuary: Microbial mat ...
GCGGGTCGCGGTGGGCTCCGGCGTGCGGGTCGCGGTGGGCTCCGGCGTGTGGGTCGCGGTGGGTGTCCGACTTGGCCGGGTCGTCGCCGTTGCGGTTGGTGTAGCTGATGCCGGCGGCAACGGCGCTGCCGCCGCGTCATCCGGTTGTGGGGGTGGCGCTGGTGTTGCTGTGTCGGGTATGCCGGGGGTAGCGGTTATGGTGCTGCGTACGCGGGTTGGTTGCGTCGCAGTTTTGCTGATTGTCGGTGACGGTTTGCTGCCCACATCAGATGTGGACTGCAATGCTTTGCGTGTTGGTTGTAACGTTGCCGTCGGCGAAACTATCTGTGCTACCGCTGAGGAAGTCGGAGCAGGTTGTCCTGATTGTGCCGGGGTAGTGCTGCTTGCCAGGCGGGGGAGTTCCTGCTTGAGCGTCTCGATCTTCCGACTGGCAGCCTGGAGTACCTGTTGATCCTCCAGTGGTTGTGCCAAGGTTGGCCTGACTGTCGGCGTAGCGACCTGCCGGTCAGGTGGGCGGCTTGTATCGGCCGGCGGATTCGGCGACAGTTCCGCTTCCGGATCGGCCATGCCGATGAGCTGACTCAGCGTACTATCTGCCGTATCCAAGACCGTGGCAAGCTGTTGCTGCACCACCGGCGTGGTCCCGGCCTGATTTGCCTCGTCAATGGCGGTTTGAACCTGGGCATCCAGTCGTTCGACGGTACGGGCGATCTGTTCCGAATCAGTGCCTTCGGGCTGTGCCGCCAATACCTGTAGTTCAGTGACACGCTGGTTGGCATACCCGACCCGGAGCATACTGCGTTTGGCGGGATCGGGTGTAAGTGCCAGTGTCACTGCTTCGCGCGTCAGCTTCCAGGGATACAACATATCACCGGGTACGCTTGATGCTGAGGCGGTATCGACCATTGATGTTACAAAGAAGAGCAGTAGCGCGACCAGCATCAGCGTTGCAAAGCGGGGCAACCGTTGGTACGAAAGACTGCGGCGTAGTGCTGCGAGGGGGTGGGGGGGCATGCTGGTGGGTGGATGTCGCGGCGGGGACACCGATGCGCGGCGGAGCCCCGTTTGCCGGGCCAACATTTCAATTTCGTGGCGACCAACGGTGAGCCACTCTTCCATATCGGGAGGCAGCGGCATGTCCGTTTGCCCGCGAACCATACTGGCGGCACGGAGTAACGGTTCGAGTTCATGCGCTGAGTCAGGGTAGTGCTCCAGGCATTCCTCGATATTTTCCCCGGCACGCAGACGGTCCAGGGCTTCATCAAGCGTTTCTGAGAAGTCCCTCCGCTGCAATGCTTAATCTCCTACACGCGTTTTGAAATGACCGGCAGGCATAGTCTGCAACGTTCGGCACTGGTGTACATCGTTTTGCGAACGTTCGGATATGGTTGCCGATCGACGCTGATCCACCGGTTGCGCGCGGGTAGGGATAGGTTGTTCACTGCGGCGCTCATCTTCACGCGCCAGAATCTGCTGCAGGCTCTGAAGAGCCCGATGTTGCAGCGCCTTGACCGACCCTTCGGTACGATTAAGGGTGGCTGCAATCTCACTATTACTCATGTCGGCAAAAAAACGCAATGTCAAAACCTGTTTCTGATCGCGGGTTAACTGATCAATCGCCTGTTGCAGCGCAACTCGATCACATACACGATGTACATCTTGCTGGCTACGAATATCGACCACCTCGCCCTGGTATTCCAGGGGCGTTGACTGAACCTTGCGCCGCCGATGGTAACTGTTGAGCACGTTTCCGGCAATGGTATACAACCAGCCCAGGAACGACTTCTCATCACGGTAAGTAAACTGACCAATGCCCTTAATGACCCGGATAAAGACCTCCTGGGTCAGGTCTTGTGCCAGTTCTCGCTCGTAGACGCGCACAAAGAGATAGCGCAGGATGAGACCTGCGTAGCGGTCGTACAACTCGCTAATTGCGGCGACATCGCCGGATTGAGCCGATTCTACGAGACCTGGTAATTCCACGCGAAGGACACACCTTTCGGCGCTATCTACTGCGTGTATCTTCCCGCCGCCTGAGTGATATGCCCTTCACTCATACCAACGCTGTGGCCGGGGAAGAAGATACGCGCCGGACTTGCACATTACTAAAAATTTATCAACCGGGTGATAGGCATCGTGAAGCCTTCAGATTGCAACGGTCTATACTGTATTATAACTAACTGTGTCATCTTTGGTAAGGGAAAAATCGGTTAAAATGCGCAGAGCGCAATAATTTAGGTTATAAAATATTATTGGCCCATATCGTACTATAAATGACCATAGCCGGAGCGGTCTATCGGTAAGCAAGTCAGACCAGCAAGAAGCGTGCCATGCCGACATTGCCCGCTGTCTTGCCTGCGCACCCCAGGTTGCACGGTAGCCCTACTCGCGCTATACTGCCACTGGTGGTCAGATATACCGTTCCTTCCCTCTATGCTGCCGCCACAACGATCATTGACACGAGTTACGCGGTCGTCCATCCGCCGGTTGGGATGTGCCTCCGGCAGGGTGGAAGAGTCTATCCTTTTGCACGAACATGTGGCTCTGTGAGCCACATGTTCGTGCAAAAGAACAAAATGTATTATGCTGCCGCAGGCGAATCGGACTTCCATCTGGTGAAACGTCCAGTTTGTATGCTCACCGCGTAACTCGTGTACCTGATCGATTGAACTGTTGATTATCCGGGCCGGTGCGACACGCCTGGTGGTGTGCCGGCGAGTGTGTTTTGATAGAGTGATGATAGTCTATTATGCGAATTGCGATTATTGGGCTTTCTAATAGTGGGAAGACCACTGTTTTCAATGCGCTGACCCGGGGCACGGTTGAGACCGCGGCCTACTCCTCCGGTCAACTCGAACCGAACCTGGCGACCGTCAAGGTTCCCGATGAACGACTGGACCGGTTGACGCAGATGTTTAATCCGCGCAAGACCACGCCGGCCGAGGTGCAGTATGTTGATGTAGCGGGTATTGACAGCAGCCGTCAACAGAAGACCGGTTTGCCACCCGCGCTGCTCAATTACATCAGCGGTGCCGACGCGCTGCTGCATGTCGTGCGCTCGTTTGAAGACGCAACCGTGCCGCATCCTGACGAGTCGCTGGATGTGGCCCGCGATGTGGCCAATATCGACCTTGAACTGACCTTCTCCGATCTGGCAATTATTGAGCGGCGGCTTGAGCGTCTGAGCGCTGAGATCGGAAAGATGGCGGGGCGCGACCGGGAAGCGCGGGTTGCGGAGCGCGAGTTGCTGCTGCGGTTGCAGGAGGCGCTGGAGAGCGATGTTCCCATCCGCGATCTGACCTTGAGCGATGAGGAGGAGCGTTCGCTGCGCGGCTACCAGTTTCTGACAGCCAAGCCACTGCTGATTGTCCTCAATATCGGCGAGGGGCAACTGGCGGCACCCCCGGCTCTGAACTATGCGCATCGCCAGAGCGCGGTTGTGCCGCTCTGTGGCAAGATCGAGGCCGAGTTAGCGCAGCTGGAAGATGCGGATGCCCAGGCGTTTATGGATGACCTGGGAATTACTACGCCCGCGCGCAATCGAGTTATTCAGCTCTCGTATGAACTGCTGGGGCTGATCAGCTTTCTGACAACCGGTCCCGATGAGGTGCGGGCCTGGACGATCCGGCAGAATACCCCGGCGGTAGAAGCGGCCGGGGCGATCCACTCCGATATTCAGCGGGGCTTTATTCGCGCGGAAGTCGTTGCCTATGCTGATCTGGTCGCCGCCGGCGGTATGACTGAGGCGAAGAAGGCCGGTGTTGTCCGCTTTGAGGGGAAGCAGTATATCGTCAAAGACGGTGATATTTGCCACTTCCTGTTCAATGTTTAGGTGGGGATTGGCGACTGGCGATTGGGTAGGGACGCGCAGAAGCGCGTCCACAGGCGACAGGCGGTTCTACGAGACAGGCTACACATGCCGCTGCCGGTTGCTCTGGATGCCGCGCTCAAAAATGGTTGCCAGCATCGTTGCGACACTTGCCGGGTTGGGGGTGCCGCTGCTACTCAGATGGGCCAGGTGGGGCATGCCCAGGAGGGCATACATGGTCCAGACAATCGTTGCCGAGTCGAGGTTCGGGTCAATTTCGCCCTGCGCTTTCCCGGCCTGAATCAGCGCGACCACTCTGTCATCAATCTGATTGAGGCAATCGCGGGCCTCCTGATGTTCACTGAGCAGTTGGGAGAGATCGGGTGTCCAGGTACGCGGTATCTCGCCAGTTTCGTCAATCCGCAACTGAATGGCGGTGCGCAGTAACAGGGTCAGGCGTTGCAGCGGTGTGTAATCGTCCTGATCATCCTTGATCAGGGTGCTGATCCGCTGCATTGCCTCCATAACTGCTGCGACGACCAGTTCTTCCTTGGTGGAAAAAAAACTGTAGAGGGTTGGTTTGGAAATGCCAACCTGGGCCGCCAGTTCATCCATCGACATGGCGATGTGCCCCTTCACGGCAACCAGCCGCCGCGCCGTGTGGAGAATGTCATCACGCAACATCTGTCGTCGCCGTTCGCGTAGTGATCCTACCATCCTGACCTCGATCGCTATACTGCCAGTGGGGGGTTGCTGCGACCTGGACATATCCGGGTATGCCCGGCGCAAGCGCTTGCTCTGGAGAGGGATTGTGACATAGGGCTAGTATAGGCGCAAACAGCGTGCGGCGTCAACCTGGATGCTGGCGTAAGAAGTGAACGGGGATGCGAATTATATGGATGCACAGCGACTGATGACGACAACTCTGCGCACTGCGGACTGGGGGCCGCAGGTGGCGCGGATTATGGCGGCGGCGCTGAACGCGGTTGAACCGGCCGCCGCGGTACGGCAGCATCTGCAACGCGATGGCACGCGGCTGAATGTTGCCGGGCAGACGTATGATCTGCGGGATTATGCGCGTGTCCTGCTGGTGGGTGCGGGGAAGGCCGGTGCGCCTATGGCCCAGGCTGCGGCGGATATCCTCGGTGCGGAGTTGACTGAGGGCATCGTTATCGTCAAAGCTGCCGGCGCAGAACCCGGAACCGCTGACCCGCATAGTCCAGCGGGCGCGCCGCAGTCGCCGGTTACAGTTTTGCCCGCGCGCCATCCCTTGCCCGATGAGCGCGGCGTGGCGGCAACCCGGCGCATTGCAACGCTGCTTGAGTCTACCAGCGAGCGCGACCTCGTGCTGGTCTTGATCTCGGGCGGAGGTTCAGCCCTGCTGACCCTGCCCGCCCCGGATATCACCCTGGATGATCTGGAAGCGCTGACGCAGGCGCTCCTGGCGTGTGGTGCAAGCATTGACGAAATCAACACGCTGCGCAAACAACTGGACCTGGTCAAGGGCGGCGGCCTGGCGCGTATGGCGGCCCCGGCAACATTGATTACGCTGATCCTCTCCGATGTGGTGGGCAATCCGCTGGATGTGATCGCCTCCGGGCCGACGGTGCCTAACCGCTCCAACTTTGCCGATGCCTACGCGGTGCTGGAGCGCTACGACCTGGTAGATACCGTGCCGGCGATGGTGGTGGCCCACCTGCAGGCCGGAATGCGCGGTGTTGTTGCGGAAACACCCGGCGCGGGCGATCCGATCTTTGCGCGGGTGCAGAATGTGTTGATCGGCAGTAATGCGCAGGCAGCGGCGGCGGCCCTGGAAGCCGCGCGTGCTGAGGGATTTCATCCGCTGCTGCTGACGACCTTCGCCCAGGGTGAGGCGCGGGTGGTCGGGCGGTTGCTGGCAGCAGTGGCGTGCGAACTGGTCGCCTCCGGACAGCCGGTGCCGCGTCCCGCCTGTGTGGTTCTGGGGGGCGAAACGACTGTGACGCTACGGGGTCAGGGTCGGGGCGGGCGCAACCAGGAGCTGGCACTGGCGGCAGTGCGCGATCTGGCGGGGCTCTCCGATGTTGCATTGATCACCCTGGCGACCGATGGCGGCGATGGTCCGACCGACGCGGCGGGCGCGGTGGTGACGGGTGAGACGCTGGCGCGTGCCACGGAGCAGCAGCTTGATCCGGATGCGTACCTGGCGAACAATGACGCCTACGCATTTTTCGCCGCACTGGGCGATCTGCTGCAGCCGGGGGCAACGAATACGAATGTGAATGATCTGGCGTTTGTGTTGGCGTTTTGAGAGTTGCCACCATGAATGATGCCGGGAAAATAAGCGAACAGCGTGTTTACTGCTTCTCCAAATCTATATAACCTCCGCGTTTCCCCAGATACCAGCATCATAAAATCTGTGGAGGATTTGTAATCAGGGCAAACAATAAAACGATACACTCCGCTTCTTCGCGGGTAACGGAGACCGGGAGGCCAGCCTGATGATCTGTTTGAACGTTTTGTATATAGTGCTCCATAGGCTGTACAACTTTCAGTTGATCCTCCGGTGGGAGGTTGCGCAGCCAGTCTGTGATTTGCAGGGCGACGCCGCGCAATTTCCAAAAGCGCTCGTCATAGGTCGTTGTCTGTGCAGCAACGCGACATGCCTGCTGTGTCAGAATATCGCGGGCATTTTCAAGAGTTAGTAAATTTGTATCTATAGCCAGCGTGATCCTCCTCAGGTGCTATGCCCAGGAACCCTGCAAAAACCCCGCTCATTCGGGATACCTCGTAAAATCGCCTTGTACGCTTCCCAGCCGAAACACCGACCCTGCCGGGGGCAGCCGTACACCCGTTTGTGGTGACACCGCCGTCAGAGCGCACGGCGGTTGCCACGGCGGTGAGGACCACGGCCGGATCGTTGTTCGCCCAGGTGCCGATGAAGGTGATGTCTGATGGCGTCACCCGCATCGGCATCGGTCAGCACCGTATCGTCGGGTTTGATGGTACGGGTGGGTAGGCTGCCCACTGCCGTGGCGATCTCGCCATCGCCACGGCAGTGGGCGTAGCTACGGTAGCTCTTGCCGAGCGCTGCGTCGATCGAGCGAACCTACCGCGGTGCGTAGGATGCGTTTACGACCGTGCCGGTTTGCTGATTAATGACAATCTCTACATTGGCACCTCTTGCCTGCGCATTGGTCCGCACGACCCACTTGCCCCAGCGTGACCAGACACGTATCGTTCCGCGCCAGGCCCATCCCCGTGTTTCACACGCCTGCCGGGCTATCAGGACTGCCTGCTCTGCGGAGATTACCGGGGGTGGGCGATGTAAGAGGTGCTTCAGGAAATGCATAGATCTTCACGGTATACTCAATGGTCGTCGGGTTTGATATTGATGGGCAAACCGAGTGTAAGATTATAAAACACTACAGCGAGTAAAGTCAAATGCTGTACTGTTTTGACTTCATCATAGGTGCTTCTATTACTTTTGGCTCATTGTGCCCAGTAAAGAAGGTTATCCTTCTTCTAACTCAGTCCCAAGGCAACACCGGATAATGTCTTCGTCTATAATCAAAAGAAATCATCCATCTGAGATAGTGGCTATCAATCACATCTATTCGGCCTGATCTTTTGCTCCTATCGCCACCGATGAGTAGTAAGTTAAGGTTGTCAACACGCCGCCAAATCTTTGGTTGTGTTTTCCAGGTAAACGTAAGAGATTCTACAATGCGCTTTTCACGAATTGAACCTGGTTTATAATCCGACATATGTCTGTGATCTTGTAGAAATGCTAGTGCATCATATCTTGTGGGAACACGGTTCATAGGAGCCCAGGTCGGTATGCCCTCTCGATAAATAAATTCAGCAATTACTTTGTTGTATATATCACAAAAAATCCGATCACTACCGTCCGGTGCATATGACCGTATCGCAATATAAAAACCTGACTCCTTATCTAAATCAGGCTTGGTGGTATCAACAGTACCACACATCAGGTAATGGACCTGCTGATTCTCCCAGTCGTGCTGCGCACGTTGTGTCGCTTGCTCAATAATGGAATGAATTTCGCTCATTACGTCCTTTTCTTCCTTTGTAATCCCTGTGCCAACTTCGGCAATGGTGATAGTACATCATTGTACACCACCATGCCGAAGATACGCTTCTTAAAATTCTACGTCGGGAAAGTGTGGCGATTTTTCACCAAGCGCCAGGGTAGGTGCCCATAGTCTTAGGGGAACTCCTGAATGTTTATCAGAACTTGACGCATAGCTGATCTATCTATAGACCCAGCCCACACACCGCCCGCTCGGGTCCGTCCAGTTGACCGGATTATTCTCCGTGTAGGCGTAGCGGTTGAGCGATTGCGGGCGCATAGGCCCGCCAGTGAAGCTGTCGCGCTGGAGGAAGCGCCCCTGGGCGGGATCGTACCAGCGCGCCCGCAGGTAGACCAGGCCGGTCGGCCCGTCCTGCAGTTCGCCCGTGAAGCCCAGGGCACTGGCCGCGCTGCCCGTCTGCGCCTGCGGCGCGCCAAAGGCGGCATAGCTGCGCGCCAGCACCGTGGCGCCGGTGGCGTCCACCAGGGCGCGCACGCTGCCCAGACCATCCCGTAGCGGGTAATGGCTCACCAGCGTGGTGTCGCTCAGCACCTGACTCAAGCATTGCTCACCATATCATTGCTCTGTATCAGCCAGGTGAGTGGATTGTACCAATATACATTATTAATAGCCTAACCACCCGTTAAGCCATGTTTGCGTACGACCGGCCGTGCCAGGATATTGATCGAGCAACGCAGCAAAGTCACGCCAAAATGTTGGCAATAACACCCCATCTTTATCATGGATAGAGTTATTATAATCAGCAACATATAATCGCACATAGTCGGTCATTCCGAATAAAAAGTCTCTCAGATTACTACTCAGCGGAGTTATATGCCACCTTCGTTTCTGGATTGCACCATAGTAAATAGTAGGATCGTGCGTAGCTGCTGCACGTACAACTAATGGATACCGGCCTTCTCCCCCAAACACGATCCATGAAGAGTCCCAGGCGGGATCATGGCTGACCGGGGTGCTGCCACCCCGATAGCCAATTTGCGCCTCCGGAAGATCCCTTGCACGCAGCAGAGTTGGCCGATTCCCAAACGATGGGATTTCAACATTGTTTGGTTCCGCAACAGTGTACCATTCAATCATCTCCGGCGGTAGACGGAGGTGACGTTGCACATCTGTCAGGATATCAGGATGCGCCGGATGAAACGGAGGAGCGACACCAAGATCGTGAACAGTCTGACTAAACGTGAGCGCAGCGGTACGGATTGCTGTAGTCATTATGAGAATACCTCCAGCACATAAAATGTATGTTTTCAACGAAGTTGTCGTGTTCGCTGACGATCGATGAGCCGTCCTGATGTTGACCGCGCCCAATGACCACGATGGCCTTGCAGTGCTTGAAGATGTTCATGGGGATTACCTATTCTTCCATGTGCCAGAAAAACGATATTTCGCGGATCACCCGCCCAATTAGGATAGTCGTCAACATTGTTAATGTGCTGACCCGTATATCCAGCGATCTCACCTCGTTGCAACACCTCTTGCATTTCTGCTGGTGTCCAGTCCTGTGCTCCACGTCCAGTTAGACGGATAAGTTCATCCTTAACAAGTTAAGGTTTTCGTTCCGTTGTCACGGGCGAATCGAGGCAATGTGGAACGAATTTCGCGATAATTTTGGATCGTACGTTCGCATTTTTCCTTCGTCGCCCAATGGACGGTCGTCTCTGATCTCTTCCATCGACCCACAACCTGGTGAGATCAGTCCACGGATGTGCCAGAATGAACCATGTGTTCGGGAATGGGCGCGGATTTGACAAATTTGGAAAATGCTTAACTTGTGACGGATGGGATAAGTTGTGCTTACTCTTCTTTAATAACACGACTTACGCGGTGAGTATTCAAACCGGATGTTTGACCAGGTGGAAGCCAGTTTCGCCTGCGGCAGCGTAGTACTGTTTTTTCTTTTTCACAAAAAGATTCACGTTGTAAATTTTTTTGTGAAAAAGAATGGTCTGTTCCGCTCTGCCGGAGGTGAAATTCCCTTTTGGGTGAGCAACCGCGTAACGCATGGTGATAACAGGTATATTGCATATAATCAGTGTGTCATACTTCTTATATTAATTACGTGCGTCAACATTGCAGTTGCTTCCTGTTCATTCTTCGTAGCTCCTTCTACTCGTGCATCAGGCCAGGGAGCCATGTTATCTGGAAAAGGATAGCTGATTATATAGAACGTTTCATTTGTTGTGATTTTTATACACTCGTTTTCTATTCCCTTATCAAACAACCACAAACTAAAATCAGAGGTATAGAAAATGAACTCTGATAATTTGCCATCTTTCTTGATTTCATTAATTAACGCAAGTATTCTCTTTGCCATTGCTCTTCTGTAACCACTCGTATTTGGAGCCACTTTATTAATGAACGCTTCAACCCCTCCTAAATCATGGACGTATTGTATTCCACTACAGAATAAAGCTTTGTGCATCATGTTTACCGCCTCATGAACGTCAACCGTATACCCCACAACACGAGCATCTGACCAGGGCGAAACAGTACCAACCAATCGATACTCTAGCTTATACTTGCCGTCCCAGGCGCTAATTGTTACACCACCAGGTTGATAGATATCACTAAGAGAAAGTAGTATCATTTGCAACGCATACTGCTTATCGGACCCCTTGGTCTGTTTTAATGTTATAACAAAATCCCGCATCATAGATAGACTTTCCTGCATGGCAAAATCCTCATCGCCAGAGGGTGTGAAAAATTCTTCTAGATCTTGATTAATCTGGTGAGGTAATACGGGTTGTAAATTCATGATTAACCTTCCATACTGTTCATTCTGCTTATATGGAGCGGCATGAAGATGCCGCTCCCGCACCATCAAGTTTCAGTCTGACATATAGGGCATTATAAGGCATTCTTGTAAAGAATGTGCGATCGTTTACAGTGCGTGCTGGCACGCAGGACAATACATATAAGTTTATCCTGCGTGCTGATTATGATGCACATCAGGGTAACCGATAATCGACATCCGCATCATCGGCTGCATTAGCTACATCGAGCCAAAATTGAGTAGCCTCCTCAAAAGTCAGCCGCCTTCCCCTCAGATAGAAGGTAGTATCATTAAGGAGTGCTTTATGTGTCAGTATCGTAAAAAGCTCCCAAGCCGTCCATCCTTTTCTTTCATAATTCGGATCGTATATCTTTCGTCCAAATTTCTCTGGAGAAGGAATTATCTTATCACCTTGCCTAAACATACGTTCGAGCCATTGACGATCTATACCCTTCAGGTCAAGGTCTATACCTTCTGAATTGCGATAAGCTTTCCAGAAGTAATCTGGAAAATTAGATGCATCTGCTGGATTAATACCAGCAGCAATACTATCAGGATCAACAGATCCGTTAACACCACGCCAGTATTGGTATTGTGTTTTACCGATACCCAAATCTAACCGACGCGATGCAGTAACGATAATTGGTCCCTGCACCGGTGCCAGCGGTGTCCCGGTATGCATGGCGCCCTGCGCCGGTAGCCAGGAGCAGCCCGGGAGCCGGAATACCGACCCTGCCGGGGGCAGCGGATCGGCCAGGATGTCGCTGCCGGGCGGGGGTGCGATCCCGGTGTTACCGCAACCGTAGTTTGATGTGTTCGAGATTACCCTTACTATTGCTGGCGATGAGCGCGTGACTGTCGCACAGCTACATGCGTGCAGCAGCATTAGTCCTTTTTACTCCGCATAGCAAGAAGGCCTTTGTCAGTGATAGTAAGCAGATAAGAATGTGACCCATAGCCGGATATATTGCCGTACGTGCTATCCTCCTCGGACATGAGCCACTTTGTTCCTGGAGAAGATATGAGACCTTTTTTCCAAAGAGCTTCTATAGCAAAAATTATTTGTATGTCAGAAGTTTCCTTTGGGGTATTTGTTATCCCTTGCATTTCCGCTATCAATACATTACTGAGTACTCTTCCTTCTTGTTTAACCAAAAAACGCAGTATTTTCTCTTGTATAACGTCTATATCCTGAATGAAAAAACCGGCAATCTCCCGCATTGTGGTTCCTTGTTGTATTTCAAATAGAGCATTAACCTCACTGTATTGTAAAAAGAGTGCAACATGTGCGGGTACCAGTGATCGGTACCAAAGGGAAAAATCAATACACATTTCCTCATTCCCTATAAGCGTGATCTGGGCGCGATCTTGAAGTATACTCCCAGCAAGCACCTTCTTTAAACCGGCAACACGAATATCATGTGCGGAACTGATCTCCCAGCTCAGGATAGTAGGTTGCGACGGAGTTCGATCTATATCCGCCTCAGGCCAACGCTGCCATAGCTGTTGAATGAAGTCATCGAGAGTGACATGGAGTTTTACCCCACCATTTTCATAGAGGTAGTAGTGAGCCATAAGAATCTCCCAGGTTAGCACATAATGAGCGGCACACTATTCTCCGTATCCATACATAGTGTACCGCTCAGATATAGTCAGATGAACACACCTTTATTGTATGCCAATGTATTGCTTCGTAGGTGGGTAATCATCTAGGACGGTCGTACGGATTATCGATCCACTTCACTAAAAAATGCTCAAGATCGTCGCCGAGAAAGAGTTTTTCAGTTTCGTTAGTTGATAGATCGTTTTCTGGATCTATAAGTCGGTGCGTCGGTACGCTAAATTCACCTAAGTCAGGTGCTCTTCTGACATCCCTTCCTGGAACGCCGGGTTGTCCCCAAATAATAGTCGCTAACCATGGATCAGGAGTTTGTGCTCCTTTGGCATGATCAAGGAGGACAGATACAAAAGGACTTTCCGGTGGCGCACCAAGGGAAGCATGAGAAAGCACGATCGACTCAAACAGCGAACCACGTTTATCAATAAGTCTGCGTACAGCATCCTGAACATCTTGTGGTTTTCTGCTCAGGTTAGAACGAATAGTTTCAGGATTTTTCCGATCAGCAAATCGATAAACAGTTGTGTAAGCTGGAGTAGCCTGAATGCCTTGGTCCCAGTCATTTTGCGAGCGAAATGTCTTTGGTGCTGGCAACAGCCCGCGCCCCGGCCGCCCGAATCGCCCCAACACCCGCCCACCGAGCCCGGCATCGCCCAGCCGCACCACCCGCCCGACAGTATCCAGGTGCCGCAGGTGGCGCAGTTCACTGAGAAAGACCAACCCGGCCCAGCGCCACGCACCGAGATCCTCCCCGGTTACCAGGTCTCGGCCGGTGAAAGCCTCAATAAAGCCTTTCAGATCGCCGAATCCGGGCGTGAAGTCCACGCTCGCCCCGGCCCAGGGACGCGCATCCGCCCATTCCAGGTCGCCGCGCGCGACCCGGTGCCACCCGATGAACTGGCAGGTCGGATCACGCCAGACCCAGCCCACACACTGCCCGCTCGGGTCCGTCCAGTTGAACGGGTTATTCTCCGTGTACGCGTAGTGGTTGAGCGACTGCGGGCGCATTGGCCCGCCAGTAAAGCTATCGCGCTGGAGGAAGCGCCCCTGGGCGGGATCATACCAGCGCGCCCGCAGGGAGACCAGGCCGGTATTATACAGTTCGCCGGTGACGCCGAATGGGGACCGCAGTGTACTGCGGTCCCCATTGTCACGTACCATCCATCTCACATCACGTCAGCCGCTGGTCATCCAGATAGACCAGGCCATCGGCGATGCGGCGGCGCAGGGTGCGACCAGGGTTAGGACGCTGCCGCCTCGTTGAAGACAAACTTCCCGGTTGCTTCGTCCCACACCAGGCGATCGGCGTGGGCCTGGAGCCAGGCCTGCACCACCAGCGGCTGCGTGCGTGGCTCCATCCCCGCCGGGAGCGGCAGCAAGGCCTTCAGACTGTTTGCAAGCAGATACGGGATCTTGCTAAACTCATCATGATGTGCCAGGATCAGCAGTCCCTGGAGAATATCTTCGGTTGCCTCGAGATGACCGAATGCCAACATGCCGACCGCAAGTATGGCAACTCCAATGCGGTCCGTCTCAATATCCTCATCGGAAAGATGCTGCGTGATACTGTCCTGCAGATGCACATGTTCTTCTTGGTACCTGTGCTTGAGGTAGGTATACAGGTGAAGCTGCGCATCCACTCCCGGATCGTCTGGTTCACGGTAGCCCAAATGCAAACAACGAATACGGGCAGCGTCCCGGTAGACCTGTGCCGCAGTGATACGCGCTGTCATCGTATCACCACCTTTCCGTACAACGTGCAGTATGCCTTTCCGTATAACGTGCAGTATGTATCGCATGGTATGTTATTCCCATATTCCAGATTGCTTCGATTGCTTCACCGTCAGCCGGCCGAAATCGTCATCAAGCGCGGTCAGCCAGGGGATTAGTGTCCTGGTCTTCCCCTTGGGTATAGATCTAGCTATAACTCTTCCGAAGCCCGCTGCGCTCGTCTGCTCTCCTGTCCATGTTTGCAGTGCTACCATCTGACAACGCACCAGATGTGTAGGTGCTCCTACTTGAACAGTTACTGGTTCATGTTGTCCACACTGTGTTTAGGAATCCTCCCACAAAAAAAGTTCCGTTTCCCAAGCCGCAAATGGCGGTGTTATGTCAAACAAGGGATCAAGTTCATGGCGAAGATACTGTGCTGCACGACGCGTAGCATATGCCTGGTTGGTAACATGTTGCTGATCGTCAATGCGTAAAACATTACCAAAGATGGCAAAGAGCATTTCAAGCAGACTACCGCCCATAAAAAGATGCGGGAGATAGTTTATCTGCCCAAGGATAGACGGTTCGAGATCACCACGTCCGAGCGTCAGCGCAAACAGGCTTATTGCTCCGATGAGATCCGATGGATTAGTATCAATGACGACTTCCCAAGTTGCTAACGGTGGAATAACGGTATAGTTCTCCAGGCATTGCGAGAGAACCCATTGTATAGCACGCTCCTGTGGTTCAGCGAGGCGTGTTCTTTGTTCGGAGTATAATTGTATCCGTTTGTTATTAAGGTACACGGCAAATAATTGTCCTAATGCATCCCCAGGAGATGCGAATAAATCTCTATATTCAATATCGTCGAATTCATCGTGATCGTCAAGCAGAGAACCGTTGCCCACATAAAAAGTAAAGAAGCGTAAATCTGTTCGGAAATTACGATCTACCATGAATGTCATCATACAACATCCTCCTTGTGCTTAGAGATGTGTCGATCAGCGGAACGTTGTTTTGCAAGGCCCTGAGTAATGGTTACAACTGTTCCGCTTTCTATCAGGGCCTTGCAAAGCAATATCTGGTGAAATGTACATCAATATACTGATATGCACGCGTCGTGGTTTATGGGGATATCTCGCGGATAAAGAGAATGTGCTGATTGAAGAAATCAATGGACTCAGCACGAAGACTAATGTTTTCCGTACCCTTCTCCCACTTAAAATGTACTGGGTATCTTCCGGTTGTCACTGTCTCGTTCAATTGGCGCAAAGCATTTGTTGTACCGGGCCTGATATGTATCTCGAGAAGATGATCATAGTCGCCTTGTTTTGCTCGTTTTGCTCCAGCGGCAAAACGAGCAACATACGCTAGTGAGGGGCTTACGAAAAGTTCACGTTGACCTGATCTACTTCCTTTCAGTGAGAGTCGTGTCCAACCATTTTCCGTAATCCGTGTCAATGCTTTAGAGGACACGGCACGATAAAAAAGTTCAACACCTTGGGTTCCACCACTGCCCCCGCCCGGTACGCTATTGGAAGCCCAGCGGAGCATGCCCACCGTCGCAGCCGGCGTGGGTGGAACCGCCGCGTGCCCCGGCATCTGCCCACCAGGGACTGCACCCAACCCGCGTGCCGCTGCTGGATCAGCCTCATGGTGCTATCGTGCCGTTCACCAGTGATGCCGAACGGGAACCACAGCACGTCGCGGTCCTCGCTATCGAAACTGATATTGTCACCAACCGGACGTCCTACGGCTCAGATGGCAGGAGCGGAACATGCAGCTTGCGCGACAGGGCGGCTGCATCAAGCGGGATATCTGTGGTCGGGTGTCGTCCAATACTCTGTGCATGATGTTTATACACCAGATGGGGCGGGTCTCCGGCGAGCACGCCTGCAATCCCAGTAAAGGGGAGGACATACGCCGATGTTTTGAAGGCGACCTCGCCGGTCGCAAAGTCAACTGCGAGAAAGCGCCCTTTTACCGTGTTGGGATTATTCCAGATACGGGCCGCGCTGTCACCATCTAATCGCTCGACTCCCAGTCCTTCCGAAATGTCCCGCAACGTGAGCGGAAGATCGGCAAAGGAGAAACGCTCGCCCCGCGTTTCCACCGACTGAGGATACCAGGTGTTGAGCCCCAGTTGACCGAGGGGCACGACCCTCCACTCCTCCCGTTGCCGCCAGAAGGGACCATGCACATATCTGACCTGTACCTGCGGGATGTCAAAGTTAATGATGACATTCCGTCCTGGGTACACACCACTGGGTAAGGGGTTCATTCGAATAGTCGCTCCCAAGGTTCAGAGAAACGGATAACCCGCATTCATCTAATTGTACCCCACAGCCATGTTTGTGTCATCTCTGATGCTGGCTTCGCCTGCTATTTGCGCCTGTTGCTTAATCCAGACCATCCATCTGAATTTCTTCGTCGGAGTTGTGACCGTGTAGGGTTGCTCACCAAGCAGTTCAAGTCGTCTTCGAGCAAACGCATCCACAACTCTCTGTGTCCGACCAAGCACCAGGATCTGCCCCGCCCCTCTGGATGGTATAACATCTAGCACTCGCTGGTCAGTGAGTGGCCGGGTTACCCGTAATACTGATCGGTTGGGTCGAAAGGCCCATCTTCCCAATCCTTCCCCAACGCTGCCACCCAAAAACTCACTAATCGTTGCTCCTGCTAAGGTTTCTCTAGTAATAGGCTGCCTGGTAACCCAGGGCAATTGCATTTAAATCGCTATGGAGCATGCCGTTCTGCAGCACAACCTATCTGCACGCATGCCAGGGCAATCGCATATTATCCCACGAGCAGCTTGAGCAGATACTCCTCATCCCAACCAGCCCGAAGGCGTTTGGTCTGCATGCTCCGCTTCTTGGATTGTTCGCGATGCAGCAGGTTCAACGCCAGGCGGCGCAGGAGCGCCATATTTTCTGGACCCTTGCCCACCCGCAGATGACTCGCATCTTCGCGAAACACCACATCCAGCCGCCAGTGCACCGCATTCTCCACGCCCCAATGTGACCGCACCGCGTGTCCAAAGGTCTGTGCGTTGCCATCCAGGCTCATAATATACTAGCGGGTCTCGACGGTCATCGGTTTGCCGGCTTCCTGCCGCTCCGACTGGACCATCCCAATCGCCTGCAACCCGCGCCAGCGCCCGGTCGGATCAATTGCCTGCAGCACCCCGGCATCCGCCAGCGTGCGGTACGTCCGGCGCTCCCAGCGGCCATGGCCTTCCTCTGTCGTCTGGAATATATCCCCTGTCGTGTCCTGGGCGTTCGTCGTGTGGGCCTGCGCACATGCCTGGGCGATGCCCGCATACAAGGTGGGCTGATTCTGCTTCACCGTCAGCACATCGTCCGCATCCTGGTCGAGAATAGTGGCTGCCGTCTCGGTCTGACAATGCATGGCATCCAGCGTCACGATACACCCCTCCAGGGCCAGCCGTTCCAGCAGCGCGGGCACGGCGGTGATCTCATTCGAGCCCGTGGCGACCTTTTCCTGCCCCAGCACGAGGCGATTGGCGCTGGCCCAGGCACTGACCATTTCGATAGCGGCGCGGCCCCAGGCCCGGTCGGCGGACTGGCGGAGTCGCTTGCCATCCACCGCCACCACCTCTCCATCCGTGGCCGCGTGCAAGGCAGCAAACCAGTTCGTAAAACCCTGCTCCAATTGGTCGGGATTGAGGTGAGCAAAGACGCGGCCAAAGGTATCGTGCGATGGGGTACCGTTGGGAAGGTCAAGAAACCGGTGCAACCAGGCGCGTTTCGCGCTCCCAAACTCTGCTACCGCAACCCAGTCATTCGCCCCACAGATGATGGCACAGATGGCGATGACGAACATATCGAGCAAGGAGTGCGCTTTCTTCCGGTCGATGCGCGGGTCGTCCACGTGGGCAAAATGGGCCTGAATGCTGGCCGCTGGGGAGGCAGTCATACACATTCCTCCTGGTCATCCTATCCTATTCTTGCCTCCATCATACCTGATAGGCATCTGGTTTGTCACGCGGTAGGCACCGCAGGGATTTAAATGCGATTGCCCTGCCTGGTAACCCCACTCACCACTACAGTGGCAGAGACATCGCTGACCATGCCCTCAATACCACCGGTTACTACACGTCCAAACCGCCCTAATCGTGCAATTGGAGCTAGAACAGGTGCAAAGAAAAACCCTACGCCCCCGGCGACCCCGCCTCCCATTGCGGCAATCATTACTTCGTTATGATGGATCTGTGACCAGGCATTCCATCCGGTCAATCCGCGCTGGTAGTTGGCGGCGACCTGGAAACCATACTCCATCCCGCCGCCAATCAGGGCGCCCACGCCAACGGCGACCAGGAAGAGGCACACCCCGCCACACACACCGCCCGCTCGGATCAGTATAGTTGACCATGTTATTCTCCGTATAGGCGTAACGGTTCAGCGATTGCGGGCGCATGGGCCCGCCAGTGAAGCTGTCGCGCTGGAGGAAGCGCCCCTGGGCGGGATCATACCAGCGCGCCCGCAGGTACACCAGGCCGGTCTGCCCGTCCTGGAGCTCCCCGGTGAAGCCCAGGGCACTGGCCGCGCTGCCCGCCTGCGCCTGCGGTGCGCCAACGGGGGCATAGCTGTCGGAGTACGGGATGCGGATGCGAGACCATAGGAATGGAATTTCGGGCTGTGTATATCCGCGTGTGCAACCAATTCATGGACCAGTACAAGCGCCCGTGAGCCAATGGGTCAATCAGAAGTAAGAAAGCTCTGTAAGAATGCCCGGGTCGAGATTCTGTACCCAATTTCTGATGGTGTATCACTTGATAACTGTGCTATATTGTTAAAATACGTGTCCGCATTGATGTTGTGTTTACGTGCTGCTTTGCGGAGGTCAATGAGACATAGGTGTAAGTCTCTTGTATCTACTTGCTGATCTTCAATTGATGCTGCGAGTAGTGCTCGTAATAGGTGTTCCTCGTTTCCGTCAGCGCTTAAGCTGGATGCTTGACGACCGATATAGCTATGTATCTGTTGCAGAACACTTTTATTCTCTGCAAACATGACTCGTATTTCCAACCTTTCATGGTCATTTGCCTGCAGATACATCCAGCAAGCCAGTTCAATCAACGTAAATACATCCTCCCTCGGATCATCTCCGACGGTACGTTCCGCAATCCGTGCTATCTCTTGGAGCTTTTCCTGAAACTTTTCAGGCTCGATTTGATTTATGTTCCAGAGATGGTTAAACTCACGATTTACTTTGTCTAACCATTCAGAAACTCTTTTATTCATTTCAATGATCTGGTGGCGCAGGAATAGCACGTCGGTCATTATTCTACTCCTTCCAAAGAACCTATCTCTTGCAGACTACGGAAGTATTAATAAATACACCAGGTCTGTAAGAGATAGGTTTGCAAAGTTACCGATAGGTTTTGTTATGGTTTTGATGGAGGAACCATATAATCTCCGACCTGTGTATAGCCAGCGTGGCGCAGCATGTCCAATTCTCTAGCGAATACTGTTGGTCGATTATTTACTGCATCCCAGAGAGTACCTGGTGTCTGTGGCGAAGCTAAGTAGAATGTAGCCCCTCTATCTATACCACCTTCTATCCAGGCATCGTTAACGTGCAATGACCATCCTGGTTCATTGGGGAGGAACAGTATCTGATGATCTGGCCAACCGATTGTAGCGTGAGTATCAGGCTGACGTCCGATGACGAGGAAGTTTGTAGAATTATATGCCTCTTTGTATGCATGCCAGGCACTTGCGGCTTCTTGTCGGCTGTTACTAAAGCCGAATGTGGCGTAATCTCTGAAGTTACCTCTATGGACAGTCTGGAACTCATTCCATGTACCATTTACCATCCACACCAGCGGCCCCTGCACCGGTGCCAGCGGTGTCCCAGTATGCATGGCGCCCTGCGCCGGTAGCCAGGAGAAGCCCGGGAGCCGAAACACCGACCCTGTCGGGGGCAGCGGATCGGCCAGGATGTCGCTGCCGGGCGGAGGTGCGATCCCGGTGGTGCCGGGCAGCCGGAACGGCGCCGGGGGCGTGTCCGGGTTGGCGGTGTGGCGCGGCGCGCGCTGCTCGAGTTGGTTCTCTACCGCAATCGCAACGGCCGTACATCCGTTTTTGGTGACACAGCCGTCATAGAGCACGGCGGTTGCCACGGCGGTGAGCGCCACACCGGCCAGCCAGTATGCGGCGGCAGCACAGACTGCCGTATCGGCTCCCACAAACACACACCGCCCACTCGGGTCCGTCCAATTGACTGGATTATTCTCCGTGTAAGCGTAGCGGTTGAGCGATTGCGGGCGGGTGGGCCCGCCGGCAAAGCTATCGCGCTGGAGGAAGCGCCCCTGGGCGGGATCGTAC
>Ga0207419_1001191_pt1 | contig 20337 bp, 33 predicted proteins | sample ElkSloMetagenome_4_FD_184723 | JGI IMG/M metagenome (GOLD analysis project Ga0207419, IMG submission 184723) | Hot spring microbial communities from Elkhorn Slough, Monterey Bay, USA - MD2A (version 2) | ecosystem: Environmental > Aquatic > Marine > Intertidal zone > Estuary: Microbial mat ...
CTGATTGCGCCGATCGCGATGGAAGAAGGCCTGCGTTTTGCCATCCGCGAAGGTGGTCGCACGGTCGGTGCCGGCGTCGTGGCGAAAATTCACGAATAAACGCTGGCAATTTCGGTAGAGCCGCGGCATAATGGGCGGCTCAGGTTTATAGGGCCCCCTCGACCTCGGTTGACGGGGCCCTGATCTTCGGATCACGCAGAAAAGCCACCCGAAAGGGACGGCGATAAGTTTTGATCTTTTACAGACTAAAGGCGTACGGCAATGGCCGAGCAAAAAATCCGTATTCGTTTGAAGGGGTTTGACCATCGTTTGATCGATCGGTCAACCCAGGAAATCGTGGATACAGCGAAGAGAACCGGCGCGCAGGTGCGCGGACCGATCCCGCTGCCCACGCGCAAGGAGCGTTACACGGTCCTGATTTCCCCGCACGTAAACAAAGATGCGCGCGATCAGTACGAAATCCGCACTCACAAGAGACTGCTGGATATCGTCGATCCCAACGATAAGACCGTCGATGCCCTGATGAAGCTGGATCTAGCTGCTGGGGTCGATGTGCAGATCAAACTGTATTGATGACTGGCGGCCGTAGATCTCGTCTCGAGATTCCCAAGGCCGCGATCGAGAAACGAACGAAGTGAGTTCAGAACAATGACGATCGGATTGGTAGGACGCAAGCGTGGCATGACCCGCGTATTCACGGAGGCAGGGAGCTCGATCCCGGTGACCGTGGTCGAGGTCAGCCCGAATCGCATTACGCAGATTCGCAGTGTCGAGAGCGATGGTTACGCAGCCATTCAGGTGACCTGCGGGTCGCGTCGTACGTCTTTGGTCAATCGACCTGCAGCAGGGCACTTTTCGAAAGCCGGCGTCGAAGCCGGAGAAGGGCTGTGGGAATTCCGTCTCGGCGACAACGATCCGTCCGACCTCGAAGTCGGCGCGGAAATGACCGTTGACCGCTTCGAGGCCGGCCAGAAAGTCGACGTGACCGGAACCAGCAAGGGCAAGGGCTTTGCGGGCGTGATCAAGCGCCACAACTTCCGGATGCAGGACGCTACCCACGGTAATTCCCTGTCCCACCGGGCGCCGGGCTCCATCGGCCAGTGCCAAACCCCTGGACGCGTGTTCAAGGGTAAAAAGATGGCGGGTCAGATGGGTGACGAGCGCGTGACAACGCTCAACCTTGAGGTCGTTCGCGTCGACGCGGAGCGCAATCTGATCTTGATTCGCGGAGCCGTGCCGGGCGCGCCCGGCGGTCATGTCTTCGTTCGTCCGTCAATCAAGGCCTGAAGGAGCGAATGATGGAACTTTCAATTCAAGGCGGCAGCAATGTGGAAGTGTCGGAGGCCGTTTTCGGCCGCGACTTTTCCGAAAGTCTCGTGCATCAGGTGGTAACCGCCTACCTTGCCGGTGGACGTGCCGGAACCAAGGCGCAGAAGAATCGCTCGGCAGTGGCCGGTGGCGGACGCAAGCCCTGGCGCCAGAAGGGAACGGGTAATGCCCGCGCCGGAACCATTCGCAGCCCCTTGTGGCGCAGCGGTGGTGTCACCTTTGCCGCGCAGCCGCGCGACCACAGCCAGAAGGTCAATCGCAAGCAGTTTCGCGCGGCGATGAAGTCGATTCTCTCAGAGCTGCTTCGTCAGGATCGTCTGATTGTCGTTGAATCGCTGGACATCAGCGAGCCGAAGACCAGCTTGGTCCAGGCAAAACTGGCTGACCTCGGCGTCGAGCGTGGGCTGATCGTCGATGTCGAGCTGGATAACAATCTGTATCTCGGCAGCCGCAACATCGCCCATGTCCATGCGCTGGCGGCCGACCGCCTGGACCCGGTGAGCCTGGTAGGCGCTGACAAGGTCGTCATGACCAAGGCGGCGGTTGAAAAAGTTCAGGAGTGGTTGGCATGAGTAACGAACGCATGTATCAGATCGTGCGCTTCCCGCACGTCTCGGAAAAGACGGCTCGCCTACAGGCTGAATCGAACCAGTACGTGTTCGACGTTGCCCGGGATGCGAGCAAAGACGAGATCAAGCAGGCCATCGAAGGGCTGTTCAAGGTCCGGGTCGAAGGCGTTCAGGTCTTGAACCAGAAGGGAAAGCGCAAAACCTTCCGGTTTCGTCCGGGCGTGCAGAAGGGCTGGAAGAAGGCCTACGTTCGTGTGGCCGCCGGCCAGACGATTGAAGATCTACAAGCAGACTGAATCAGAGCCAGGGAACGGTTATGGCAATTGTCAAAGCAAAGCCGACTTCACCAGGGCGTCGTGGCGTCGTTCGCGTCAGGCACGATCACCTGTGGAAAGGCAAGCCGTATTCGCCACTGTTGGAGTCGCAAAGCTCCAGCGGCGGGCGTAACAACAACGGCCGAATCACGACGCGTCACAAGGGTGGCGGTCATAAGCATCATTACCGCATTGTTGATTTCAAGCGCGACAAGGATGGTATTCGCGGCGTCATCGAGCGTGTTGAATACGATCCGAACCGCAGCGCACACATCGCGCTGGTGAAGTACAGCGACGGTGAATGGCGCTACATCCTGGCTCCCCGAAAGGTCGAAGCCGGCGATGAAATCCTGAGTGGATCCGAGGCGCCGATCAAGCCGGGTAACGCGATGCAGCTGCGGTCGATTCCAGTCGGCACCCAGATCCACAATGTCGAGCTCAAGCCCGGCAAGGGTGGGCAGATCGCGCGCACCGCTGGCGCCGTGGCGCAGCTCGTCGCTCGCGAAGGTCAGTACGCGACGATCCTGCTCCGGTCTGGCGAAATGCGCAAGGTTCACACGCAGTGCCGCGCCACGATTGGCCAGGTCGCGAACACCGAGCACAATCTGGAGAAGTTGGGCAAAGCTGGCGCCAAGCGCTGGCGCGGTGTTCGACCGACCGTCCGCGGCGTTGCCATGAATCCAGTCGATCACCCCCACGGTGGCGGCGAAGGTCGCACTTCAGGGGGTCGCCATCCGGTGACGCCCTGGGGTCAGCAGACCAAGGGCAAGCGGACTCGAAGCAACAAGCGGACGAACAAGTTCATTTCTCGCTCGCGCAAGCGCAAATAATCGTAGGAAAACGCAATGCCACGTTCGATCAAGAAAGGGCCGTTTATCGATCATCACCTTGAAGCCAAGGTAGAGGCGGCCGTCGAAACCAACAGCAAGCGACCGATCAAGACCTGGTCTCGTCGGTCGATGGTCCTGCCGGAAATGGTTGGCCTCACTATTGCCGTGCACAACGGCCGTCAGCACGTGCCCATCCTGATCAACGAAAACATGGTCGGGCACAAGCTGGGTGAGTTCGCACCGACGCGGACCTTCAAAGGTCATGCGGCCGACCGCAGGACCAAGTAGTCAATCAGGACGGAATGGTGATGGAAGCTACTGCAAAACTAAAAGGCGCGCGACTCTCCGCTCAGAAGGCGAGATTGGTTGCAGATCAGGTCCGCGGCATGGCGGTTGATCGGGCTGACGAGCTGCTGAATTTCAGCTCGAAGAAGGGTGCGCATATCGTTCGCAAGGTCCTGCTTTCGGCGGTGGCCAACGCGGAGAACAACCTTGGCGCTGATATCGACGAGCTGAAAGTCTCTCGTATCTTTGTCGACGAGGGGCCGACGCTCAAGCGCGGTCGGGCTCGGGCGAAGGGCCGGTATACACGTTTGTTGAAGCGAACCAGTCACATCACTGTGGTCGTGGCAGAAGACTAAGGAATTAGCATGGGTCAGAAGGTACATCCAACCGGAATTCGCCTTGGAATCGCCAAGGATTGGCGGGCCAAGTGGTACGCCGAAGGTGAGACGTTCGCCGAGTATCTGCACACGGATCTCAAGGCGCGGGCATTCCTCGAAAAAGAGCTGGCACACGCGGCGGTCAGTCATATTCAGATCGAGCGCCCGGCGAAGTCGGCTGAAATTACCGTGCATACGGCCCGCCCCGGAATTGTTATCGGCAAGAAGGGCGAGGACATCGAAAAGCTCAAGCACAAGGTTTCGAAGATCATGGGTGTGCCAACGCATATTCGGGTCACCGAAATCCGCAAGCCCGAGCTCGATGCACGGTTGGTGGCTGAATCGATCGCCCAGCAGCTCGAGCGTCGCGTGATGTTTCGACGCGCCATGAAGCGCGCCGTCGGCAACGCGATGCGGCTCGGCGCGATGGGTATCAAGGTCCAGGTCGGCGGTCGATTGAACGGCGCTGACATTGCCCGGAGCGAAACCTATCGCGAGGGTCAGGTGCCGCTGCATACGCTACGCGCCGACATCGATTATGGAACCGCAGAAGCGGCAACCACGTACGGCATCATTGGCATCAAGGTGTGGGTCTACAAGGGCGATGTGTTCGACCTGTATTCCGAGAGCACCGGCGATAAAGCCCAGAGCAAGGGCTCACGCAAGGAGAACTGATCATGCTGCAGCCAAAGCGCACAAAATTCAGGAAGACCCAGAAGGGCCGAAATCGCGGGCTCGCGCAGGTCGGCAACAAGGTCAGCTTTGGAGAGTTTGGGCTTCAGGCGACGACGCGCGGCTTCATCACCGCACGACAGATCGAGTCTGCCCGTCGCGCGATCACCCGACACGTCAAGCGTGGCGGAAAGCTCTGGATTCGAGTCTTTCCCGACAAGCCGGTCACCAAAAAGCCCGTCGAAGTTCGGATGGGTAAGGGTAAGGGCAATGTCGAGTACTGGGTTGCGCCCATTCAGCCCGGGCGGATGATTTATGAAATCCAGGGCGTGAATGAGGATATTGCGCGCGAGGCGTTTCGCCGGGCGGCTGCCAAGCTCAGCGTCAAGACCGCATTTGTAGTGAGGACCTTGTAATGAAGGCAAGTGAATTGCGAGGCAAGAATGCCACCGAGCTTAAGGACATGCTTCTCGAGCTGCGTAAGGAGCAGTTTGGTCTGCGTATGCAGCATGGCAATGGAACGCTCGAAGACCGCCATCAACTGAAAGCGGTTCGTCGAAACATTGCCCGCGTCAAGACCGCAATGAATCAGATTCAGGGTGAATCCGCATGAGTACTGAAAACAATGTGCAGCGCAGCCAGCTAGGCCGTGTTGTCAGCAACAAGATGGATAAAACGGTCACCGTGCGCCTGGAGCGTCTGGTCAAGCATCCGCTGTACGGCAAATACATCCGCCGTTCGAGCAAGGTGCATGCGCACGATGAAACCAATGACTGCAACGAAGGCGATACCGTTCGCATTTCCGAATGCCGTCGGCTCTCAAAGAACAAGAGTTGGCAGGTTGTGGAAATCGTCGAGCGCGCCCAGTAAGCAATAGCGGAGCGAAGCAGCATGATTCAGATGCAATCAAGACTCGCAGCGGCGGACAATAGCGGCGCTCGCGAACTCATGTGTATCAAGGTTCTGGGCGGCTCGAAGCGTCGCTATGCCAATATCGGTGATGTCATCAAGGTGACGGTCAAGGACGCGATTCCCCGCGGCAAGGTCAAGAAGGGCGAGGTTTACAACGCGGTCGTGGTTCGAACGCGAAAGGGTGTTCGCCGCCACGATGGTTCCCTGATCCGTTTCGACGGCAATGCAGCGGTTCTACTGAATCAGAAGCTCGAACCGATCGGTACGCGCATCTTCGGGCCCGTGACGCGCGAGCTGCGATCCGAACGATTCATGAAGATCGTTTCACTCGCCCCGGAAGTTTTGTAAGGAGCTAATGATGGAACGTATTCGAAAGGGTGATGAAGTGATCGTGGTTGCAGGGCGCAGCCGAGGCCAGCGTGGCCATGTGCTGAAGGTGCTTGGCGATAATCGTTTTCTCGTGGAAAACGTGAACATGATAAAAAAGCACCAGAAGCCCGACCCGCAGAACCAGAAGCCGGGTGGAATTATCGAGCGCGAAGCGCCGATTCAGGCATCCAACGTAATGCTCTACAACCCCGCGACGGACAAGGGCGACCGCGTGGGTTTCAAGTTTCTCGAAGACGGCCGGAAAGTGCGATTCTTTCGCTCCACCGGTGAAGTCGTAGATATCTGAGGCGAAGGAAATGGCTAGGTTGCAGGATTATTATCGCGACACCGTCGTTGGGCAGCTCACCGAGAAATTCGGCTATGCCAACGTGATGCAGGTGCCGCGACTTGAGAAGATCACGATCAACATGGGTCTTGGCGAGGCCGTTGCCGATAAGAAGGTCATCGAAAAAGCCGTCGGCGACATGGCGAAAATTTCTGGCCAGCAGCCGGTGGTGACGAAGGCCCGCAAATCAGTGGCCAGCTTCAAGATTCGTGATGATTATCCCATTGGCGCCAAAGTCACGCTGAGGCGCGAGCGGATGTACGAATTTCTCGATCGGCTGGTGGCCATCGCTCTGCCTCGCGTCCGGGATTTCCGGGGGGTATCGCGCAAGGCTTTCGACGGTTCGGGTAACTACAACCTTGGCGTGAAGGAACAGATCATCTTTCCGGAAGTCAACTACGATCAGATCGATGCCATCCGAGGCATGGATATCGCGTTCACGACGAGCGCTAAGACAGACGAAGAAGGACTGGCTCTTCTGGAAGCTTTCGGGTTTCCGTTCCGAGCTCGTTAAGGAGAAATACAGATGGCAAAGATTTCAATGGTTCAACGCGACGTTCGCCGCAGCAAGCTGACGGCGAAATACGCAGAAAAGCGAGCGGAACTGAAAAAGATCATTTCCGATCCTGAGGCTGACTACGAGTCGAAGCAGGCTGCGATGCATTCGCTGACTAAGCTCCCGCGTGACTCCAGCCCTATCCGCCGCCGCAACCGCTGCCAGATCTCCGGTCGTCCCCGGGGCTACTACCGCAAGTTCGGTTTGGCACGAAACAAGCTGCGCGAGGCGGCCATGCGTGGCGATGTCCCTGGACTGCGCAAGGCGAGCTGGTAAGGAGTATCGATCATGAGTATGAATGACCCCATTTCCGACATGCTGGCTCGCATCAAGAATGCTCAGGCCGTCAACAAGCGAACCGTGACCATGCCCTCTTCAACGGCCAAGGTGGCCATCGTCGAGGTTTTGAAGGACGAAGGCTATGTCCGCGGCTTCGATCTAGCCGTAGATGGCAGCAAGAGCACCCTGACCATCGAGCTGAAATACGTCGACGGGCGCGGTGTGATTGATCGCCTGGATCGCTTCAGCAAGCCCGGTCGGCGCCGGTATTTCAGCAAGGATGACTTGCCGCGGGTCCTGAACGGGCTCGGCGTTGCGATTGTCAGTACCTCGAAGGGTGTCATGACGGATGCTCGTGCTCGAAGCGAGGGACACGGCGGCGAAGTTCTCTGCCTGGTGGCCTGATCTTTAATTAAGGTTTTGAATCATGTCAAGAATTGCAAAAAATCCGATCGAGCTGCCAAAGGGCGTGGAATTCAACCAGGCCGGCGATACGGTGTCTGTCAAGGGTCCGAAGGGTAACTTGAGCATCGATATTCATCCCAGCGTCAATGTTTCGATTGATGACGGCGTGGTGTCTTTTGCGCCCCGCCAGGAGTCTGAGATGGCGATGGCTGGAACGATGCGCGCACTGGTTGCCAATATGGTCGAGGGCGTCACTAACGGTTTCGAGCGTAAGCTGACGCTTGTTGGCGTGGGTTATCGAGCGGCTGTTCAGGGCAGCTCCCTGAATCTCCAGCTCGGGTTCAGTCATCCCGTGGACTTCGCGATTCCCGAAGGCGTGACGATCGAAACCCCGAGTCAGACCGAGGTGGTGATTCGCGGCAGCGACAAGCAGTTGGTTGGCCAGGTGGCCGCCAAGATCCGCGCTTTCCGGCCCCCGGAACCCTACAAGGGTAAGGGCGTTCGCTACGCCGACGAGCGTGTCGTCATGAAGGAAGCCAAGAAGGCTTAAGGAACAACGATGAGCGAAAAGAATCTTTCACGATTGAGACGCGCACGCAAGAGTCGAGCGCGTATCCAGCGTCAGGGCGTAGCCCGCCTGACTGTGCATCGCACTGGCCGGCACCTCTACGCGCAGATCATCGCGCCGGGTGGCGGGAGCACGCTCGCTGCGGCTTCCACGCTGCAGAAGGATGTTCGCGGTGATCTGAAAGTCACGGCGAACGTCGAAGCAGCGAAGGTCGTTGGAAAAGCCATCGCGGAGCGATCGCTGGCGGCCGGCGTAAGCGATGTCGCTTTTGATCGCTCGGGCTTCAAGTATCACGGGCGAATCAAGGCCCTCGCCGACGCCGCGCGTGAAGCCGGCCTGAAGTTTTAAGGAATACGGAATTCATCATGGCTAGAGATAACAGCTCGGACGATCTGATCGAAAAACTGGTTGCCGTCAATCGCGTCGTCAAAGTCGTCAAAGGCGGCCGTCAATTCAGCTTCACGGCGTTGTCCGTGGTCGGTGATGGCGACGGCAAAGTCGGTTTCGGGTACGGCAAGGCACGAGAAGTGCCGCTAGCGATCCAGAAGGCAATGGAGCGCGCCCGCCGCGACATGGTTCGCATCAGCTTGGACGAAGGGACCCTGTGGCACGCGGTCAAGTCACGGCACAGCGGTTCGCGTGTCTACATGCAGCCCGCCTCAGAAGGTACAGGAGTCATCGCTGGAGGTGCCATGCGCGCGGTTTTCGAAGCGGTGGGCGTTCAGAATGTGCTGGCCAAGAGCGTCGGATCGAACAATCCGATTAACCTTGTTCGGGCAACGGTAAAAGGCCTGCAATCGATGGCGTCGCCCGAGTCCGTAGCGATCAAGCGCGGAAAAGCGATCGAGGAGATTCTTGAACATCATGGCTAAGCAACCTTCTAAGATTCGCGTCACGCTCGTGCGCAGCACGAACGGGACCATCGGCAAGCACAGAGAAACCGTTCGCGGCCTGGGTCTGCGGCGCATGCATCACAGCGTGGAACTCGAGGACACGCCGTCGATTCGCGGCATGATCAACAAGGTTCGCTATCTGGTTCAGGTCGATAAGGCCTGAGCAACACTGATTGGCAAGGATTCAGACGATGAAACTCAATTCAATTCAGCCCGCAGAAGGCAGCCGCAAATCCCGCAAGCGTGTGGGTCGCGGCATCGGCTCTGGTCTTGGTAAGACCGGCGGTCGTGGGCATAAGGGCCAGAAATCTCGCTCCGGGGGCTACCACAAGGTTGGCTTCGAGGGCGGTCAGATGCCCCTCCAGCGTCGTCTGCCGAAGGTCGGCTTTCATTCAGCCGTCAACAGCAAGACTCGGGAGCTTCGTTTGTATCAGCTCAACGCGTTCAAGGGCGACACGGTCGACTTGTTGGCGTTGAAGGAAGCGGGTCTCGTGCCGGGTGACACGCAGCGCGTGCGCATCATTGCTACGGGCACTCTCGAACGCACGCTGACGGTTCGTGGCGTTCACGTCACGGCCGGTGCAGCGAAGGCGATCGAGGCAGCCGGGGGCAAGGTCGAATAATGTCACGTAGTGCCTCGGATATGGCGGGTGCCCTGGGCGGCATCGGGCGATTGAAGGAGTTGCGGCAGCGACTCCTTCTGGTCGTTATTGCCCTGATGGTATTCCGGTTCGGCACCTTCATTCCCGTGCCGGGCATCAATCCCATCACGCTGGTGTCCCTCATGGATCAGACTAGCGGAACGATCGTTGACATGTTCAACATGTTCTCCGGTGGGGCGCTCGGTCGATTTTCCATCTTTGCCCTGGGTGTGATGCCCTATATCTCGGCAGCCATCATCATGCAGCTGATGAGTCATGCCGTGCCGCAGCTTCAGGCGCTGCGCAAAGAGGGCGAATCAGGGCGGCGCAAGATCACCCAGTACACGCGCTACTTCACGGTCGTGCTAGCGGCGTTCCAGTCTTTCGGGGTCGCCATTGCACTGCAGTCGCAGAGCGCTGGTGCCGACCTGCCCGTAGTGATCAACCCGGGTCCGGGATTCCTGCTTTCAGCGGTTGTCACCCTGACCGCGGGTACCGTCTTTCTCATGTGGCTGGGTGAGCAGATCACCGAACGCGGCATTGGTAATGGTATTTCGATCCTGATTTTTGCTGGAATCGTTGCCGAGCTACCGCGTGCGATTGGCTCAACGCTGGAGCTCGTCAACACGGGACAGCTGGGCATACCCACGGCCCTCCTGCTGCTGGTCATGGCTCTGGCCGTGACGACCTTTGTCGTGTTCGTCGAGCGCGGCCAGCGTCGGATCACGGTGAACTACGCTCAGCGTCAGGGCCGGAAGGCCTATCAGGCTCAGTCCAGCCATTTGCCCCTCAAGGTCAACATGGCCGGTGTGATTCCGGCGATTTTCGCCTCTAGCCTCGTGCTGTTCCCGGCCACGATCTCGTCGTGGTTCGGTGCCTCGGCCGAGGGTGGCGTGACCTGGCTGCAGACGATTTCCGAGCAGCTCCGACCGGGGCAACCGCTTTATATCGGTCTGTTCGGTTCGATGATCGTCTTCTTCTGCTTTTTCTACACCGCGATTGTCTTCAACTCGCGGGAGACGGCCGATAATTTGAAGAAATCCGGGGCCTTCATCCCCGGGATTCGACCGGGCCGTCAAACTTCGGAATACATCGATTACGTTTTGACGCGACTGACGACCGTCGGAGCGATCTATCTGCTCGGCGTCTGTTTGATGCCTGAGTTTCTAATCATGCAGTACAACGTTCCGTTCTATCTCGGCGGCACGTCTCTGCTGATCATTGTTGTGGTGACGATGGATTTCATGGCCCAGCTGCAGGCGCATTTGATGTCGCATCAGTACGACAGTTTGCTCAAGAAATCCAACCTGAAGAATTACGGCCGTTCCGGCGTTGTCCGGCGCTAACGGCTTGTATCAACTGCGGATACACGGACCCGGAGAATCATTATGAAAGTTCAGGCATCGGTCAAGAAAATCTGCCGAAACTGCAAGATCGTTCGCCGCCAGGGCGTCGTGTTCGTGATTTGCACGGACCCGAAGCACAAGCAGCGGCAGGGCTGAGGCTGCTCGAATAGCCTTGATCATGAGCGCCTGACTCGATACACTAGCGGGTTTGCGCTGATTAGACGTTAGAAGGTTTACGGAGAAAACACATGGCTCGTATTGCAGGCGTTAACCTGCCGGTTCAGAAGCACACTTGGGTGGCTCTGACACAAATTTACGGTATCGGGCGGACTCGCTCGTACCAAATCTGCGATTCTGCAGGCGTGGCTCCGGAGACCCGGATTCGCGATCTGACCGAGGGCGAGCAGGAAAAACTTCGTCAGGAAGTTGGCAAGTTCACCGTTGAGGGGGACTTGCGCCGGGAAGTCGGCATGAACATCAAACGCCTGATGGATCTCGGCTGTTTCCGTGGTCTTCGCCACCGTCGCGGCCTTCCGGTCCGTGGTCAGCGCACTCGCACCAATGCACGCACCCGTAAGGGTCCGCGTCGCCCGATTCGTTGAGGTTGTAGGTCATGGCTAAGCAGACCACTAAAAGCAAGAAAAAGACAAGAAAGGTCGTTGTCGACGGCGTTGCTCACGTGCATGCATCGTTCAACAACACCATCATCACGATTACCGATCGTCAGGGCAACGCATTGTCCTGGGCGACGAGCGGTGGCTCCGGTTTCCGAGGATCGCGCAAATCGACGCCCTTCGCTGCGCAGGTCGCGGCTGAGAACGCCGGTCGTGCGGCTCAGGAGTTCGGTCTCAAGAATCTGGAAGTGCGGGTCAACGGTCCCGGGCCCGGTCGCGAATCGTCCGTCCGCTCCCTGAATGCCGTCGGATTCAAGATCACCAATATTATCGACGTGACGCCGATCCCGCACAACGGGTGCCGGCCGCCCAAGAAACGTCGCGTCTGACACACTGGAATAGCAAAGATTATGGCTAGATATACTGGACCCACTTGTAAACTCGCGCGCCGTGAGGGCATGGATCTGAGCTTGAAGAGCCCGGCCCGAGGCCTGGACTCGAAGTGCAAGCTGAACCAGCCGCCTGGACAGCATGGCGATAGCCGTCGTCAGCGCCTATCTGACTACGCACTTCAGCTCAGAGAAAAGCAGAAGGTGCGGCGTATGTATGGCGTGCTGGAAAAGCAGTTCCGCAATTATTACAAGACGGCTGCGCGCCGCAAGGGCGCGACCGGTGAAATCCTGCTGAAGCTGCTCGAAGGACGTCTCGATAACGTCGTCTATCGGATGGGATTCGCGGTGACTCGTGCTCAGGCACGTCAGCTTGTCAGCCATCGGTCTGTCGAAGTCAACGGCAAGATTCTGAACGTTCCGTCAGCTCAGATTCAGCCCGAGGACAAGATTTCAATCCGGGAGAAAGCCCGGAAGCAGCTGCGCATTCAGGAAGCAATCAACCTGTCGCGCGAGCTCGATACGGTCCCGGATTGGGTCGATGTCGATTTCGAGAAGATGGAAGGCGTCTTCAAGGGCGCGCCGGATCGCGATGATCTGCCGCCAGACATCAACGAAAACCTGATCGTCGAGCTCTACTCCAAGTAAGGAGCGCCGCCAGGCGTTTAAGAGCTCTCAAGAGAAGCCGGCATTTCGCCGGCTTCTTGAATCAAGCGAATATTCCGAAGAGGTACACCATGTCAGGCCAGATCACAGAACTTGTCGGCAACATGCTCAAGCCGAAAGGCCTTTTGGTTGACGAAATCACCCCGCGTCGTGCGCGCATTACCCTCGAGCCGCTGGAGCGAGGGTTCGGCCACACGTTGGGCAACGCCCTGCGGCGCGTCCTGCTCTCGTCGATTCCCGGTAGCGCGATTACCGAAGTCGAGATCGACGGCGTGCTGCACGAGTACACGGCCGTTGACGGTCTGCAGGAGGACATTGTCGAAGTCCTGCTGAACCTGAAAGACGTTGCCGTTCGCATGCACTCTCGCGACGAGGCCGTGCTGACCCTGTCCAAGGACAAGGCAGGTCCGGTGACTGCCGGTGACATCCAGCTCGATCACGACGTCGAGATCGTCAACCCCGACCACGTGATCTGCAATCTGACGAAGAATTCAAAGCTCAGCATGCAGCTCAAGGTCACCCGCGGCGTTGGCTATCAGCCGGCTTCCGTGCACAAATTCAATGAGGAAGAGACGCGCTCCATCGGTCGGCTTCAGCTGGATGCCTCCTACTGCCCCGTCCACAGGGTCGCCTATAGCGTCGAAAGCGCTCGCGTCGCCCAGCGTACGGACCTTGATAAGCTCGTTCTGGATATCGATACGAACGGCACGATGAGCTGCGAGGACGCGGTCAAGCTGGCGGCGGGCATCCTCGTTGACCAGATGTCGGTCTTCGTCGACTTCGTGGCGCGTGAAAAGGATAAGGACGAGGTTTCCACGGAAACCTTCGATCCGGTCTTGATGCGTCCGATCGATGACCTCGAACTGACTGTTCGGTCTGCGAACTGCCTGAAGGCCGAGCACATCCAGTATGTCGGAGATCTGGTGCAGCGCACGGAGACAGAGCTTCTGAAAACGCCGAACCTGGGCAAGAAATCACTGACCGAAATCAAGACGGTGCTGGCCTCGCACGACCTGACTCTGGGTACTCGCCTGGAAAACTGGCCGCCTGCTAGCCTGGCACGAACCGAGCGTTAAGGAGAAAAACCATGCGTCATCGTAAAGCCGGGCGTAAGCTCAACAGAAATTCGTCGCACCGTCGCGCCATGTTCAAGAACATGACGGTCAGCCTCATTCAGCACGAGTTGATCAAGACCACGGTGCCCAAGGCCAAAGAGCTGCGACGCGTCGCCGAGCCGCTTATTACCCTTGCGAAGGAAGACACGGTTGCCAAGAGGCGCTTGGCTTTCAGCCGGCTTCGCGACAAGGAAGCGGTTGGCAAACTGTTCACCGAACTGGCCCCGCGCTATGCCCAGCGCCCCGGCGGTTATCTACGCATCCTCAAGTGCGGCTATCGCGCGGGCGACAATGCGCCGATGGCTTACGTCGAGCTCGTAGACCGTCCCGATGCGCCAGGGGCAGAGCTGACGGATTGATTGAAGGCGTCGGAAAGAAGCGTCTCAAAGCCCGGCCTTGCGCCGGGCTTTGTTTTTTGCGCTGATTGAATTCAGCTCTCGTCGACCGGCTTAGAATAGGGCATCTCGAGCACCCCTGGAGCGAGCCATGCGCACCTGGATCATGATTACCGCGGCCGTGATGATTATCGTCATGGGCCTGTATGGAAGCGCGGTCCTGGTGTTCAATGAAGATCGGCTGAAAGGCTTGCTGGCCATGCACGTCGAACGTGACACGGGTCGGCGTATCGAGGTTCGCGGCGATCTCAAAGTCCGATTTTTCCCCGGATTGCGCCTGGAGGCTCAAGCCGTCGAGATTTCCGGGCCCGCCGCTCGCGCCGGCCCCTCGATGCTGGAGGCCGAGTTCATGGAGATGAACCTCAGGCTGCTTCCAATGATTCGAGGTGAGCTCCAGGCCAGCGAGGTGCGGCTGCGAGGTGCGCGCATCAATCTCGCCTCTGGCTTGAGTGAATCGGGTCCGATCGAGGGCATGCTCGATCCTCTGCAGGCCTCGGATGCCGGCCCACCCTGGCTCGATGGCCCGATCGCAGTCGACGATGTCATGATCAATCTGAGCGATGCCATGGGCGTGCGCCAGGAGCAGTTCTCTGTCGATCGGATCGAGCTGGAGGGCTTTGCGGTCGGCGAACCACTCCAGTTCCGCTTTCGAGGAAACGTGGGTGACCCTGCGCTGTTCGACTGGCTGGAAATCGATGGAGTCATGGTTCCCGGTGCCGACGGGCAGTTTCGCCTGACGAACATGCTGATGACCGGGAGTATGGAGGAGGGCCATTTCGACATTGAATTACTCGGCACCCTCGAAGTCAATGCGGGGCCACCGCTTACCGCCTCTCTGGATTCAGGACGACTGCGAATCAACGAACACGAGTTTCAGGCCCGAGTCGACTACTCGGCCTTCGATCAGCCCTACGTCAATCTGGATCTGTCGTCTGACTTCATCGATCTGAACGTGGCGGCATTGCCGTCCCTCCTCTCAGAGCACCTTGGAGCGCGGAGCGATTCCAGGCTCGTTGCCGGCCTGCAGGCGATCGACTTCGACCTGGCAGTCGGCGTGGCCCAGGTTGCTCGCGAGGGCCTGGTGCTTAAGGATTTGGAGCTCCAGGCTCAGGCGCGGGAGCGCCGACTTACCGTCGATCGGCTGGCGGCCGTCGTGCCGGGCGGTTATCTCAGCGCATTGGGCGTCGTCGAGATGGCGTCCTCTGGCTGGTCCTCCGAGCTCGGCCTGCGCATCGATGGCGATGACTTTGACGCCCTGGCCCAGTCGATCCCCCTGGCCTGGGGCCCGGGCGGCTCCGGGAGCCTGTCCCTGGCCCTCTTGCTGGAGTCCGGCACTGCGAGTGCGGGTCCCAGGATCGGCGGCGAGGGCGGCATCGAGCTCTGGAACGGCTCCTGGAACCTCCTCGAAAGCCTCACGCCAGGCGCGTTGCCGCGTGAAACTGCCGGCGCCTTCGAGTTTCTGAGTTCACCGATCCGGATCGCTTCTGGGGTCATTACTTTTCCCGAGCTGCAGTATGTCAACGAGGAGGTCGTGGGCCAGGGCGAACTGTCGTTGGCCTGGCCTCCAGGAGCGATCGACGGCGCGCTGGATATGACCCATGAGGACGAGCTGCTTCGGGTGCAGATCAGCGGGGGGCTGCCCAAGCCTCGCCTGCAGTGGCGGCGCCTGTCCTCGCCGGAGGGAGGGCCGCGTTGATCGATGAAAGAGACCGACGTCTCGGCTTGATATCGGCGCTCAGCGCCTTTCTTTTCTGGGGTCTGGCGCCGGTCTACTTCAAATGGCTCGGCCAGGTCCGCGCCGATGAAATCATTGCACATCGGATCCTGTGGTCCGTTGTTTTTCTTGGGCTGGTGCTATTGCTCCGGCATCGGTCGAGAGTTTTTCAGCACCTGCGGATTCCGCGCCGAGTGCTGTTGACCCTGGCGATCTCAAGTCTCCTGATCCTGACCAACTGGTTGATTTTCGTCCATGCGGTCAACTCCGACCGCGTGCTGTCGACCAGCTTGGGCTATTTCATCAATCCCCTGGTCAACGTCATGCTGGGCATGCTGGTGTTTCGAGAGCGCCTGAGCGGTCTGCAAATGATTGCCGTGGCCATCGCCGCTGCCGGGACGCTCTACATGGCGCTGCAGATCGGCGTCATCCCCTGGATGGCCTTCGGCCTCGCCTTCTCCTTCGGTCTCTACTCTGTCGCTCGAAAGCTGACCGACGTCGGGCCCATGGTCGGGCTGTTCTGGGAGACGCTCCTGGCCGTGCCCCTGGCCGTTGGCTGGCTGGTCTGGCTTCGGTCCATGGACATAATGGTGTTCGATGCCCGCGAGCTTCCAGCAGCCGTGCTCCTCGTCGGCACCGGCCTGGTCACGGTGATCCCTCTGCTGCTGTTTGCGGCGGCAGTACGTCGACTCCCTTTGAGTACCATGGGCCTGTTCCAGTATCTGGCGCCGAGTATGACGTTCGTTCTCGCGGTCTTCGTCTACGACGAGCCTTTTACGCGAGATCATGCGATCACGTTTTCGTGCATCTGGCTGGCGCTGATTCTCTACACCTTTTCCAGCATGGAGCAGCGTCGGCGCTCCCGAGTTCGCCTCTAAATGTCATTCTATGGATAACGAATTACTCAACCGGACACCGAGCCGCCGGGTTTCCTCCTTGACCACGCTCAAGCCTTTCGTCCTCCGCTACCGCCTGCAGATCACTCTGGCGTTGACCTTTCTCCTGATATCGGCCGCGGGCGCACTAGCGATCCCGGCGGCAGTGGGCCAGGTCATCGACCGCGGTTTCGTCGCCGACGACCTGAGCCGAATCGACCGCTGGTTCTGGCTCCTTTTCGCCGCCGCCGTCGTCATGTCCGTCGGCGGTGGCCTGCGCTTCTACTGGGTCAGCTGGCTGGGCCAGCGCGTCGTTTCCGACGTGCGCTCCGCGGTATTTTCCCGCGTTCTGGTGATGGATCCGGCCTTTTTCGCCCGGACTCGAACCGGCGAGGTCCTATCCAGGATCAATACGGATACGACCCTGATCGAAACGCTGATCGGCTCGACGGTGTCCCTCGGATTAAGAAACCTCCTAATGCTGGTGGCCAGCTCGATCGCCCTGGTGCTGACCGCGCCCGGCCTGGCCGGCATCATCGGCGGCCTGATCGTTCTGATTACCGTGCCCGTGCTGCTTCTGGGACGCTGGGTGCGTCGCCTTTCGCGCGACTCTCAGGATCGCATCGCCGACATCAGCGCTCGCGGCGATGAAGCGATCAATGCCATCCAGACCGTTCAGGCCTTCGCCCGCGAGCCGAAGGAAATCAATCGCTTTACCTCGACGGTCGAGCGGGCCCTGGCCGCCAACACGAAGCGAATTGCCGCGAGCACCCTGCTGATCGTTGCCGTGGTCCTGTTGACCTTTTCCTCGATCACGTTCGTTCTCTGGCTAGGGGCGCGGGCCGTTGTGGGAGAAACGATGACGCCCGGCCAGCTCGGCCAGTTCGTGCTCTACGCCGCGATTGCTGCCGGCTCGACCGCCAGCCTGTCCGAGATCTGGGGCCAGATTCAGCGGGCCGCTGGCGCCATGGAGCGCCTGGCCGAATTGCTTGAACTCAAGCCCGCTATCAGCAGCCCGACAGACCCCAAACCGCTGCCCGAGCCGCCCCTTGGCCTATCGGTCGAGCACCTGACCTTTGCCTATCCGGATCGAGGCGATCAGGAGGTTCTAATCGACCTCAGCTTCGATGTGCCGGCCGGCGAAACCGTCGCCCTCGTCGGGCCGTCGGGCGCCGGCAAGTCGACCCTGTTCCAGCTGCTGCTGCGCTTCCATGACCCGAAAAAGGGACGGATCGCCATCAACGGCGTGGACCTGCGCGAGCTTGATCTCGCTGAGCTGCGAAAGGCAATGGGGCTGGTCCCGCAGGATGTGGTGCTCTTTTCAGGCACGGCGGAAGACAACATCGCCTACGGCCTTGACGAGCCGACTCAGGAGATCCTCGAAGAAGTGGCGAAGGCCGCCAACGTCAGTGAATTCGTCGCCCGACTGCCCGACGGCTACAACACCTTTCTCGGTGAGAGAGGCCTGAGCCTGTCCGGCGGCCAGCGCCAGCGCCTGGCCATCGCCCGCGCCCTGGCCAAGGACCCGCCGATCCTGCTCCTGGACGAAGCCACCGCCAGCCTCGACGCGGAAAGCGAGCGCTGGGTCCAGGATGCGCTCAACGAAATCAGCCGTGACCGCACCGTGCTGGTCATCGCCCACCGCCTGGCCACAGTCCGCCGCGCCGACCGGATTCTGGTGCTCGAAGAGGGCAAGCTGGTCGCCGAAGGACGCCACGATGAGCTGATCCAGAGCAGTGAGCTCTACGGACGTCTGGCCCGGCTGCAGTTTCTGGAGTAGTCGACAAGATGCGCTTGACTGAAATACGCTGGGTTCCGTCGAATCATTCGACGAACGGCTCGGAGCGGCCCAACGATCTTCTTGCCGGAAATCTCCGGGGGGTCTGGGATCTGCATGGCATCGAGTTCGGTCGGGTGGGACCCATCTTCGGGGACCGTCTCGAGGGATGAAAAATCGTAAGGTTCTTCTAGAGAGCAAAGCAGGGGTTGACCTCGCAAGATCGGCCATGGAGCATATGCACATGAGCAAGGCCGACGACACGCGATGGCGACTGTTCGAAACGGGCGATGTGCGTTTTCCATTTCGGCTTGCGCTGGTGCGCTCTGGGCGCGAAGTGCTGGTTCTTCGAACCCAGTCGAAATGGCCCGGCCCTGGGAGCCAGGTGTTCTGTCTGCGAGAAACCGAACCGCCTGAGTCGCTGGGGTCGCCAATTGAAGATGTGCGAATAGCACATATTCGCCGATTTGGGCGCAAAATGTCGGTGGTGCTGGATCGCAATCGACAAAAACGCTGTGACTTTCTATTCCTCAGAAAGCCCTACCAGAATCAGCCGGGAGACTACGAACAGATCTTCTTCCGTACCCAGCAAAGCCTTCGCCAACATAAGAGCCGTGGGCGCACCAATCTTTTTGGTGAAAGAGCGATCGAGGTGGTCATCGACTCGAACGAGCGCTATCCATGGAAATTTTCCAAGGCCGAGGCGCGGCGTTCATCGCTGCCGATCGGCGATTACGCGCTGATTCACAGAGACCAGACAGTGGCGGTCGTCGAGCGCAAGACCTTCGAAAACTTGCTGCGTGATATCGGTGATCTGCAGATCCTGCACCAGCAGTTCGCTGAGCTGGCAGCCTGGCCGCATGCGGCGGTCGTGATCGAGGCACAATACGCCGATTTCATGCAGCCCGACCGCACCGGTGCCTGGTCCGTTGCTCACCTCGGTCGCGTCCTGGCAGAGCTGACTACGCTGCACCCGAATCTGCCGATGGTTTTTGCCGGCAATCGAAAGTTCGCCAATCAATGGGTGCAGGGCTTCTTCGAAGCGGTCTCACGCAAGCTGGCCGAACCGGCCACGCACACGATCGCCGAAGTGGCCGGCGCATACAAGCCCTCGAAACCCAGCGGCGGCGACGAACAGCAGGTGCGCTACCTCGTCTTCCAAGAGCTGCCGCCGAGTTTCTCGATTGCTCAACTACACGATCGCATGCCCGATGCTAAGCGCGAGCGGTTGCGTACCTTACTCAGCCGTCTTCGAGATGAAGGACGACTGGAGTGCACGGGCCGGGGAAAGGCGGCGCGTTGGCGGCGGGTAGACGAGTGATGCAGCCAGAGGTCGATGTCGGGGCAGAGCGAGCGTCTTGCCCCGTCTCGTCTGAGCCCTGATCCAGGTTCGCTGATCAACGTCCGCCTCCCCGCACTTTGTAGACGCACTCAAAATAAAGCGGCGATGATCATCAGCACGGTGGCGAGAAAGCCGACCACCCAGATCAGCGAGCGCAGCATGTAGACGCCCGACATATAGGCGGGCACATAGGCAATGCGCGCGATCAGATAAGCCCAGGCGCAGGCGGCGGTCCATTGCGAGCTGGCCTCGCCATGGACGACCACGAGCACGGCGATCGTAAAAAGGATCAGGCCCTCGAAGTGATTATCGAGCGCACGCTTCAGGCGGCCGGCCTGGCCGGTGGCTTTCCGCTCCTCATCGCGCGGACCGGCCGTGTACCTCGGCCCGAGCTGGAGGTTCACGGGCACGGCCATCAGCAGAAGCTGCAGCACCTGCAGCAGGGCGGCGTAGGCCAGAATCTTGACTTCGATGAGCATGGTGTCCTCCAGAGTAGGCGTGTCGACGGGGGATGCGGGAAGCATAAGCACCCCTTCTTATGATTTCTATTGATCGGTCAGGCGAGATTCACTCCACCCGTCATGGATGCCTGGCGTGTTCCAGCGGCAACAGAGGGTGGCTGGGGCGGATCACCAAACGCGGAGATAAATACCTTCGAATGCTGATTATCCACGGCGCTCGATCGGCACTCTGTCGAGCGAAGACCCAGGCCAAGGCCGGCCAACCCCTGAACCGACTCCAGCGCTGAGCGCTGCGGCT
>Ga0207419_1001192_pt1 | contig 20311 bp, 20 predicted proteins | sample ElkSloMetagenome_4_FD_184723 | JGI IMG/M metagenome (GOLD analysis project Ga0207419, IMG submission 184723) | Hot spring microbial communities from Elkhorn Slough, Monterey Bay, USA - MD2A (version 2) | ecosystem: Environmental > Aquatic > Marine > Intertidal zone > Estuary: Microbial mat ...
TTAGGAATGTCCTGGTAAACACCCTGCAGCATGGCCTCAATTTTATTGTCGCCATTGGAGGTATAGACAGAAAATATTTTACCAATTGGTGCCGATGTACTTTGTTTGCCAAAAATCTTTCTGGCCAGGGAACTGGAAATAATAAAACTATTGGGTGCTGACAATGCAGAGGTTTTGTTGCCCGCTAGGAATTGAAAATCGAAATATTGCAAAAAAGCCTGGTCAGCAAAGCCGGCATTGTCTTCCTTGAATGATAGGTTGCCGTACTCAGGAGTAGCTGAGGTAAGGGTGAAGTTATCGGCCCAGTCTACCAGGCGAAAGAAGTTTTGCACCTCAGGCATTTCGGCTTTCAGTACAGGTCCCAGGGCAGGGGTGGTGTAGGCATCCTTTTCGGTAAGTACATTATCCTGGTATCGCTCTACTTCCACCCGGAAAATCTGTTCTTTTTTTTCATGAAAGCTGTCGTAACTGGTTTCGTGATTGATGTACAATAGAATTGCCAGGCATACAGCCATGCTGATGGCCAGACCGGTGATGTTAATAAAACTTAATGACTTGTTTTTAGTAAGATTGCGCCAGGCAGTTTTGATATAATGTTGAAGCATAATTTGCAATATTTTAGAAATTAAATACTGGAAGCAAATCACGTAAAAAGGGCGGTGAAGGTAAAATAAAAGCAATAGACAAAGGATAGACAGGAGGAGAAAATGGAGATTTTAATCTAACAACCATGTTTTGATCTAAAGTTGATCAAATAATTTTTTACTTGCGATTGGATCCTTATGGAAAAAGCTTAGGAATGTTCTTAAGGGCAAGAGAAATTCATTTTAAATAAATTGTTCAGCTAATTTTTCAGGTTAAAATGGTAATGATTTTAAAAATGGTCTTTAAAAAATCTATTGTAGGATTAGCTGATTTGCAAATCTATCCAATTCTTTGAAATCACAGCCAGCCGATGATTTATTGGTTTGGTGTCAATTGATTGATGTTTCTTCATAATCTTAAAACTATGATCTGCATAAGGAACTTCTGCGAGTTGTGCCATTTTATGGTTGCCTACAAGTTCTCTAATTAATTCAATAGTTGCTAGTTTATCATTGCTGCCTTGAATGAAAAGTTGAGGATACTTCAATGAATGCAAATGCTGAGCTCTTTGTGTATCAGGCTTACCAGGTGCATGTAAAGGAAAGCCGTAATAAATGATACCGTTAATATTCTTTGGTGAAAATTCTGCTAAAAAATGGGAACTCATACGACCACCATAAGATTTACCTGCCAAAAAAAACGGTAAACCAGCATATTGAGTAGAGCACCAATCAGCAACCTTAGCAATGGTTGCAATATTGGGTTTAGGAGATCCGGGCAATTTCTTTCCATGCTCTTTATAGGGAAAGTTAAATCTCACAACTAATACACCTTGGTTAACCAGCGCATTAGCCAAATCTTCCATAAAATAGTGATCCATTCCTGCTCCGGCTCCATGAGCCAGCATCAAACAACATTTCGGTTGCTTAGGCGTATTTTCTATTATTGAAACCTCACCTGCTTGTTCGTTGATAGATATTTTTGGCATTTTCTTAATTAAATTTCTCCTTGCTGCATTGACTCAGAAATTTCATTCATTTTTTTACCGCTCCTTATGTCCAGATAATAAATATCATCTGAGCTTTTGTGGTCCTGTTTTACCATTCCGGGTACCGTCCATATCTTCAATATGTGCTCTTGATGCCAGCTTACTTTTCCTTTGGTAACAGTGTTTTGGTAAACTATGGCATCTTCTTTTAAATCATAAACATAAAACTTGATATTCGGCTGGGGGGTTACATTGCTAATATTGTTTAAAGTTTGATGTAAGACAAAGCGATGATTTGGGCTTAGGCTCATTTTGATATTATGATCTTTCGATTCATTTTTCAACATTTTTGTCTGCGTTTTTTGAGCCTTACAACCCATTGAAGATGAGATAATAAATATGGCAATTATTAGCTTTCTCATTGCTTATGATAGTTTGATCAATAAAAAAAACCTTTAAAAAAAAGGCTGTCCAAATATCATAGATATAATTGGGACAGCCCTCTAAATTGTAGTTTTTTTATTACGGAAGTAAATTCTTAAAATCCTGATAAGTATCAGGAGCAAATGGCTCAGTGCTACAGCTTAGCTCATTTGCTTTTATATTAATATCCTCAATTCTATCGGCAGGGTTGGGGTGCGTACTCAAAAATTCTGGTGTATTTCCTGTCTTTTCTTCCTCCAGTAGTTTTGAAAAAAACGAATGAGCGCCATTACACTGGTAGGGTGTTTCAGCCAGATAGGTCACTGAATAGTCATCAGCTTCTTCTTCATTGCTTCTGCTAAAGCTCAACCCAGCTAACGAACCGGCAATTTGTCCGGCAATTTGTTCCAGTTGTGAGGGACTATCTCCCAGCACCACACTTAATAATATTTGCACGCCATACATTTTTTGCAATTGTTTTACACTATGTCGTTGATCAGAATGAGCTATTTCGTGTCCCATCACACCTGCAAGATCATCTTCATTGTCTAAAAATTTAATTAAGCCGGTATATACATAAATATAACCTCCGGGAGTAGCAAAGGCATTTAATACTTCGTCATTTTCTATAATATGTATTTTCCAGGCAAATTCATCACGATAGCTTACTTCGCCGCTGTTAAGTATTTTATCAGTTATATCCTGCAAGTAATTATATGCAGCTTCATACTGGACTCTGTCCAGTATCGGAAATTGCTGAGGATCTGAAGCTATCTGTTCTGACACTTGCAATCCAAGTTTTTTATCATCTTCTATGGAGAATATCACGAAATCATTATTCTCATCACAAGCCGGTACAATAAATAAGATTACCAGTATATAAGGTAAAAATTTTCTCATAATTTTAAAAATTTAATGTTCTGCGAAGTTACAATATTGATGGTTTGTTAAGAAGATCAATAACGGGTCTTAACTTACGTCTACCATTTTTTTTAAAACAAATTACAATATTGATGCCGAATTGTTAAAGTACTTGCAGTGGATGCTGAGAAAGTATGTCATTAGCCTTTTTGAAGTCGGTATGAAGTTGCTCTTTAAGGGCCTCCAGGCTATCAAATTTTTCCTCTTCGCGGTATTTTTCTACAAAGAATATATTTAGTTCTTGATTATAGATGTCTGCCTTAAAGTCAAAAATATTTACTTCAATAGTGCGGGTTGAATCACCGATAGTAGGCCTGATGCCAATGCTAAGCATTCCTTTAAAAATATGTTGTCGATATTCTACAAATACCGCGTAAATACCATCAGTTGGAATCATTTGAAGTGTCTCCAGTGGTTCAATGTTGGCAGTAGGATAACCTATTTCACGTCCTATTTTATTACCGGCTACTACTTTACCCTTCAATTGATAATTCCTGCCCAGGTAAGCATTGGCTTTTGAAATATTACCTCCCATCAGGGCTTCTCTTATTTTGGTGCTGCTTATGCCCAGATTATCTATATCTTGCCGAGGAATTTCCAGAACTTCAAATCCAAATTTCGGGGCATGCTTTTGCAAATATTCAAATCCTCCTTCTCTGTTTTTACCAAAACGATGATCGTAACCAATGACTAAAAGTTTTGTATTAATAGTATTAAGTAATATTTCATCGATAAACTCCAGGGAACTTTTTTGCGAAAATTCTCGACTGAATTTTATTTTAAGTAAATGATCGATGCCTAATTTGTCTAACATTTTCACCTTATGCTCAAAAGGTGTAATTACGCGCAATGATTTGTCTTCAGGAAATAAAATTTGCCGGGGATGTGGATCAAATGTAATTAATACTGACTCTCCTTGTTGATTTTTAGCTTCATTTATTACTTGATTTATTATCTTCTGATGCCCCAGGTGAACACCATCAAACGTTCCACTGGTAACCACCGGAAAATTTAAATCAGGAAAAGACGATAAATCTTCATGAACTTGCATGCTTAATCTTGGTTTTTGATAAAGTCTGAGATTTGATGCGCATCATTCACCGAAAAATCACCAATTCGTGTTCTACGAAGTGCGCTTAAATAGGCTCCTGTTCCTATTTTTTCGCCGATATCTCGAACCAAACTTCGTATATAGGTGCCTTTTGAACAGATCACATTAAAATCAACCCTTGGTATCTCAATGTTTGGCAGTTCAAATTGTTTAATTGTTACAGGCCTTGGCTCCAATATAGCCTTACGATTGGAGCGGGCCAGGTTGTAAGCTCTTTCTCCCTGCACCTTCACCGCTGAATAGATGGGGGGCTTTTGCTGGATATCTCCAATAAATTGTTTTGAGGCTTTTTGAATATCCTCTTCCGAGACTTTCGAATAGTCACTTTCAGAGTCAAAATCTGTTTCTAAATCGACAGAAGGGGTGGTTTTGCCAATAATAAATGTTCCTTCATACTCTTTTTCTTGTTCCTGAAACTGGTTGATCATTTTGGTTTTTTTTCCAGTACAGAGTATTAAAAGTCCGGAAGCCAAAGGGTCTAATGTGCCGGCATGGCCTATTTTTTTTATTTTACATACATTCCTCAGTTTTTTTACCACATCAAAGGAAGTCCAGCCTAGCGGCTTGTCAATTAATAAAATTTCACCGTCAGGTTGAGGTTTAGTCATCATAATGCTGCAAAAATAATGGCAATGGTACCGGCAATAAAACAATAAATGGCAAAAAAGATAAGTTTACCTTTTTTTACTATTTTGATCATCCAGGTACAAGCAGCTAAACCTACTAAAAAAGCCATTACAAAGCCCATAATTAAAACTAATGCAGGGGTGCTGGCAGCAATGGCCGGTTCTTCTAAAAAATCTAATACTTTTAAAAATGTAGCACCTAGTATAGGTATCAACACCATCAAAAAACTAAAACGCGTAGCATCTTCTTTTTTTACACCCATGAGTAAAGCCGTGGCAATAGTAGCTCCCGAGCGGGAAATACCTGGCATAATGGCAACGGCTTGGGCAATACCTATTATAAATGCTTTGCTAAAAGTAATTCCTTTATCCATGCTTTTTTTAAAATAAGTAAAGAAAAGCAGGAGAGCAGTGATCAGCAACATGATACCTACAAAGCCAATTCTACCGGTAAATATGGATTCTATTTGATCTTCAAACAAAACGCCGATTACGCCTACAGGAATTATGGAAATTAAAATTTGTGCAGCAAACCTGGTTTGTTCATTCCATTCAAATTTAAATAGCTCTTTTAAAATTGCATAGATGTCTTTTCTGAATACAACCATAGTGCTTAGGGCAGTTGCAGCATGAACTACAATAGAAAACAGCAGGTTGTCACTAAATTCTGTTTGTAATAGTGCTTTGGTCAATTCAATGTGTCCGCTACTACTTATGGGTAAAAACTCAGTTAAACCCTGGATTATACCCAATAAAATTGCTTCAACTATGGTCATGTACTATTGCTTGGCTTTATAAAAAATGGCAAAAAATTCAATACCAAATCCAATCATTACGATGACTGGCCCTACCGTAAGGCCCAGTGTACCCATGCCATGCTGAGTATTGTCCATAGACATAATAGCATAACCAAGGATGATAACTAATATGCCTACCAATAAAATTATGTAGTTTATTTTGTCGAAAGGTAAATTATTTTTTTGCTTATTCATAACTTTAATATAATTCGTCTAAAGATAATTTCAAGTATTTATTAATGGCTTTATAGGTGCTAAAAAACCCAACAACGGCTCCCAGTACCAGCAACCCGGTAAAGAGGATTGCTATTTCTTTAATTTCTTGCAAACTGGCAAGCCCTTCAATAATGTTGTTGAAATATACTAATACTCCATATAAAATTGCAGAGGCACAAATACCTGCCAATGCACCGTACCAAATAGCCCTGCGTAAAAAAGGTTTCTTGATAAAGGTTGGCCTGGCGCCAACTAATTGCATACTTCTTATCAAAAAACGTTGAGAAAATAGCGCTAACTTAATGGTGTTGTTTATTAAGATTGTAACAGTGATAAGTAATAAAATAGCAAAGCCTAGCAGCAACAGACTGATTTTTGCTACATTTCTATTAATAGAGTCTACCAGGTTTTCAACATAATTTACCTCATATACACCAGCCAATTTTTCTATTTCTTCTTTTATGCCAGAGAGGTTTTGGTTCTGCTGGTATTCACTATCAATTTTAAAGATTAAAACATCTCGCAAAGGATTTTCCCCTAAAAACTCAACAATGTTTTCACCAGTATCTTCTATGAACTGCTCAGCAGCTTCCTCTTTGGAAATGAAATTAATACTGGCTTCTCCATTTTCAATTAACACGTAATCTTTGCTTGCAATAATTTTTTCCAGCTGAATTCTCTCATTTTCTGAAATTGATTTATTTAAATAAACCTGTACTTCTACATTTTCTTTTATTGCCTGTGATAAGTTATTGGCATGAAGTATCAGCAATCCGAATAGCCCAATGACAAATAATGCCAGGGTAATACTGAATATCACACTAAAATAAGGATAGCTCCCTAATTTCTTTTTCTTTTTAGCTTTGGTGTATTGCTGCTGCACGTTATAATTAAAAAGTAACTGAACGTCAAAATTATAAATAATTTCAATTAATCCACAGCATATTCAAATACCTGTAGTTTAATTGTTGCGAAATTGCGTGAAATAATGGAGAAATAAAGGGAAAACCGGTTAATTATTGTTAAGTGGGAAGAAAAAAAAGAGTAGGGGTTCTACCTACTCTTCATTTAACAATTTTAATTCTTTTATTAAGTTCTGATCTTTGATCGCCGTAAGTGGTGCTGTTTCCTTCTGTTTCAGATTTAGCAGGTAGTAAGCGTCATTGTAATTTAAAAATACTTTTCTCTTACCATCAGCTTTAAATTCAATAATGTTGTAGGGAGCGCCATCAAAATTACCATGCAAGTATAATTTACCATCATAGAATTGATAATGAAACATCTCTGCCTTTGCTACATTTTCTATTTCAAAAGAAGGTACATCATTATTTTTTACATTATCAAAGCCTTTGGTATTATTGGCTAAATCATCCTCTACTTCCAGTTCATTTATTTCTCCCAGTTCGTCAGGAGCTTCCGGTATGAAAATTTGAGGAGGCGAAATTTTTGTAGGCTTAGCCTTTTCTATTACCAATTGCTCTTTTGCTAATTGAGGCGTTTGTTCTTTGACTATGAGCTGCTCTGTAGCTTCTCTTTTTACCAAGGCCTCGGGAATAGCAGGTATATTTTTTTCTGTGCTCTCAGCTAATTCGACGTATGATGTTAAATCAAATTTGGTGAATTCGCTTTCTGCTTTACTTTCAAAATAAAGATAAGAACCCACGGAAATAACTGTGGCCAAAGTCACAGAGGCAGCTACATTCATAAAACTAAAAGGCTGGCTACCACCAACTTGTAACTGGTCCAATCTTCCTTTAATTTCATTTCGCCTTGATTGTTTAATCGCGTCTACGATATCTTTTTGCAATTCAAATTCACCCTGCATTAAAGGATCATTGTGAAGTTGAATTTCAAATTCGGCCTGTTCTGCAGGCTCCATTCCTCCGCGGAAGTATTTGTCAAAAAGATTTTGAATTTGTTTGTAATTTGCCATACTTGTTAATCTAGAAAATCACTTGCTTTATACTTTGATTTAATTAATAAATCAAGCTTCTTTTTACATTTATACTTTTTGGTTTTTGCCGTATCAGTATTGGCATAACCAAGCTTTTCTGCTATTTCACTCATTGACATGCCGTCAAAATAATAATACTGCAATATTTTTTTGCATCCGTCTCCCAGTTCCTCTACACAATCCTGTACTATTTTTATCCTTTCGGCTTTGTCGTCTTCAATATATTCAGTACCATCTTTTTCTTCATTTACCAATCTACTCTTTCTATCTAATTCCTTTCGCCATAAATTAAGACAGACACTATATATATAGGTACTGATTTTGGAAGTTAGCACCAGATTACCACTTGATACTTTTTGCCAGAATACCACTAAAGCATCCTGATAAATATCTTTTGCTTCCTGCTCACTGCCACTGTTTTTCATTACAAGATTAACCATCATTCGATAGTATTTTTTATAAAGATAATCCAGGGCTTTTTCGTCTCCCTTATATATTCGGGCTAAAACTTCCTTGTCACTCATACTTATATACAAGAATTGGTTTAAATGTAACCTGTTAATATAAAAATTTGTTGCTGGATGTCGCTGAACAAAATTTTTTATAAAACTACGGCTTTCAGATTAATATTAAAATGTAGTATTAAGCTATTTATTACATGATTACTTCCTTTAGAATTAAGCCATTTGCTTATTTTTTTTAAAATCCCCTCATAGGGGGATTTTTTTTTAGACCTATTTGATATTTTTTTGAGCAAAATTTACAAAATTTAATTTATAGGATAAAAATTGCACATTTTGATTTTATTTTTATTGGGTTTGTTTTGGAAATATGTGTTTAAACATCTAATTTCGTAAGACCATTAAAAAATCCAATAAATGATCCTTGTTAACCTTAGTTATTGAGCACATATAATATGAAATTCATGTTCTCACAATATAATTTTGATGGGTTATAAAGCTTCAGAAGAGCATTTTGTTGATCCTTGTTCAAAAAACCATAATATCAAGTGTAGTATTTACACCATTATTAAATCATGTAACTTAGCATTTACACAGATTACAAAAAATGGTAAATAGATGATTTTAATGAATAGTTTAATATTGAAGTTGAGTTGAATAGACAAAATCAGTAAAGAGAAGTAGTAAATTTAATTAAACCAGCATTCTCGAAATGAAATAAAACCTTATGTTAATATTTACAAAATATGGGCTTGCCTGTAACACAATGGAGAATGTTTTATGAAAGATTTTAAAAAACTGGTTAATGTAGTAACCAAGCGCGGACAAAAGAATATTCCACTTTTGTTTTTCAACAAGGATGTAGAAGCAATAGGTAAAGAGATGGAACTTTATCTGCAAACGCAATCTGGAGAATTTGTGACTGACAAAGACGCGTCACTGGGAATTTATGGTGCTGAAGTGCCTGATCACCGTTACAAAATGCTCAAATCAAGAGTGAAACAAAAATTGCTCAATCATTTGTTTTTTCTTGATTACGATGATGAAAGAATACCCAATACGCATAAACAAGAAGAAGAGTGCTTGAGGCTATTGCACTTTTCTAAAGTCTTAATCAATGAGGGGGAATATGAAGTATCAGAAAAGCTCCTCAATAAAGCTTGCTACATTGCAGAGGAGTCGGAGCTTACATTTATGAAATTGTCATCTTTAGAAATGCTTCGGCGTATTCATACAGAAAACTGTCGGCCAATTCACTTTAAGAAAACTAATGAAGAAATTGCACAAATAAAAGATCTGCATAACATAGAAGATAAAGCTAAAGAAACCTTCTATTATTATAAAATTTTGCTAAGCAAATCAGGCCATTCCCGTAAAAAAAATATCGATAATGTAGAGACTGCAATAGCTGATTTAAAAAAGACTTACGAAAAATATAAAACCTATGAAATATTCGAAAATCTCTATAAACTGGAAATGCTTTACTATCAGTTAAATGGAGATTTTGATCAAATGATCAGGCTTACTCAAGAGGTGGATAAGCAATTTGAATCCGGTAAAATCAATGCTAAACGATTTGATGAGCGCTACAATAAATACATGAAAATATACGCGCACATGAAATCTAAAGACTATAACAATGGCATGAAATACGCCGAAAAATTTAGCAATGATTTCTCCAAAGCGTCTCATACCTGGTTTTCTTTTATGGAAATATATTTCCTATTGGCAATGCACACAAAGGCATATGATACCGCTACCAGCATTATCAGTAAAGTTATTCTGAATTCTTTTTATGATAAATTATCTAATAAAGAAAAGGAAAAATGGAATATTTATCGAGGCTATTTGTACTTTTTATCACCAGAGGATTTATTACTCAAAAATTACAATTTTGAAAAGTATTTCATGGAAATTCCGGTTTTCAAAAAGGATTATGCCGGCTATAATGCCGCGATTCTGATTTTGCAATTTTTGAATTACCTTAAAGAAGATAAAGTAGGGTATCTGAAAAAGCCGGTAGACGAGCTAGGGAAATATGTAAATAAGTTTTGTGTGGACTGCTTTAGTAAAAGAACCAAAGCATTTTACAAGCTACTCAATACTATTGTAAAATGTGGTTTGGATATCAAGTCTATAAAAATTAAAACAAAATATTTGTCTACTAAGCTTAAAGACATCGATACTCCCGGGGATATTTATAATGAACTAGAGGTGCTGCCTTATGAGCAGCTTTGGGATATCACTATCAAATATTTGAAAATAAATGAAGTAAAAGCAGAATTGTAATATTTGATTGGCAAGAAATACAAGCTACTATTTATGGTTTTTAGGAAAGTCATGAAATAGTAGCTTACCTTTTTTAAGCCCAATAGTGTCCCAGTCATTATTGTTAAAAACTATTGCATATATACCACAGGTTGGAATGTTATCTACCTGATCCACAGTTAATTGATTAGCAAAGGTGGTGAGACCAGGATTATGCCCGAATACCATTAATGACTGATGTAGCGAGCTGGTTTTTTTTACGATTTGTAGAAGGTTGGTCGCGCTGGCATGATATAACTCATTTAAAGTGCCTATTGGTTTTTTATATTGTAAATACTCTGCAATAATTGTGGCTGTTTTAATGGCTCTGCTTGCAGGACTGGAAATTATTAACGCTGGTTTTATATCTTTGCCGGCAAGAATTTTTCCCATTAGCGGAGCATCAAATTCTCCTCTTTTATTTAACGGACGATCAAAATCGTCAAGGTTATATTCCCAACTTGATTTGGCATGCCTTACCAGGTATAGATATTTCATAGGTAGAATTAATTTTCAATGACTATAATGCAAACTAAAATTAACAACCTAACCTCCCAAAATTGTTTTTAATGTACTATGCCGCATACGTCACAATATTTCTTTTTGCCAGGCGGCCTTTTTTTAGGTTTCCGCTTATGACCAAAATAGGTGGGATCTGAATATTGAGGCTTTTTCATCTCTTTAGCCATTTTCTCGTACTTTTTAGCATTAGCCTCCATTCGTTGCTCCCATTCCTTTCTTAGGCGTTCGTCATAATTGACTCCATTATTCTTACGTTTCCCCTTTTTTGAAAATATATTGCCGATCCAGGAAAACAATCCTTTTTTTTCATTTTCGGCAGCTTTGTTCAGGTTATCTGAGTTTCCATAGGGATTTCTTGAATTTGGATATGGATTTTTTTCTTTTTCCTGTGCCATACCCGTCAAACCAAATAATGTGAATACAACAAAAAATGCAAATTTCTTCATAATTAAATAAGTTACCTGTTCAACTATTTTTACTAACAGATAAATGGTCAGATTATTATAATAGGCAAACTCTCAATATGAACTGGTATTCCCATATTGGGAATAAAAGTAGCTTTTGTTATTATGTAACACATTGGTTTTCAGTGGCAAAAGGAAGTTGGCAAATACTTTGATAAAATACTGGCATATGCAGGAGCGGCGTTTGCATATCTTTTTGCTGGTTTAAGAGTGTGATCGTTTGCTCCTGCACCTTTTTACATTTGAAAAAATTGTTCTTAAATATTCGTGGTTGTTTATGGTCATAGCGAAGGCTCCAATTTTAATTAACTGCTTAGTTAGGTTTAGGGTGTTTTGGAGTTCTTCGCTTTTTTTTATTCATTGCATTGCCCACTCATTTATAAGTTCCTCTTTACTTATTTTGTATAAATTTTAGATAATTTTACAGCTCAACAATTTTACGCTACATTTACTTTTATATCTTTAGTATTATTTGTATAATGAAGCAAGCAGGAGAATGAAACCCATTAAATCAGATTACTTAGTAATAGGCAGTGGACTTGCCGGCCTCACTTTTGCCCTTAAAGTTGCCGAACACGGTACTGTAAACATCATTACTAAAAAAAAGGTAAAAGAAAGTAATACCAACTATGCACAAGGGGGTATTGCCGCGGTATTTGCCGACGATGATAACCTTGATTTACATAAGCAGGATACTTTTGTGGCGGGTGCTGGGCTGTGTCATGAAGATGCGGTAAATGTTTTGGTAAAAGAAGGGCCGGATAGAATTAAAGAATTAATTGAATGGGGTGTTCAATTTAGCAAAGACAAAAACAAACAGTACGACCTGGCCAAAGAAGGAGGGCATTCACGCAATCGGATTTTTCATGCCAAAGATATGACTGGAGCAGAAGTAGAAAAAACTTTAATTCAGTGGGTAAAAAATCATCCTAATATCACCATTTATGAAAATCATCAGGCGATAGATTTAATTACAGAGCACCATGTATTAGGAAATTTGAGGGCCGATTTCAATATCTGTTTCGGAGCCTATGTATTTAACAAAGACGAAAAGAAAGTAAGAACTTTTCAAGCAGGCAATACCCTTTTAGCCACCGGTGGGGCCTCCCACGTCTATCTTCATTCTACCAATCCTAAAATTGCAACCGGCGACGGCGTTGCTATGGCTTATCGCGCAGGCGCCCGTATCGCTAACATGGAATTTATACAATTTCATCCTACTTCGCTTTACAGCCCAGGGAAAAAGACTTTTTTAATTACTGAAGCAATGAGAGGTTTTGGAGCTGTTTTGCGTAACGCGAAGGGCGATACTTTCATGCACCAATATGATGAAAGAAAAGAGCTTGCTCCCCGCGATATTGTTGCCCGGGCAATCGATACGGAAATGAAAAAGGATGGAGACGACTGCGTGTATTTGGATGTTACCCATCTGGAGGCAAAAGAGCTGAAAACTCGTTTTCCCAATATATATAATTATTGTCTTAAAAATCTTAATTTGGACATTACAAAAGAACTGATTCCTGTAGTGCCTGCAGCTCATTACGTATGCGGAGGGGTAATGACAGATTTAGATGGACAAACTTCTATGAAAAATCTTTATGCCAGCGGAGAATCTGCTCATACAGGGGTACATGGCGCCAATCGATTGGCTAGCAATAGTTTACTTGAAGCACTTGTATTTAGTCATCGTGCTGCTAAAAAGCTAACCGGTTTGCCTCAAAACCAATACGATCATGTCAATATTCCCGAATGGTACGATCAAGGTTTGGCAAATGAAGAAGAGTGGGTGTTGATAAAACATAACTTAAAAGAGTTACAATCCATTATGTGGGATTATGTCGGCATCGTACGCTCACAGAATCATTTGCACAGAGCATTCAGCAGGATTGAGTTTTTGTATAGGGAAATTGAGGATTATTATAAAAGAACTAAGCTTTTTCCGCAGCTAATTGCTTTAAGAAATTTGACTGCTATTGCATACCTAATTATTTCTTCCGCCATCAGACGTAAGGAGAGTAGGGGGTTGCATTTTATGAATGATTTTCCACGAGCATCCGATAAGCATTTGAAAGATTCAATTATCTGATAACCACTTATTTAATTTTTCTTGATTTTCGGCTTCACTAAAAAATGTAAGTGTTATATTTCTCCTGGTTGTCGGTTTTATAAATCCTTCTTTAATTTGGCCTAATTGCTGATAAGTAATGGGTATAGAATCACCTACTGAAAGAGGAATCAGCATTTCTTCTATTTGTTGGTGATTAATTATTTCTTCATTATTTATACGTGTTATCAAGTCGCCTTTATCAATTCCGGCTTTGTATAAAGGAGAATGTGCCTCAGGATAGTGCTGGATGTAAATACCATCATTTGCAATGGTTAACCGGCGTTCCGACAAGAATAATTGCGGGCCAAAAGCCGGTTTTACATCAATTCCCATAGGTGCCAGTAGCATTTTATAATCAGGTATTGAGCTGCTAAAAATATGGTTTTTGAAAAAGTCATCAGCAAATTTGCGATCACTGATCATGGCTAAGGTATTTTGCAAATCACTAATTGTATAGGGGATCTCGCTTTTGCCAAAATTGATCCAGAGCCTTTGCATATAGTCATCCAGGCTTACCTCAAACTGATTCCGCAATTGCAAATCTAACGCGAGGGCAATAGCAGCACCATAAGTGTAATAACTGGTGTAAGTATTGTATAAGCTGGTAGCATCGCTATGGACAGCAGCATCAACAAAAGGCGCCATTTGACTCATTTCTATAGGTGAGTGAAAGAGAGGCCCGGCGGAGGTCAAAACGGTATTGATCATATAAGATAGTTCTGATAAATAACTTTCTCGATCAATAATACCTGACCGGCAAAGAATTAAATCAGTATAATAAGAAGTAAAACCTTCACCAAACCATAGGGCCGAACTCATATTGGCTTTATCGTAAAGGAATGGTTGCAATGAAGCAGGTCGTAATCTTTCTACATTCCAGGCATGAAAAAATTCGTGCGAAAGAGTGCTAATTAATTTTCTGCCATTGGCAAAAATTGAACCATTACTGGACAGAATAGTAGAGTTTCGATGCTCCATGCCATCTCCACGAGCATAGGGAGCATAATTGGCAATGAAAGTATAAGTGCCAAAATCGAAAGCAGGGAATTCGCCATATACTTTTTGTTGCTCCTTTACAATTGCTTTTGTCCACTCAATATAGGAATTTATATATGCCGAATCGTTGAGATGATGAATAGCAAACCTAAAATTAATTGGATTACCATCCTGATCAATCTGCCACTCAATTATATCTAACTTCCCTAGCAAAGTGGGGCTATCCATAAAATAATTTAAATTCGGTGCATAATAGCTGTCTCCAATTTTAGGCATTTGTGTGGCCACTTGCCAGCCTTTCGGTAACTGGTAATGTACTTTGATAGGGTTTACTTTTAAGCCTGGTACATAAATAAAAGAGGCAGGAATATTGAGCATGGCTTGGTTGGCATTAATTCCGGCATAGGTTCCATCAGCGGTATTTCCCCATAAGGTGTAGCTAATTTTTACATCTCCTTTGGCATTGTTGATTTTCCATTGGTTGATATCGGTTCGTTGAATGTTTAATTTTTTCCCGGTGGTATCTTCAGCTCGCAGCTTATATATGTTTTTCGCAAAATTATGTATTGCATATCTTCCGGGGCTGCTTTGAGCCATGTTTAATAGTAAAGGTCTTTCACTTCTCCATGCTAGTTTCAATTCAATATTAGCTTCATGGTGTACTGCATTGGGAAAAGAAACATGGTAGCGAATGGTATCATCAGCAAAAGCTCCATTGAAAAAGAATACACCCAGCAGTAGTAATCCGATATGTTTCATAAACTTCATTATTTCAGCAATAGCGAATATAAATCAATTATTTCAGATTTTATAATAGTGTTTTACAATAAAAAATCCCCGGCTAAATTAATAACAAGGGATTGAAATTATCACAAGCCAGTGAAGGATTCTTGCCTAATAATATAAAGCCATTTTTTAATTAAGGCGGAAATTAATCGGAACCATCATACGTACTGATACAGGGCGTCCTCTTTGCTTGCCCGGAGTCCAATTAGGTGCCTCATTTATGGCATCTACAGCCTCTTGATCACATCCACCACCTATACCTTTCACTACTTCTACATTTGTAATAGCACCTGATCTATCGATGATGAACCTCACAAATACTTTACCTTCAATACCCTGGCGTTTGGCTTTAGCCGGATAATGAATTTTTTCAAATATATGCTTAAGAAATTTCTCCGGTCCTCCACCCAAAAATGTTGGCTGTGTTTCTACTAGCATGAAATCAGTAGGTGAATCTTCTACTGGGATAGGTTCCTCATAAATGATGTCTTCAATTATCGATTCTTCATAAATATCATTGTCAAAATCGATTTCAATATCTTCAATTATTTCCTCATCATCTGGCAGTTCAATTATTTTAGGATGCTTCACTGGTGGTGGCTTAGGTGGCTCATGTACCGTGGGCGGTACAAGCACTTCATCAATGTATTCACTTTGATGTAAAAAATCAACAACAGTATCTTCATCGTAAAATTTCCACTCAAATGCTGTAAGTGTAAATGCAAGCGCAACTACCAATCCTAGGTTGAAAAACATTGTTTTCTTGCGGTTGAGATCAAATTTGGGATTTTTTCTTTCTTCCATGAGATTAAATTTTAATGAAACAATTTATCCTTATAATCCTCATATTTTAAAAAGTCACAGAAAGTAGAATTATTTTTCGAACATTTTACTAGTGATGATGCTTGAGGGAATTCTCGTAATTTGACTAAAGTAAATCCGAAAAGTCACCATGACCCAAAACAATACTTGATTGGAAGCTTTATTGTCAGTAAAATTTGTATCAGCTTAGCTATATTCATTTCAATTAGAATAATTACTGACTTAGAATCATCGTGACCCATTCCTGTAGCAGGCCTTTGGGTCTCTGAGCATTTGTGGCAAACAGTTGAACAATTACTATCCCATTTGTTTTATATCTGCTAAAACTTCAAACATGGAAAATACCATATATACTCTGCAGGATATAAATGAAATGCAAAAAATTGAACGATTAAACTTTATCAATACCATTACCGGATTTAAAAGTGCCAATTTGATCGGAACTAAAAGTAAGGAAGGTATAGAAAATCTGGCAATTTTTAGCTCCGTTATTCACATGGGGTCCAATCCGCCTTTACTAGGTTTTATAACCCGGCCTGTACATGTACCTCGTCATACTTACCTCAACATAAAAAATGATGGTTATTACACGATCAATCATGTACACGAGAGTTTTATAGACAGAGCTCATCAAACATCGGCAAAATATGAACCCGAAGTATCAGAATTTGACAAATGCAATTTTACCCCGCTTTATTTTAATGATTTTCCTGCTCCATTTGTAGCCGAAAGCGTGATACAGATTGGCATGAAACAAGTAGAGGAACATGTAGTGAAATATAATGAAACCATACTTGTAATAGGAGAGATACAATTGATAAGAATACCTGCCAATGCAAAAAAGGATGATGGATTTATTGATTTATCAAAGCTAGGAACTGTAGCTATAAGTGGTTTGGATACTTACCTTGGCACCAATAAATTGGACAGATATTCATATGCAAGACCTAATAAAAATATTAATTCTATAGGTTATGATTAATTATCTTTTTTTTGCATATTTGTTGCACAATTATTACACGATAAAACATTGAATTTATAAAAAATGAAAAAATATTTTTTGATTATTGTCGCGTTAGTTTTTAATTTCAGTGCCCAGGCTCAATCTACTCAGTCTTTAGATATTGATTCACTAAAAAGTGAAATATTTCAAATGAAATCAGATGTTCAACAGATACAATTAAATTTAAATCAAGCCAAGAAGCGCTTTAATACTGGTATAATCGTAGCAACGGTAGGATATTCTGTAACGATAGCAGGCGGTTTAATACTAGGTGAAAATGCAGATTTAGGAAATACCTTGTTATGGACCGGGGGGGCAATTGGTGTTGGCGGTACTTTTTTATTAATGCAAGGGTTTAAATTTATAGGTAAAGCTGGTAAGCCGGTTTCGGGAAGTCCGCATTATTAAAGATTCAGCCATTTTTTAAATTCATTTACTCGTTCGCGACTTACAATTAAATCATGTTCACTACCCTTATTTAAGTGCACTTTAAGGCGGCTGTTAAAATAAGGGTTTACTTCTTTTATCGCATCTATTTTTATTAAAAACTTTCTGTTAATTCTAAAGAAATTTTCAGGGTCTAATAAATTATTTTCGAGCTCTTCCAGCGTGTGATCGATTATGTATTTTCTATTGTTTTCAGCCAGCACTAAATATATAGTTTTGCCTTCGGCAAAAAAATACCCAATGTCGGCAACTTGCTTAAATTGAATATGATCTCCGTATTTTACAATAAACCTCTTTTTATAATTAGTTGACGGGTTGTTGACCCCTTTAATTAATTCCTGAATTAAATCTGGACTTGCCGAAAGGCTATCTTTTTTATCCCAAAATAGTTTTTTGTATTTATCAATAGCTGCCGTAAGTTCTTGAAAATCAATAGGCTTAAGTAGATAGTCTATGCTGTTTAGCTTAAATGCCCGTAAAGCAAATTGGTCATAGGCAGTAGTGAATATAACCGGATGAGTAACCTCTATTTGATTAAATACTTCAAAACTACTCCCATCAGACAATTGTATATCAAGAAAGACGAGATCTATTTCCTTATGTTTGTTTAAATTTTCTATTGTTTCTTCTACCGAATCCACACAGCCTATAATATTAATTTTTTTATCATATTTTTTAATTAGGTTGCATAACCGCTCCTGTGCTAGTTGTTCGTCTTCAACAATTAAAATATTCATTATTCTTCAATGTTTATCAAAGGTATTTTAACTGTAAAATATTCATCCGAATCATTTATTTCTACCGTTTGGTTACTTAAAAAATGGTATCTGTTTCGAATGTTTGATAGGCCTATTCTGGTACCTTCTTTTTGCGCTGGTTTCGGTTGTAGATTGTTTTTTACAATGATGTAGCCATTGCTGGTAACAATTTCAATATGCAATGGTTTTTTTTGGGATACTACATTGTGCTTAATTGCATTTTCTAATAATAATTGTATTGTAGCTGGTGCTATATAATTTTGATGATCGGCTGCTTGAATATGATTATTTATATAAAGATTATTTTTAAAGCGAATATTTAATAGGTAAATATAGGAATTAATAAAATTTAATTCATCAACTAATCTTATTACTTTTTTATCCTGATTGTTAATTAAGTATCTGTATACTTTGGCAAGTTGTTGAATAAATTTATCAGCTTCTTCAGCATTCTTATATACTAGTGAGCTCAGTACATTTAAGCTATTAAATAGAAAATGAGGATTGATCTGATTACGTAAAGCTTCAAATTGGGCTTCAATACTTTTTTGTTTAAATTCTTCAGCTTCCAATTGTTTTTCTTTACTTAAATTCAAGAAATATACAATGGCATTGATGGAGTTCAGAAAAAGATTTATTCTGAATCCAAAACCTAATAATAGCTTAGCATGAAACCATAAAGGGGTGATTTTCCAGTTAAATATTTCTATAAGAGCAACTATCGCTATGCTTGCAAATGCTACATTAACAAGACTAAGTAAAAAAAGAATAACTAAGGGTTGATAATTTTTCTTAAAGCTATATTTTTTTTCTACAAGTTTTTTTTGAATCAATCGGTTTCCTTCCCAAATGATGATTATCACAAAAAGTAATACCAGGAGAAGTTTATAGCCTTTTACTTCAAGGTTGGATAAAAGACTGTCTGCACCGGTAAAAATTATATTAAGATAGGAGTAAACAGCGAGCAGAATAATATAAATATATCGATACTTTATATTAAACATGGTAAGGTAATTATTATTTAGTGTGAAGTTAATGAACTAACTAAAACTAAAGATATTTATTTTTTTTGATATAAAGAATAAATGGCCTGGCAATAAACCAGACCATTTAATATACAATAACATCAGATCAAATTAATTTTACAATTCTGGTATTAGCACTTTGTCTATCGTATGAATTACTCCATTAGTAGCTAATACATTGATCAATTCTGCATTGTCGCCAGGTACAATATTGGCTACTTCGGTAGTTGCATCCCCAATGGTGAGGGCAGTAGCATCAATGGTAATTTCCTGTGCCGGGTCACCCAATAAGGTAGGTTCAGCACCATCAGCCAAGTCAGTGGAGAATACAGCGTCACCTACAACGTGGTATAAAATTACGTCCCTTATTTGTGCTGGCGTTAGGCCATCTAGTAATTCTTGATCCGCAGCGGCAAATGCAGCATCAGTAGGTGCAAATACAGTCACTTCCTGAGATGCATCAGATAAAAAGTCTACTAAAGAAGTTCCATCGGGCAAATCTGCAGCTTGTCCAATTAAAGACAATAGTGTAGTGAATTCACCATTTCCTTCATCTGCAAGTTCAGTTACAATTCCGGCAATAGTTTCAGTGGGTGGTACTAATGTCCTGTCAATTACGTGAACCACTCCATTACTTCCCGGTACATCAGTAGTAACTACTTGAGTTCTACCATTAATGAATAAATCAGAACCTACTACACTGAAGAAAACTTCTTGTCCATTTACAGTTGCTGCTTGTGCAGGATCTAAACCCAATACATCCTCCGCTTCGAAAGTACCATCAATTAAATGATAGGTAAGTACATCGGCTACAATATCAACTACTGCATTTAAATCTGTAATTCCAGCTGCTGTAAAAGCATCGTTAGTTGGTGCAAACAATGTTAAACCATTGTCAGATGGTCCATTACCTAATAATGTTTCTAATACTGATGCTGGAGCAGCATTTACTGCAGCTATCAGGGTGGTAAAATTATTATTGAAATAAGCAG
>Ga0207419_1001194_pt1 | contig 20302 bp, 15 predicted proteins | sample ElkSloMetagenome_4_FD_184723 | JGI IMG/M metagenome (GOLD analysis project Ga0207419, IMG submission 184723) | Hot spring microbial communities from Elkhorn Slough, Monterey Bay, USA - MD2A (version 2) | ecosystem: Environmental > Aquatic > Marine > Intertidal zone > Estuary: Microbial mat ...
TACGATGCTCAAGTAACACTTTTGACGAACAGGTAACACCTTTGACGCGAATGGTAACAACTTTGACGAAAAAAGTAACACCTTAAACGAAGTAAGTAACATATTAGACGAATTAAGTAACACATTAGACTACTACTAAATAAATAATAATCTGGTTATCAGCATTTAGTGCACGTTGTTACAGATGTATAATTAATAAAAACTATAAATTACTTATAATTTATAGAGCAGATTTTATTTGAATAAAATCTTGCTCAGTGTATCTAAAAAATAATGGAAACCCTTAGGTTGTGGCTCAGTACAACTGGTGCAGTACAACTGGTACAGTACAACTGGCGCAGTGCACAGAGGGTATCACCCGAGGCACAAAACAAATCGATATTTTGAAGTTCTGGGAACCACGTTCTGGGAACCACGTTCTGCAACTCACAAACTAAAGATAAGCCTCCTGTAATATAGATTCGTTACATTAGCCTAAAATGTAGTAAATTGAAAATATATATAGTTTTATAGATAGGTATTTTTTAATGTATTTTACAAATATTTTTAATATACAAATACTTGTAATTCAATTAAGTATATAAAAAATATCTTATATAAGATATAACTAGAATAATATTCTTAGCCGTGTATTATAAATATTTAGATTTAAATATTATCTTGCGCTTATATTTATTCTATATGTATCTCAGACCATGAAAATTATATCTGTTATCAACTCAAAAGGAGGTGTTGGAAAGACCACTTCAACAGCCAATATTGGTGCCTGTTTGGCTGCTCAAGGCTACAAAGTTTTATTGATTGATTTAGACCATCAGAGCAACTTGTCGCAATCGTTCAACATCCGTTCAGAAAAGACCATTTATGGCCTGCTCAAAGAGGAATATGAAATGGATCCCATCATGATTTCTCCTAACCTGCACATCATCCCTTCTGAAAAAAAATTGGCCGAGTTGGAAGTAGAGTTGGCGGCAAAGATGGCAAGGGAGTTTTTCCTCAAAAAGAAAATAAACGATTTTAAGGGCGAATACGACTTTGTAATAGTAGATTGTTCTCCATCTATCGGATTATTGACAGTAAACGCTCTAACGGCCTGTAAATATGTTTTGATCCCATTGCAGGCACAGTATCTCGCTATGGAAGGAGTAAAATCTTTGACAGAGACCTTGGCAGATGTAAAAAGCGATCTAAATGAAGACCTCGATATATTGGGGGTGATCATCACCATGTTCAACAAGAGGAAGGTGCTCAATAGGGGAGTGGCGGCAGAAATAGAGAAACACTATCCCATTTTTGAGACTTACATTAGAGAAAACATTGCATTGGCAGAGGCCCCCGCGGCGGGCAAAGATATTTTTAACTACGCGCCCACGAGCCACGGCGCCATAGACTATGAGAATCTTACTTTTGAAATACTAAAAGAAGTATCATGAAAGGAAAAAAGGATTTTAGTTTAGAAAAGACTTTTGCTAAAAACGAACCTAAAGAAGCCAAACCTGAAGGAAAGGAAAAAGCCGATCTGGCATCGGTAGAAGAGACCGAGGAGGACGTGAGAAAAGGTTTGGAAAAGCTTAGGAAAGTGACACCCATTGAGTACACCACTATGAAGGTAAAGAAACAAGTGCATCGCAGTTTGAAACGCGTTGCGCGAAAAGAAAAGGTAAATGCGGTCGATTTGCTGGACCACATTATTGAAGAGTGGCTTAGCAAATACGAACAGGCAAAGTCTTAAACCTAAATAATCTATCGCCAATATGGAACTGATCAAGATATACAAGGGCAATGTGGTATCGGCAAGGGAACTGCATGCTTTTTTACAAGTAAAGAGCAAGTTTGCCGATTGGATCAAAAACCGCATCAAAAAATACGATTTTAAAGAAGGAGAGGCTTTTTCTAAAATTTTAGAAAAAGGCACCGGAGGTCGTGATAGCCACGATTATGTACTCACCATTACCATGGCCAAAGAGCTTTGCATGGTGGAGAACAATGATTTGGGCAAGCAGGCTAGGCGGTATTTTATAGAATGCGAGAAAACACTCCAAGAACTCAAAACCAATAAAAGGCTGGAGTATTGGAACAAGCTAGAGTCCACTAAAGATAAATTTTCTAAGTACGTGGCTTCCATCGGTGGCACTTTCGATGATTATGTACAAATTGATTTTAAGGGGCGCAAGATTTTGTTTAACGGAGAGCCCATTCCTGATGAGGAACTTCCGCTTATTCTCTTAAAGGTTAGGGATTTGGCTGTAGAAATGACCAACGAGGGCTTTAAAAGTGGTTTGGGCGCGTTAGAAGATATCACTTCTCTACACGAAAAAAACCATGCAGATTTGAGGGATTTACTCGCACAAAACACTGGAAAAGTACCAGAAGAATTGGATGCGGAAGAAAGTATTAAGAAACTCAAGGAGAAAGGAGCGGAAGATTAAATGGTGAACTTAAGCAGAAGCAAATGTTGGTGCCGACACCAACATCGGTCAGTAAAAATAAACCGATTGCCTTTTTTTCCTGCAAGGTAAACCACATTAAGCCACATATTTTTAAGTACACGACCTAATTTTTAAATGCGTGCTACACAAAGTGCCTCTTCACAAAAAAACTCATACTAAAAAACACCACTAGCCCTAAGTAAAGTGCACTTATCACAAAATGGGTTACTGAAAAAGAGCCCTCTATCATCTCTTTAATAAACTCGAAAAGCCAATAGGTGGGAAATATGGCAAAAAAATAGGAGTAGGTGGTTGGTACAAAATAAGTAGCCAAAGGCAGTATAACAATGATATTAAGTCCCTTTACCCAGGTCATGCCTTCCATTTTGTTGGTAGACAAAATAGCGATCATCAAAGGATAAGCAACACTGAGGATGGCAATCAAAAAGGTAGCACCCAATTTCTGTTCAAAAGAAAAGCTGTAAAATGGCTGTAAAACCAGTAAGAGATAAGTAACCAATATGGAAATAGCTATCGGGATAGCGAGTCTGCCAAAAGTAAAGCCCGATTTATTTACGGGCAAAATGCCGTAAACTTTGGCTACTTGTGTATCTTTTTCATCTATAAAAACCATGGCATAGATAAAACCGAACATTTGCACTATTTGGATGGTGGCCGCTATAAAGATGTAGGGCAGGTAATCTTTTACCACAGGGAATTCTGTAATGAGGTAAGGCACAAAATAATTGATGACCAAAAAAATAAGCAAAGGCAAAGCAAGAAAAAACCGTAGAGAAGCATCTCTAAAAATGAGTTTAAAATCATTGCCAGAAAGTTTTAATAGGAGGTTCATTGTTCAACTATTTTGCGTTTAAATATTTGATAAACAAGATAATAGGCAAGCAGAGGCCAAAAGAATAAAGAAACATAAGTGTATATTTCTTGACCTGCATTAGCTTGATCTGTAATTGCACCACTCACAAAGTCTAAAGATGCCTGCGTGGGCAGCCAGTTAAAAAAGGCAATTTGGGTAACCTCAAAGTAATTGAGTAGGGGCGGGGCCACTAAAAAAATCAAAATGGGTATAGACCTTAAAAGAAATAGCAAAACCTCTGTATTGAAACAAACCAACCATAAACCCGCCAATGATGATAGAACGCAAATATTAAGGACGCCCAAAGAAAATAGCCCCCAATTTATGTAGACACCTATGGAAAAATAAGCCATGGCCAAAGCGCAAAGCCAGCCTACCACAGTAAGTGCAAAAATTCTTGTAGTGAGATATTGATGCAAGCTTAATGGAGTGATAAAAAGTGCATTGAGCACCTCTTGGTTTTTTTCAATTATCACCGATATGCCGATAAAGAACAGACCGATAATGGCTGTATCGTTGTAAAGAAAAAAGACCAGTACTTGTTCCGTATTTCCCATATTTTTAATACCCCAAAAAATAAGGCTGTAAATAGCGGTTACGGCAATACTTATGCTAATGATGTTATTCTTTGCGAGCAGTATAAACTGCCACTTCAATAGCTTTAAATAGCTTGTCATAATTTAAGTGTTTTGCCGGTTACCTTTACAAAAACTTCTTCTAAGGTGGCCTCATCGGTATACATCCTGACCAACTCGTTTTCCTTTATAAATTTCAGGAAATCTTCATTTTGCCCAATTTGTTCGAGTGGGAAATCGCGATTGCCCTTTTGTTTGGTTTCCACTTTTACCAAGTCCTTGCCATGCTGATACTTTAGCTTAGAGGGTACATCGGTTAAGATCAGTTGCCCTTCTGCAATGAAGGCTACGCGATCGCACAATTCATCAGCGGTGTTCATATTATGGGTGGTGATGAATACTGTTTTGCCTGCTTGTTTTAAATCTTTGATGTGTTGCTTTATTTTTTTGGCATTTACAGGATCTAGGCCTGCTGTGGGTTCATCAAAGAACAAAATTTCTGGATCGTGCATCAATGCTCTAATAAAATTGAGCCGCATTTTCATTCCCTTTGAGTAGTCGCTCACCTTTTTATCCATGCTGTCCTCAAGACCGACCATTTTAAAAAGTGTGTCGATGTCCTTTATCTTCTCCTTTGGGTAGAAACTGCTGAAGAGCTGCAAATTTTCCTTGCCAGTAAGCTTGAGATAATGGTTAGGCAATTCAAACCCAACTCCAATGAGTTGAAAATACGTACTGTCCCACTCTTGGAGGGGTTTGTTTTTTACTACGGCTTTTCCTTTGAAACCTTTGAGTACTTTGTATAGGATCTTTTGGGTAGTACTTTTCCCTGATCCTGAAGGCCCCAAAAATCCGAAGATTTCCCCTTGCCTTACAGAAAAGTCGAGTCCTATTAAGGTGGGCTCCTTGCTGTTGGGATAATGGTAAGAAAGGTTTTCTACTTGTATCATTTTTATGGTTTTGAAAAGGCTCTTTTTAAAATCATTATATGCTCATCTACTGCCTGCAATAGCGTTTTACCGCTGTTGTGTGCCAAAATGGGTTCTCCACTAAATAATTTTTTCTGAATATCTACATCCATGGTAACTGTCATGTAATCGCCTATCTTGGTCGTTAAAGTTACCAAGACATAAGCCATAGATTTAGGCGGGAGGTCTTGTCTGAAATGCCCGATTTTTACTTCGTAAGCAATCATTTGTGTGAACATGTCTAATGCTTTTTGTTGCCATTCTATGTAAAATTGCCGCATAGTGGGCGAATGTTGTTGGTTTACCAAGGCAAAGAGAAAATTACTTTCTAAGGGTCTTTCCATATCGTATTTGATGCCCTCTTGGTAAAGTGCTCTTAAAAATTGCCAAAAATCTTCGTAGTCCTCACGCTTAATGTGTTTGGCATAGCTTTGTTTTACCTGCTCGCAATGTTGTTTGAGGTAAAAGAACAAATCCATCTTATCTTCAAAATATTGATAGATGCTGCCCTTGGCGATGCCAAGCTTTTTCACCACGGCAGAAATCGAAGCATCTTCAAAACTTTTGGTGCTAAACTCCATCAAAAAAGCTTTGAGCAATTTCTCTCTTTTGTTTTCTGCGAGATTGAAAAATGTTTGTTTTGGCACTTTGTCTAGGCTTTATGAAGATTTGAACTTAGGCAAAGCGAATGTAAGTAAGAATGACCGCCCAGTCATCATATTTTCAGTAACAGGTAATTTGCGTTTGTAAAAGGAGATTTTGTGTTGTGGGAGATGGTGTACAATCTATAATTCCATTACCAATCTTAAACCCGAGTTAGGCCCACCACCGGTATCTGGTTCATGGCCATTTCTATTGGCAGAGCGCAGGGTAGCAGGCTTATTGAACCAACTCCCACCTCGGTAAATTTTCTTTTTACCTTCTTTGTTGCCTTTTGGGTCTACTAGGTCAGTACTGTCATAGGCGCTGCTTCTCCAATCTTGGCACCATTCCCATACATTGCCGCTCATATCGTAGAGCCCCCAATTATTAGGTTTTTTCAAGCCTACAGGATGGCTCCGTCCTTCAGACCGTGGAAAAGCCCAAGCATATTCATACACTTGCCAATCTGTAGAGTCGGTGCCCCAATAATATCGGGTGTCCGAACCAGCGCGACAGGCATATTCCCACTCTGCTTCAGTTGGCAGCCTAAAAGTACCTAGGTTCAAGGCGTTGAGTTTGTTGATAAAAGCCTGACTGTCATCCCAAGAAATGTTATCTACTGGATGTTGTTCTGAGTCTTTAAAATTCCTAAACACTGATGGATTGTTGCCCATCACTGCTTTCCATTGTGCTTGTGTGAGTTCGTATTTGCCTAGGTAAAATCCCTTTGTAATGCTTACTTTTCTTTTTGGGCCCTCATCTCCGTGTCGTTCAATCTCTTCTTTGATGCTGCCCATTAAAAAGCTACCGGGTTTTATGTAAACAAACTCGATGGGGGTTCCATTGGGCAGGGTTACGTTTTTTACGGGAATGGGTGTATTTTCTTTGCATGCCGTAAACCACACTAGTGACGATATCAGGAGTAATTGTATTTTCCTCTTCATTGCAAAAGTATTTTTATACATCAGAATTTCAGTTTTCCCATACCAATCTAAGACCTATGGCAGAGTAGGGTTCGTTGGGAGCGTGTTTGTGCCTATTAGCAGAACGATGTGACTCATAGAAATCAAACCAGCTTCCACCTCTAAATACCTTTAACTTCCCTTTTTTGGGACCTGTAGGGTCTATTTTTGGCTCTGCAGAATAAGGCCCGTACCAATCGCTGCACCACTCCCAAACGTTGCCGCTCATGTCGTACAAACCCCAAGCATTGGGCTTTTTCATACCCACAGGATTGGTACTTGAATGAGAGCGTGAGTTGGCCCAAGCGTATTCACTACTGCCATTTACGGCCATTTCTGAACCCCAATAATAAGGGCTTTGGGTACCTGCTCGGCAAGCGTATTCCCATTCTGCTTCTGTGGGCAGTCTGAATTTTCCTAAATTAAGCTCGTTCAACTTCTCAATATATTTATCGACCTGATTCCAGGTCACGTACTCTACGGGCCGGTTTGGCGAGTCTTCAAATACGCGAAAAATAGCGGGGTTCTCACCAGTAATCGCTTTCCATTGTGCTTGGGTGACTTCAAATACGCCCATGTAAAATCCTTTACTTAGTGTTACTTTGTGGGCTGGTATTTCGTCTTTTTCTGCCAGCCCATCCTCTGTATTACTGCCCATGCTAAAGGTTCCCGCTGGGATATACTTAAAATATATAGGGGTTTCAGGATTTAAATAGAGCACCGTATCATAGGAGGGAGGGACTTGTTGTGCCATAGACTGGGCAACAAATAAAATGACAATCAGTAGTGAATATATGAAAGATTGCATGGTTTCTCTTAGCCTGTTCAACATGCTCTAAATATACAAATTAACAAAAGCCGATAGTAAAAACTTCAATCCATTTGGTCGGACTTATGATACAAGTTGGCATAATGGACTAAAGGCATTTATTTCTTTGAATCATTCTCATTCGTGGATTGAGGTAGGGCCAACTTGGTTTACAACACTTATGGCACATTGCAAGTGGATTGTTGGCCACAATCCACGGTTAATAGTATCAAAATTTTAAAATGTATGGTTAGTGAAGATGGATTTTTAAGTTTAAAAAATGCTGTTTTCCGCCTTGCTGTTGTATCTTTTTCAGGCAAGCAGTAATAACAGGGTCATTGTAAACCTTATGCCCAATTAATACAGCGCTGTACAAATCATACGGATAATATACCGAAAATTTGAGGCCGTCTTTATAAGGCAATTGTATGGCTTTTTCAGCGATTTGTTCATAAGGCCAAGTTTTATCTTCTAGGTAGAATTCTGCTAAAAACTTTATGGATTTGTAAATACTTTGATTCTTACTTCCTACATAGCTCCAAAGGTCAATTTGTTGCTGTTCTGCTAATTTGGCCAAGGTAATAAGTGCGTGGATGTTGTAAAGGCTATAATCAAAAGACTTGGTTCTGTGCAGTTCAAATACCTGTTGCCCTAAAGAATCGATTTGGGAGTCAAAAAACTGCTTGCTTTCATTGAGCACAAATTTTAAAAGTGGCTTTTCTCCGAGGTAATCGGCGTAGGTCGCCACTTGGGCAAAATACCAAGAGCCGTGGTTATTTTCCATTCTGGCATCTAGTTGCCCGAGTTCGCTTTCTAAGAGCCAATTTAAGTAGGCTTTGAACCAGTCTTTTAGCGAATTTTCTGTAGCCTGCTCGAGTTTGCCGGTGGCCTCCAAGATTTTTAGGGCATCTACCACCAACACAAACCACCTAGAGTCTATGATGCCATAAGGCGAACCGATTTTTTTACCGGGGATGCACTGCGCAAAATTTAGATGAGGCTCCATCTTTGTGGTAGGATCAATGAACCAAGTTTGCAATAAGCTGATTGCTTTTTGGGCATATTTTTCTTCTTCTAAAAAATAGTAGGCCAAAGAAAGGTGATGCACTGCGGTGGCCATTTGTCTCAAAATGATTTTATCCGATAATTTTTCACTTTCTGGATTTGTCTGTCCGTCTTTATGCACATAAGGGAGGCCATCGGCTGTGTTTTCATTAGGCCATACATAAGGTGGAAAACTGTAATAGTCATGCTTGTTTGCGCTTGGGGGTACAGGTGGGTTAAATACCACTGAAAAAGAATCTAGCTGGTAGGCTATCTCAGCATCTTTTTTTAATTGTGAGAGTGCACTTTCTAATTGAGATAAATCTGTGCGGTTTTGATGGAGATTATACAAAAGATTGCCCAATCCTCCTTGTTGCGCATGCAAACTAGAGGAAATGGTTAGGATTATAAAATTCAATAAAAATGCATTTGTGCGCATAGTGGGTAGCCTTTTGTAAAATTTAAATTATGTTAGGTCATATCAATTAAAATGTTGCTCGCTCAAAGCTAAAATTTAATATGAAGCCTACACTTTTTTTCGCAAATAGTTAAAAAGATTTATTAAAGATGGTTTTCAATATATTCAATAGAGACATTCAGGTACTAAACCGACTCATCTTATTTTTTTTGGATATTTCTGATTGCAGAAGGCCTTGTTCCAAATTCCTTATTAAATTTTCTACTGAAATAATTGGGGTCGCTGAAACCTACTTCATAAGCAATCTCTGAGATATTTTTATCTGTATTTACCAATAACTCCTTAGCGAGTTGTAGGCGATAAAAAAGGATGTACTTTGAGGCATTTTTACCTGTAATGGCAGTCACTTTCCTATGGAGTTGGCTTCTACTAAGCGACATTTTATTTGCCACTAAAGGTATTGGTAGATTGGGTATTTGTAAGTTTTCTTCGATAATACCATTGAGTTTGATCAAGAAACTATCATTGGCTTGGGTAGAAACGTTATTGCTAGGCAGGTAGGGGCCAAGCTTGGCGTATCGTTTTTTCAACTCTGCTCTCATATTCAAGCACTTTTCTATGGTCACAAGCAATTCTTCTTTATTAAAGGGCTTATTAATGTAAGCATCGGCCCCTAGGTGTAGGCCTTTGATTTTATCTAGTAAATTGGTTTTTGCCGTAAGAAAAATAATCGGGATGTGGCTTGTTCTTTCGTCTTTCTTTAGTGTAGTACAAACCTCAAAGCCATCTTTCTCTGGCATCATCACATCGCATACAATAATATCCGGAATATCCTTGATGGCTTTTTCTATGCCGATTGCACCGTTTTTGGCAATTTTCACCTTGTATTTTTCTCTGAGTACTAACGACAGGTACTTATGTAGGTCATTGTTGTCCTCTATGAGCAAAACAGAATAACTAGATTTTGCACTCAGGTTATCTACAGTTTTATCACTGCCATTGAGCCCTGTAGTTTTATTGGGCAAGTCTATCAAAGCCGGGGTCAAAGGCACCAATTTGTACAAGTTGGTAATGGGCAGTTCTATAGAAAAGGTACTCCCTTCTCCTAATTTAGAGTCCACACTAATTTTACCGCCCATTAAGTTTGATAATTCTTTTGTTAAAGCCAACCCTATACCGCTGCCTTCATACCTGCGGGTAGCAGTATCATCTACTTGATAGAAATTGTCAAATATCTTGAGTTGGTCTGATGTGGAAATACCTACACCGGTATCTTTTATTTGAATCCTAACCGAGCGCTTGTCATCAATAATTTTTTCTTCTGCCAGTATTTTAATAAATCCTTTTTCTGTAAATTTTATAGCGTTTGCCATGAGGTTAAAAATAATCTGTCTCAGTTTTTCTTGGTCAAAATCCATGAAAAGCTGTTCTGGGGTATGCGTAAACTCAAACTTTAGGTTTTTGCTCTTGGCTTCACTGGCAAAAGGTTCTAGCGTAAATTTTAAAAAAAGAAAGACATCGCTTTGTTGTAGATTTAAATCGAGAGATTTTGAACGGATTTTAGAGAGGTCTAGCAATTGGTTTATGAGGTTGCGCAGGTTACTAGCATTGTTGTTTAACAAGTAGGCTTGTTGTTTTATTTGCTGATCGTTATGATCCATAAGTTCTTCACTGATCCCCATTATAATAGTGAGCGGCGTTCTAAACTCATGGGTTATGTTTGTATAAAATTTACTCTTAAACTTGTCGAGTTCCACTAACCTTTTGGTCTCGTTCTCATTTAATTTTTTATTGAGCTGTGAGCGATAGAAAGTAAAAGCCAAGCCTGAAAATCCAATTACATATAGCGTATAAGCCCACCAAGTGGCCCAAAGTGGCGGTGATATTACAATAGTAAGTTGAGTTGGCGTTTCAGTCCAAACTTCATCGCTATTGGCGGCTTTTACATTAAAGGTGTATTTACCGGGTGCTAGGTTGGTATAGGTAACCGAAGATTGGTTGCCGATTTTTCGCCATGTTTCATCTTCGTTCTCCATAAGTACGGCATACTGGTTTTTCTCAGGACTGTTAAAATGTAGTGCAGAAAAGGCTATTATAAGATCATTTTGATCGTGTCTAAGAGAAATACTCCTACAGAGTGAAATATGTTTTTTTAAAGGGGAATCTTTACCAATCGGTATTTCTTGGTTATCTACTTTGAATGAGGTCAATACGACATCTGGGGCTACTGTACTTTTCCTTATTTCTTTAGGATTGAAGGCAATTACACCATTTTCTGTGGGGAACAACAAGTTTCCTTCTTCTGTCTTGCTAGCTTTGCTACCTGTAATGGCATCCGTAGGAAGTCCATCTGACTGGTAATAGTTTTGGAAAGTACCTTTAGTAGGATCAAAACAAGATAGACCGTGATAAGTACCTATCCATATCTTTCCTTGATTGTCTTCTACTATATTGAAGGTGTTATCGTGAGAGAGTCCGTCTGCTTCGGTATATTGGGTGGCTTTTCTAGTTTCTAAGTCTATTTTAATAATGCCTGATGCGGGAGAGGTAGCCCATAAGTTACCTTGGCTATCAATTATTTTAGGTTGTGCGCCTTCGTATTCAAAGCTCTCAAAGGCTTCTATTGGGATTACTTCTGAATCCTTGGGAACTTGTTTAGTATCAAGGCAAAACATGCCTTTGTCTTTAGTGCCTATCCAAAGATTGTTTTCATCATCTATTAGAAGGGAAGTAACCGGCGTACTTAAAAAATTTAAGAAATGATGACCTGGGAAGGTATAATCAATACTTTTTTTAGTTGCTGGGTTAAAGTAAATCAACCTACCATGATACCCTAACCATAATTTACCCTGATTATCTTTAGCAATGGCATAACAGGTTAAAGTATGGTTAAAATACTTAAGTTCAAATTCTTTTAGTACGAATTGATTTTTCTCTGTATTGTATTTCTGAAAGTTTAGGTTAGTAGCAAGCCAAAGCTCATTATCCGATTTTGGTAATAAATCATTAATGGTATTTAATGATTGAAACCAGTTGTTCCCATCTATAAAATAAGGTTTTAAATCAAATCGGTGTCTTTCAAAAGTATTTTTCTGGATATCCCACAGATTAAATCCTGCATCTGTAGTAACCCAAAATTTATTCTTTTCAATTTTATAAATGCCGCTTACTTTCTCCCCCAATAAACTATTTAAATTATCAGGTTCATTTTTTAGCCAATTGAATGCTACGCTTTGTGGTGTAGCCTTAAAAATCCCTTTTTCATTACTAGCCCAAATTGTACCTGATCCATCTTGATACATATTTTCGAAATATGGATTGTCTTCAATGTTCTGTCCATCTTCTAGTAAGATATCAAGCTGCTTATATTGCTTACTATTTGGGTCAAAGGCCATGTATTTATGCTTTTGGGCATTAAATACCCAAAGCCTGGTCCATAGCTTTTTATCTTTTTGATGAAAGAAAAGGCACTTAGCAGGAGAGGCTTGTATATTACCTCCAGGATAATTAAACGGTATAGTAAAATGAGGATGTGATCTATCGATGCTGGCCAAGTTAGTTTTTTCCTGCAAAGGCTCAATAAAATTAGATACTTGCTTAGTATTTAGATTCATGACATTTATTCCTGATGAAGCACTACCTGCCACTATGATGGAATCTAGATAAAAGTGCTCTGCAAATTTATTGAACCAATTGTGATTAGAATCAGTCACAAGTTGATGAAGTTTATAAGCAAAGGGTTCTGTGTGCAATTCTATAAATCCTCTATCCCCAGATGTCCATAAAGTTCCATTTTTGTCTTCGAGTATGTGTTTAGCCCTGCCTCTTATTTTAATAGTTCTGTTGGTATCACTGTACCAAGTAACACTCTCGACTTCGGCACTTAGGTTATGATAAGTGTTTGTATCTGGTACGATTTTAAAAAATCCCGATTGGTTATGATTGCTAGACCATAGAATGCCTCTACTGTCTTCAAAAAGAGAAATGATTTGCCCTTGGCTATATATGCTGTCTGTAGTTTGCTGAGTAAATACATTTTCTTCAAGTTCATTTTCATGTATTTTTTGAACTAAAGGAAAGGGTTTGTACAAATCTTTATTTTCAGGTCCAATAGCAAAAGGAGTAAGTCGGTTATTTACCCTATCAAAGCGGCCTATTTCTCCGTTGGCCGTGCCCACCCAAATGTCACCTTTGGCAGATTCGCTTAGGGCGGTAACTACAACCGGTCTGTTTTTGTCTTGCCGTGTTGAGTCTAAAACAGGAAATTGAAATACCTCTACATTAATACCATCGTATTTTACCAAACCATTTCGCGTACCAAACCACATATAGCCATGCCGATCTTGTAGCATCTTGGTCACTTCTATATTGGGCAACTGATCATTAATGCCCGCATCTTGAAAGCGGTAAGTCTGCGCCAAAGCGATGTTTTGAAATAGAGAATAAAGTATGATGCCAAAGTATAGCTTGCAAAATGATGGAAAAGATATCTTCCTCAACCTTCCTTTATAGAAGCTTTGAAGATTTTTTTGAACAGTCATGAATTCTAGGTGATTGATGCGTCAATTTGTTAAACTTCCTATCAAGTTATGCAAAATGCCCCAAATTGAGAAAAAAGAGGTATAAAAATCAGCTAATGCAACATTGGTACTAATAAATGTTCATTTTGTGCTAGAGGTTTTTACGATAAAAAGTCAATTTTAAGAGCATGTAATTGCTAGTACAACCAAATCTATGACTAAGGTTTAATATTCATGTTTTGTGCTAGTCTTAAGTTGTCTACTGCTGACCTTGTCGGCAGTAGCCTCTTATATATTTTTCTCAAAAAAACTGAAACTGTATTGCCATGAACACTACCCAAGCTGAACTTGCTATTAGAAAAATTTTACTAGAACAGTATTCAACTGCCGTTAAATCTCAAGTGGCAGAGAAATATGCCGACCTTTTTGCCACCGATGTCACCTACATCCCGTTCGATGGCCCCGAATGCCATAGCAAAGAGCAGATTATTGGTTTTTACAATGCCATGAAGCAGCAATTTAGCATTGACCCTGAGCTAAAGGTAGAGAAAATACATATTTATGAGAATTTGCTGGACGCGTATGTAATTGGTAAATCCTATGCTAAAATGACGCCTACCAACGGTCATGCTCCTATGGAGTTGGTCTTTCGGGCTTTTTGGATCTTCACCAAAGAAGAGGGAGAGTGGAAAATAGCAAGGCAATTATGGAATACTGAACCGCAACAGTAAAATCAACCAAACCTATAAATAAAATGATAAAATTAATGTTCGTTTCCTACAGAAAAGAAGGAATTACCCATGAAGAATGTGTAGCCCAAGGCAGCGGAGAGCAGCATGTTTCCATTGTAAGCAAGGTACCGGGACTTTTAAAATGGCAAGAAAACTTTGCCCATCAACTACCCCACGAAAATGCAGCTAGTGTTCTTGCTGAAATGTGGTTCGAAAGTGCAGAAACTATGCAAGCAGCTATGGAAACTCCCGAATGGGCTGCAGCTGTAGAGGACGCCAAACGCTTTTTAGACATGGAGAAAACCTATGCCATGACCGTTGATGAAAAGGTTTTTATTGATTGAGGAATATCTCAAAGCCTCAAAAAAAATACAATTGACAATTACCACCTTTACCATTTTAAGCATGAAGAAAATCTATTTAACTCTAGCAATTTTATTATTGGCCTTTACAGATCGAATAAATGCACAAAACCTCGGTGAGGGTGCAGTAATTGAACAGGCGATTACGGTAGATGGTATAGAAAGGTCATATTTACTATATATACCACCTAGTTATGATGGTTCTGAGCCATGGCCATTGGTACTAAATTTCCACGGATTCAATTCTCAATCGGACTTTCAAATGTTTGTAACAGGAATGAATGCTGTTGCAGATGAGAATAACTTTATAATTGCTTATCCGCAAGGTTTACTAATTGCAAATCCATTTCTCGGCAACGATGCACCCGGGTGGAATGTTGGCGGTACGCTATCTAAAAATGACGATGTAGGTTTTGCAAATAGCTTAATCGATAAAGTTATTGAAGATTACTCAATTGATGAATCAAGGATTTATGCTACAGGTTGGTCTATGGGGGCTAACATGGCATACGATGTTACCTGTGCATTGGGTGACAGAATAGCTGCTGTAGCAGGAGTGGCCAATCAAATGGCAGACTTTCAAATTGCTGCATGTAAACCAATAAGGTCCATTCCAACTTTAGTAATGCATGGTACAGCTGATCCCCTTGTCCCTTTTGAAGGAGATGGTGCTATATTTTCTGAAGTAGCTACTACGGTTCTATTTTGGGCTAATTCTAATAACTGCTTGCTAGAACCTGAGACAATTTCGCTAGAAGACACTGATTTAGAAGATGGGAGTTCAGTCATGTTAACAAAATACACTAATTGTGATAGGTCAACAGAAGTACTCTTTTATACTGTAGTTAATGGTGGGCATCCATGGCCTGGTGGTGGCGCACTCCCGCCTTTTACCGGGACACTGAATAAAGACATCAATGCAAGTGAAGAGATATGGGATTTTTTTAAAAAGTTCAGTTTGCCAGATTTGGAGAAACTCCCCAAGGTTGATGAGTTTGTTTTGGTCGATGCGGTTAATAATAAAGAATTGACTGTTTTGGAAGATAATGCCATCATCAACTTGGTAACATTAGAGAAAGACAGGCTGAGTATAGTGGCCAAAAGTTCTTCAGACAATACAGAAAGTATCTTATTAGAACTCACGGGGCCAATAGAGCAAAGGCAATTAGAAAATATAATCCCATATGCACTTTTTGGGGATAATAATTCAAATTACAGAGGTAAAAAATTGCCCGTAGGCATTTACTCTTTAAAGGCATCGCCTTTTGATGCGGATGCAATAGAGGGAGATATGGGATTGAGAAATTATCTTACATTTGAAGTGGTAGAGGATACCTTTATCAGGGATTTTACTCTTGTAGATGCCAATACAAACGAAAGTTTAATGATTCTAGAAGATGGCTCATTGTTCAACCTCGATGAAACTGGCAATGAACTGAACATTAAGGCCAATATTTATCCTGAGCAAGTAGGTAGTATAGAATTTATGCTAGATGGTGTAAGCAAAATAGAAAATGTGAAACCCTACTCGGTATTTGGAGACATCAACGGCAATTATTTTGTAGGTGATTTAAATGTGGGCACACACGTGCTTGTTGCAAAAGCCTATGAGCGACCAAGGGCAATGGGAGGCTTGGTGGCTCATATTGAAATTAGTTTTGAAGTAACTACATCTAGTGCTAGCAGAAAAATGAGCAAGTTGTATCAGAATGAACCAAATCCATTTAGCGGCATCACCAACATAAGGGCTTTTGTACAGCCAAGTGTTCAAAATGCAAAAATTGCAATCTTTGATGATACAGGCACTTTAATTCAAGAAATGGCTGTAGATCAAAGAGGCGAAATCAATATAAAAGCCAATATTCCATTCTCAAGAAAAGGGATGTATTATCTAAGACTAGTTACAGATGGTAAGCATTCAGACTCTAAGAAAATGATACTTAGATAAATTCGATTTGGCTGCAAGGTTTTTCGATTTTTGCTTTAAAATGTAGAGAATTATTAGTGCAATTGCCAAAAATCCAAATTCATAGAGCGTATATGCAAACATAAGCCTGTACAAAGCTTTTAAGTAAGTATGGAAACTATAAAAATAAAAGTTACAGAAGTAAATCAAGTAACGCACGATACTTACATGTTTAAAACGACCAAACCTGAAGGCTATGAGTTTGAGCCTGGACAGGCAACGGAGCTATCCTTGTTAAGAGAGGGCTGGGAAGAGGAAAAAAGACCTTTTACTTTTACGAGCCTTCCCAATCAAGATTTTCTCGAATTTGTAATAAAAACTTATCCATCGCACGATGGTGTCACTGAACAATTAAGCGATGTAAAGGTAAGAGATGAGTTTGAGATAGGAGAAGCTTGGGGAGCGATTAACTATAAAGGAGAAGGTACTTTTTTAGCAGGTGGTGCCGGTGTTACGCCTTTTATATCTATCCTTCGTGATTTGAAGCAAAAAGGTAAGGTCGGTAATAACCAATTGATATTTGCCAATAAAACCGAGAAAGACATTATCCTACACGATGAATTAAAAGATATTTTAAATGGTAATCTCATCAATATCTTAAGTGATGAGGAGAAGCAGGAATACCACCACGGGCTTATCGATAAGGAGTTTATCCAAGAACATGTAGATGATTTTGATAAAAAGTTCTACGTGTGTGGCCCACCTGAGTTTAACGACAAAATGAATAAAGATTTAAAAGAGCTTGGTGCCAACCCCGACAGTTTGGTATTCGAAGGTTAATTCTCATTTCATACTAACTCGATAGCCTGCCTATATTTAGTGCAGGTTATTTTTTTGTGGCTCAGCAAGTCATTTACCTTCTAATACAATTATTCTGCAAATTAATGATTACTTTTATTTTTACGGGATGCGCTTAAATCTTCATTTTTTACTACTTTACAGCCTTAAGAAGATAAAGTAAAACTACAGTCCCCTAACAATCCATGATTCCAAAGTTAAAATCAGCCACTTCCCTTTTTTTATTGATTTGCCTTTTTAGTACCTCTTTCGTTTCTGCACAGTCAGATATGGCTGAAGCGGTGAAAGGATTAAAATTGCGTAGCATAGGCCCTGCACTAATGGGCGGACGCATTGCAGACATCGCTGTAAGTACCACAGATAAGAGCACTTGGTACGTGGCTGCGGGCTCTGGCGGCGTTTGGAAAACAAGCAATAGAGGTATTTCTTGGCAACCTGTTTTCGATGATCAAACTTCTTATTCCATAGGCTGTGTGGCCATAGACCCACAAAACAAAGAAGTGGTTTGGGTAGGAACGGGCGAAAATGTGAGCGGCAGACATGTAGGTTGGGGAGATGGTGTCTACAAATCCCAAGATGGAGGGAAGACTTGGCAACAAATAGGGCTTAAAAAATCGGAACACATAGGTAAGATTTTGATACATCCCACCAACAGTCAAGTAGTTTACGTTGCTGCTGAAGGCCCGCTATGGTCTTCAGGTGGAGAGCGTGGCTTGTACAAAACTGAAGATGGGGGTAAAACCTGGTCTCAGGTGCTTTCGATAGATGAAAATACTGGGGTGACTGATATAGAGTTTGACCCATCAAATCCAGAGGTGATGTACGCTGCTGCTTACCAAAGGCGCCGACATACTTGGTCTCTGTTGGCTGGTGGGCCGGAATCAGGCATATATAAATCTGTAGATGGAGGAGATACATGGCAGCATGTGAAAACGGGTTTACCTAATGGCGATGTGGGTAAAATCGGATTGGCTGTTACACCTGCCAATCCTAATTTGGTTTACGCTACTATTGAAGCCAATGAAAAAGAAAAAGGCTTTTACAAGTCTGAAGACAAAGGAGAGAGTTGGTTAAAACGCAATAGTTATACTTCGGGTGGTACTGGGCCGCATTATTATCAAGAAATTGAAGCCTCTCCCCAAGACCCAGATTTGGTGTATCAGATGGATGTTTTCTTGCATGTTACCAGAAATGGAGGCGATACCTTTGATTATTTGGGTACTGGAAGAGAAAAGCACAGCGACAACCATGCACTTTGGATAGATCCAGAAGATGGCAGGCATTTAATAGCAGGTTCAGATGCTGGATTATACGAAAGTTTTGATGAAGGCACTACATGGAGACATTTTCCTAACTTACCCATTTCTCAGTTTTATAAATTGGCCTTAGACAATTCTGAACCATTTTATAATATTTTAGGTGGTGCTCAAGATTTAGGCACTCTAATAGGGCCTTCTAGAACGACAAATACCGAAGGTGTGCGAAATCGAGACTGGTACGTTCCATTGGGTGCTGATGGGTACGATTGCGCTTTTGATCCTGAGGATCCTAACATCGCTTACATGGAAATACAGCAAGGCTTGTTATACAGGTACGACAAGAGAAATGAAGAGGTACTCAACATCCAACCGCAACCTGCTCCCAACGACCCACCCGAAAGATGGAATTGGGACAGTCCCCTTTTGATCAGTCCGCACAACAGTAACCGCCTTTATTTTGGCTCTCAAAGAGTATGGCGCAGTGAAGATCAAGGCAATTCATGGTCGCCCATAAGTCAAGATCTAACCACCAACACCAATCGCTATGAGCTAGAAATGATAGGAAGGGTTTGGAGTGTAGATGCCCTTTACGACAATGGAGCCATGTCTAAATATGCCACACTTACCTCTATAGATGAGTCACCTTTAGCAGAGGGCGTACTTTATACTGGTTCAGATGACGGCCTTGTGCAAATTAGCGAAGATGGAGGTCAAAATTGGCGCAAAAGTGGCGTATTTCCACAAGTGCCTGCCCGTTCCTTTATCAATGATATAGAAGCTTCTAAACACAATGAAAATACGGTTTTTGTCGCCGTTGATGCCCACAAATTTGGCAACTTCACCCCCTATCTTTTTATGAGTACCGACAGAGGTAAATCTTGGCGCTCCATAGTGGGCGATTTGCCAAAAAGCACTATTGTTTGGTCTATTAAGCAAGATCATGAAGATGCTAACTTACTTTTTATCGGTACTGAGTACGGCATTTATTTTTCTCCGAATAAGGGTACCAATTGGATTAAACTTGGTGGCGATGTGCCCACCATTCCATTTAGAGATATAGAATTACATCCAAGGGACAATGATTTGGTAGCTGCTTCTTTTGGGCGCGGCTTTTACGTATTGGATGATTATTCAGTGCTAAGAGACTTATCTAAGGCAGTTGAGGGTACAGAAAATACACTCTTTTCGGTAAGAGATGCTTGGTGGTATATACCCAATGAGCCTATGCAAGCTAAAGGCATGCCCACACTGGGTACTACAAGCTTTGTGACTGAAAACCCACCCTTTGGAGCCATATTTACTTACTATATACAGAATTTGCCCAAAACATCTGAAGCACAACGACAGGCTTCCGAAAAATCTCTAAGAGAGCAGGGTTCGAGCGTGAGCTTCCCCGGTTGGGATAGATTACAAGAGGAGGCTAATGAGGAGTCAGCACGTGTATTGTTATTGATAAAGGACGAGGGAGGAAATCCTATCCGCTGGATTGAAGGCACTGCTCAAAAAGGCTTGCACAGGGCTAATTGGGATTTAAGGATGGCCTCCCCAGATCCAATAGATTTGGTTGAACCAGATTTTAAACCACCTTGGGTAGGAGAGGAACAAGGGCCACTTGTAGCTCCGGGTAGCTATAGTGCGAGTTTGTACCTATTAAACAACGGTAACTTAGAACAACAAGGCGAAGCCCAACAGTTTATTGTAAAACCTGTTTCTAACGCTCCTGATGATACAGATTTTAACGCAGTGGCTGCCTTTCAGCAAAAAACAGCCGAACTGTACAGACAAATGAGTATGGCTAGTAAAAAGTTGGGTGAAACTGAGGAAAGTATCAAGCACATGAGAGCTGCCTTGCTAAAAACAAATAAAGCCGATAAAGATTTATTCGAGCGCTTAAAAGCATTAGAGGTGCAATTGTCTACTTTGCGCACGAAACTATCTGGCAACCG
>Ga0207419_1001198_pt1 | contig 20200 bp, 14 predicted proteins | sample ElkSloMetagenome_4_FD_184723 | JGI IMG/M metagenome (GOLD analysis project Ga0207419, IMG submission 184723) | Hot spring microbial communities from Elkhorn Slough, Monterey Bay, USA - MD2A (version 2) | ecosystem: Environmental > Aquatic > Marine > Intertidal zone > Estuary: Microbial mat ...
AGTAAAATTAAAAATATTTTCATTTTGAAAACAGTAAAATTTGAAATAGCTAAAATATAGATTTAGCTTGAACTGCCCATCTTTATGTATAAATATCAACGGTCGATTAAAATAAAAGTTGGTCAAATTGGTTTTAGTAATACAGTTATTGTTGATAATTGTCTTATATCTTAGGTAATTCGCTTAGTATTATCTTTAAAAAATATTAATTTTGATAAAAACTTTCTAACCATGAAACTTTACTTAACTCTACTTATTTTTTCTTTTTGTATAGCTTCGGTCTCAGCGCAGATTGGTGTAGATACAAACGATCCTAAAGCTACTTTGGACATAGTTGGTATACCAGGAACAGATACTGAGGCAGATGGCGTTTTAATTCCCAGACTTACATTAGCCGAACTTGATGCTAAAATGGGTCAAGGCACTTACGATACACCTCAAAATGGTGTTTTGGTTTATGTGAATGATGTTAGTGCTGGCTCGGGTAACACATCTACAGAAAACATCACAGAAGTAGGATTTTATTATTACAACCATCCAACGTGGTTTACTGTTGGAGAAAATAAGTTTTGGTCGACAACTGGAAATTCAGATACAAACGATAATGAAAATTTTATTGGGACTACAGATGATGAAGATTTAATTTTTAAAGTAGGCAATGTCTTTGCCGGTAGAATTCCTCATTCTGCAAGTAATTTATATATCGGTTTAGAAGCAGGGGTGAATAATGATGACACTGACGATACTAGTGGATCTGCTACTGATAATACTGGTATTGGCTACGCCGCTTTAAGTAACAACACTTCCGGAAGAGATAATACTGCTATCGGGAATGCAGCACTGGCGGCCAACACTATTGGTTTCCAAAATACAGCTGTAGGGGATGTAGCTTTAGCTGCGAATATTGAAAGTAACGCGAACACGGCTATGGGATTTAACACTTTAGCAAATCATCTTGGGACTGAAGGCAACAATACTGCATATGGTTTTAAAGCACTCGAGGGTCGAGAATTGCCTGCTGGTGCATTTGGACGAAATAATACCGCTGTTGGCACTGAAGCTATTGGTTCAATTATAGGTGGCCGTGATAATTCAGCTTTAGGATTCAATGCTATGGCGGCTAACACTTTTGGAGATAAGAATACCGCCATAGGCGAAAGTGCAATGAGAAATAATATTAATGGCGATAACAATACAGCTATTGGTGCAGGTTCATTTAACGCTGATGGTGTAAGTAATTCAACCGCTATTGGTTATGATGCTCAAGTTTCTGGCGATAATTATATCGCTATTGGAAATACAACTGTAGAGGACATTGAAGGGCAAGTAATGTTTGGAACATTTTCTGATGGCAGATTTAAGATTAATGTAAAGGAAAATATAGTAGGTCTAGATTTCATTAAAAAATTGAGACCTGTGTCTTATAATTGGGATATGGATGCACTTGCCAAATTTAGAAGAACTCCTGATTCGCTTAGGCTATTCGAAAGTGAAAGAATTAAGTCAAAAGAAGTACAAAATGGATTCATAGCTCAGGAAGTAAGTAAGGCAGCAGAAGATTTAAATTTCAATTTTTATGGAATAAGTAAACCAAAAAATGAAAATTCAAATTTTAGTTTAAGATATGCTGCTTTTGTTGTCCCCATTGTAAAAGCCATTCAAGAGCAACAAGATATTATAGAATCTCAGAATAAAAAACTAGACAGGCAAAGCCAGGACATCGAAGATCTTAAAAAGATGATTAAAAAGCAACAAGAGCAAATCAATCTATTGCTATCCAAAAGGGAATAGCTTTTTTAATTCGACTTAATAGTGTTTGAGCGTTTTTGATTAAATAAATCACAATTCTTTTTTGTGTTAAATTTACTTAAGCATATTCCCTATATTTGCAAAAACTACCCAAATAGTACAATATGTCATACAAAAGAATTCTCTTAAAATTATCCGGTGAAGCATTGATGGGCGATCGCCAATATGGTATAGACCCAAAAAGATTAGCAGAATACGCCGAAGAAATAAAATCTGTAATTGACAAAGGGATACAAGTGGCGATTGTCATAGGCGGCGGAAATATTTTTAGAGGACTTTCAGGCGCCAGCAAAGGCATGGATCGCGTACAAGGCGACCATATGGGTATGTTGGCTACAGTGATCAACGGACTCGCACTTCAAAGTGCTTGCGAAGAAAAAGGCATAAAAACAAGACTACAATCTGCAATAAAAATTAATGAAGTGGCCGAGCCCTTTATCAGAAGAAGAGCAATGCGCCATCTGGAAAAAGGCAGAGTGGTCATTTTTGGTGGTGGAACAGGCAACCCTTATTTCACAACAGATTCTGCTGCTGTATTGAGAGCTATAGAAATAGAAGCAGACGTCATTCTTAAAGGAACAAGAGTTGATGGTATTTATACGGCAGACCCTGAAAAAGATGAAAACGCTACAAAATTTGATTTTATCAGTTTTGACGATGTGCTGAAAAAAGGTCTAAAAGTCATGGATACAACCGCTTTTACCTTAAGTCAGGAAAATCAATTACCCATCACCGTTTTTGACATGAATACACCTGGAAATCTTCTTAAAGTTGTATCCGGAGAAAATATAGGAACCACAGTAAATTAATCATAACATATTAAGGTTATAAAAAATGAACGAAGAATTAGATTTTATAATAGACTCTGCAAAAGAAGCCATGGACAAATCTTTGTCTTATCTTAAAAAACAACTCTTAAATATTAGAGCTGGTAAAGCAAGCCCTACAATGCTTTCTAGTGTTCAAGTTGAATATTATGGAGCAATGACGCCTCTCAACCAAGTCAGTAACGTTAACACGCCGGACGCCAGAACTATCACGATCCAACCCTTCGAAAAATCTTTGATTCAGGAGATTGAAAAAGGAATAATGAAGGCAGACCTGGGTTTTAATCCACAAAATAATGGCGAAAGTGTTATCATAAATGTACCACCTCTTACAGAAGAGCGCAGAAAGCAACTAGCCAAACAAGCTAAAGCCGAAGCAGAAGAGGCAAAAGTTGGGGTGAGAAATGATAGAAGAGCTGCCCTTCATGAACTGAAAGATTTAGATCTGTCTGAAGACCAAATGAAAGACGCAGAACAAGAAGTACAGGACATTACAGACGGTTTTATAAAAAAAATTGATGACATTTTTTCTGCAAAAGAGAAAGAAATCATGACGATATAACTTCGTCGTAAAATAAAAAAAGCCTTGTTCAAAAAAATAATGCTATGCTTAGTATTGGTGTGCAGTTTTTTACAAAATCTGAAAGCACAAGAGGCTTATTCCATAAAACTTGTAGATAGCGACAGGAATGCTGTAAAGTTTGCGTTTGCAATCACCAAAGACACCATTGTTTTTTCTAACAACTACGGTGAATTAAATTTTACAGAAAAACCCGAATCTATTCAGATCATTTCTGAGCAGTACGAAAAGTTTTCTACGGAATATTTGAGGGATGAAATTAAACTTAAAGAAAAAATTGACGTAAACAAAGATGCCGCGTTTTTAATTGATAAGTTTTTTGAAAACTCAATACACAATAATCCGTATTTAAATATAGAGGATTTTTCATTCAGAAGGTACAATAGAACATTAATCAAAAGAGAAAGATTAAAGAATTCTAGTAATAACGAAAATCTATTTTCAGAAAGGATTTCTAATTTTTCTATCTCCAAGGCCTATGAAAAAGAAAATATAATTGCACAAAAAAACCAGGGATTCAGCAAACCTGTCTTACAAATACTCAGCCACAGAATGCATGATACAAATTGGTATAAAAAGCAATTTGTCATCTTCGAAACTGATTATTACTCACCATTAAATCAGCAAAATACACACGCTTACTCCTATTCTATTTTACATGAAAGCAAAGACTATTACTACATAAAATTTACGCCACAATTAAGGTCTAAAGAAAACTTACTGGAAGGTATTTTTAGAATTGATAAAAACTATGCACTTTCGCTTTTGTATGCCAATAAAGATGACGAAATTAAGCTTGACTATTACCAGAATTACTTAAAAGATATCAAAGATCAACTTTGGTTTACTAAAGATATATTAATACAAATGACGCCTGGGAAAGGCGGTAAACCTGTTAGTTTATTTGGTTCTTACATCAATATTGGAAAATTACAGGAAAAAAGTGTCGGTCAATCTGATTTAAATAATCAGTTGACGTCAAAATCAATTTTTTATGATTATTCACTTGATCTTGATATTTTAAAAAATCAAGAATTTACCGTTTTAGTCAATAATGATGCCCACATAAAAAAAGAAGTATACTGGCAAAAAGAAAGAAAATTACCCCTTAAAAAAAGCGATAGTTTATTTTTTGAAGGTATTGAAAAAACAATTAAACAAAAAAATACGCTAGGAAAGATAAAAAGGCTTCAAAATGTAAATGACGGATTTTTCCCTATCCTAAAATGGAAAACTGATCTCAAAACACTCATTAAAGTTAATAATTATGAAGGATTTAGACTTGGTCTTGGCGGATTAACAAACGACGAATTTTCGGAAAAATTTAGAATAGGTGGCTATATTGCTTACGGTACAAAAGATCAAGATGTTAAGTTTGGATTGAATACGGGTTTACTTCTGGACAAAAATTCTAACACTTGGCTTAATGCTAGCTATTCTGATGATGTTAGAGAAGTTGGAAGCAACTCCTATCTTACTGATGAGAGAGTGTATTCGCTTTTTGAACCCCGTTTGGTGAATATTATCTTTTTTTATAAAGAGAAAACTACCTCTCTAAGTCTTCAGAAAAGACTATCCCCATCAGTACTTTCAGAATTTAAGATAGGTTACGATAGAATATTTCAAACTGAGAGTTATGCCTTTTTAAATGGCGATATCGCCTTAAGAAGTTATGATTTAACAAGAGCGATCTTAAGCCTAAGATGGTCTCCGAATAGTGAATTTTTAAAATTTGATAATAATTTTGTCAACGTAAAAGAAAAATCTCCGGTAGTCTCCGGACAAATTGAGCAATTTTTTGGAAACTTTTTAGGTGGTGATCTGGCTTTCACAAAAGTTAGTGTAAAAAGCGAATACTTTATCAATCACATAAACAATCATCGAACAGAGTTAACAATTGAGGGTAATTTGGCTTTTGGAGATGTACCGCTTACTCACTCTTACCATGCGTTCCCCAACGCCCCAAACAAATCAACTATTCTTGAAAGATTTTCAGTCGCTGGTGTAAAAAGTTTTGAAACCATGTTCTTTAGCGAATTTTTCAGCACAAGACTGGCAAGTTTACACTTAAAGCACAGATTAGCTCCTTTTAAAATATCAAATAAAATCAGACCGGAAATGGTTTTTATATCAAGGCACGCTATTGGAAATTTTTCTAATCCGGAGCGGCATTTAGGAATTGACTTTAACACGTTAGAACAAGGCTATTCTGAAGCCGGCCTGGAACTCAATAAAATTTTTTGGGGATTCGGTTTAAGTTTTGCATACAGATATGGCGCTTATCATTTACCTCTGTTTGAAGATAATATCGCCTTTAAATTCACATTTAACTTAAAGCTTTAATTTATTGAGCCTTCTTTGCGGATGGATTTTTTACATTTGCATTCTTTCATGAAGAGCGCATAATGCAAAAGCTTTTTAGTTTTGGGTTTTGGAATACCATAGCTGGGACAATATTAAGAAATAGGATACTTTTTATTGGCTTAATAGTTATAGTAACTGCTTTACTTATTTCACAGTGGAAATATATTGGATTCTCATACACTGAGGCTAATCTACTTCCTGACAGTCACCCCATGAATCAGGAATACCTATCTTTCCTTGAGAAATTTGGTGATGAAGGTAATGTGATGGTCATTGCTACTCAGGATGATGACATATTCACCGCAAAAAAATTCAAACTTTGGGCTTCTCTTTCAGATAGTATCAAACAATTTGGCGAAATAAAAAGCGTCATAGATATCACAGACCTTCAGGATCTTAAAAAATATTCAGACCCGAAGAGGTTTGAATTCACTAAAATTCTTTCAGACACAAATTATACCAATGAAAGTTTAAAAAACTTCAAAAAATACGTCTATGATTCCTTGCCGTTCTATCAAGGTTTAGTTTTTAACGCTAAAACCAATACAATACAAACCGCAATTTATCTAGAGGATTCTATTGTAAATACAGAGGTAAGAAAAGACTTTGTACTGAAAAAGTTTGTTCCTTTAATCGAAAATTTTATTGAAGAAACCTCAATAGACGTTCGGGTTTCCGGAATGCCTTACGTGAGGACATTGAATTCTCAAAACATTATAGATGAGATCAAATGGTTTGTTTTAGCGGCTTTGCTTGTCACTTCTTTTATTTTTTATTTTTTCTTTAGATCATTCAGAGCGACGTTTATTTCTATGCTTACGGTGATTATAGGAGTAATGTGGGCATTTGGCGTAATAGGTTTAATGAGGTATGAAATTACTGTACTTACAGCTATTATTCCGCCTTTGATTATCGTCATTGGTATTCCTAATTGTATTTTTCTTATAAATAAGTATCAACAAGAGATAAAAAGTCATGGGAACCAAGCTAAATCGCTACAAAGGGTTATAGCCAAAATTGGTAACGCTACCCTGATGACCAATGTCACAACCGCTTCAGGATTTGCTACATTCATTTTTACCCAAAGTGAGCTGTTAAAGGAGTTTGGTGTAGTGGCTTCAATTAATATCATTTCTATTTTTCTTTTAAGCCTGCTCATTATACCTATTATTTATAGTTATATGAGACCACCTAAGGGTAAACATTTAAAACACTTAGGCAAAAAATGGATTGAAGGTTTTGTCAACTGGATCGAAAGAATGGTAAGACAGAGGAGAATTACCATTTACTTTACCTCTGTTGGCGTTTTAATGCTAAGTTTTATCGGGATCTATTTTATAAAAGTGTCCGGGAGCCTGTTGGAAGATATGCCACAAAAAGCTAATTTCATTAAAGATGTCAGGTTTTTTGAAGAAGAATTTAATGGGATTATGCCTTTGGAATTTTTAATAGATACCAAAAGAGAGAACGGAGTTTCAAAATTGTCTACATTAAAAAGAATGGATAGACTTGGAGAAGTGCTGAATGAATTCCCGGAATTATCCAAACCGATATCTGCCGTAAATATTGCGAAATACGCTAAACAAGCTTATTACAACAGTAATCCTAAGTACTATCAACTCCCAACTTCTCAGGAACAGAACTTTATGCTCCCGTATTTCAAAAATTTTGAGTCTAACGGAAGCTTAAATTCATATGTAGATTCTACCGCAAGGTATGCTCGGATTACAGTATTTATGAAAGATGTGGGGTCAGACAGAATGGAAGAAATTGAATCACAAATTTTAAACAAAATAGATAAAATTTTCCCGGAAGAACGTTATCAGGTGAGTATGACGGGAAAAGCACTTACCTTTCAAAAAGGCACGAATTATCTAGTAAAAAATTTAGTTGTTTCCTTAGGCCTTGCAGTTTTACTCATTGCGTTGTTTATGGCCTGGATGTTCAGATCATTTAGAATGATACTTATTTCGATTATTCCTAATATGTTACCTTTACTTATGACTGCCGGAATGATGGGCTTCCTTGGTGTTCCCATTAAGCCTTCAACTATTCTGGTTTTTAGTATTGCCTTTGGAATTAGTGTTGATGACACCATTCACTTTTTAGCCAAATATAGACAAGAACTTAAACAACATAATTGGAAAATCAGAAAATCAGTTTATCCAGCGTTAAGGGAAACCACGGTAAGTATGTTCTATACTTCCATTGTGCTCTATTTTGGATTTTCAGTTTTCATGATCAGTAGTTTTGGAGGTACCGTTGCCCTAGGTGGTTTGGTTTCTGCCACGCTTCTGTTTGCAATGCTTTCCAACTTGTTATTGTTGCCTTCCCTTCTACTCTCTCTCGAGAGAAATATTGCCAATAAACAGACTCTAAGAGAGCCACAGATCAATATTATTGAAAGCGAAGAAGAAAAGTAAACAAATTGTGTATTTCTGTTTATAAGTATCTGTTTCCAGTTTTCGCTTACAGCCTAAAAACAATAGATTTTGATACGCCGACAGATTTAAATGGAGGTGGTGTAAACAGTACTAGCTTATTAGAGGAATTGATAAGCTGTGAATTTAAATTTCCTTTGATGGATTATCAAAGTTGGTTATATTGATCAAAATGAAAAAATAATATACTTTGACACACCTTTTTCACATTACAATGGACTGAATGACGTGCAAACCTCATGCATGAGGCGTACAGCTATAATACGCTAAATAGATATAGACTCTCAAAATGAATCAGTAACTTTTGCTCTAAATGCGCATGAAGAAGACTTCTTTTATTCAACCTTTCAAACCAAATTATTGGATGTAATATGGGATAATAGAATTATTTATGCTACAATAGAAAAAGAGTTCTTTACACCAAATGGAGAATGGGAAACCGTTATTCTTTACTTAGAATATGAGTAAAAAAAGATGCTATCGTTTTTTCAACTACAGAAAAGTCAGTCCGATTCTTCGGTTCAGACCTTGTTCGAATATTCGGATTAAGGTTGAAAGTTGGATATTCCCTTTTCCGTTTTCAATTTTAGAGATATAGCTCTTTTTCGTTCCAGATTTTTCTGCAAGCTGTTCCTGCGTCATTTTTGCTTCTTTTCGAGCAGTTTTCAACATTTCACTCACAATAAACATTTGTACACCTGCTTCATATTTATTTCGGCTTTCAGTACCAATTTTTCCATACTCAAAATCTATGAGTTGCTCAAAATTCGTTATGTTCTTATATGTTTTCATTGCCTTTATTTTTTCTTAACAAAATATTCTTTCATCAAACGCTCAGCCTTGTCAATCTCTTTTTGTGGCGTTTTTTGGTCTTTTTATGAAAACCATTAAAAAGAACTACAAGTTGCCCTTTATCGAAACAGCAGAAAATCCGATAAATATTCGATTGATATTCAACTCGAACTTCATAAAGTCCATTAGTGCCTGTCAAATGTTTTAAAAACTTTTCAGGAACTCGATCAACTTGTTGAATCAATTCCAAAACATATTGAATTTTTCTTTTTACTTTTTTATTCTGCTTTTGATAGAATTCTATAAAATGGTTTTCATAGAAAATTATCTGCCTAGTCATAATATAAAGTTATTTTGAAAGATAACATTATCCAAATTTTCTACTGATTTATTTAAAACAAATTACACTTCAACAACCAATAAAGTAATTTTCAATTCTATATCTTTGTTGAAATCCTATTATATATTAAATGAAACAATACCACGATCTGATCAAGCATGTTTTAGAAAACGGCGTCGATAAGGGAGACCGAACAGGCACAGGCACTAGAAGTGTATTTGGATATCAAATGCGTTTTGATTTAAATGAGGGTTTTCCATTAGTTACCACCAAAAAAATTCATTTAAAATCAATCATCCATGAATTGTTATGGTTTATTAAAGGTGAAACCAATATCAAATATCTACAAGATAACGGCGTGCGCATTTGGAACGAATGGGCTGATGAAAATGGGGATTTAGGACCAGTCTATGGTCACCAATGGCGTAATTGGAACAGCGAAAGCATAGACCAATTGTCTGACGTTATTCATACCATTAAAAATAATCCCAACAGCAGACGTATGCTGGTATCGGCTTGGAATCCAAGTGTTTTACCTGATACCTCAAAATCTTTTGCTGAAAATGTTGCCAATGGCAAAGCAGCTTTGCCACCATGCCATACTTTTTTCCATTTTTATGTCGCAGATGGTAAACTCTCCTGCCAATTATATCAAAGAAGTGCTGATATATTTTTGGGCGTGCCTTTCAATATTGCCTCTTATGCTTTATTGACCATGATGATTGCTCAGGTCTGTGATTTAGGTTACGGAGATTTTGTACATACGTTTGGAGATGCCCATATTTACACAAACCATTTTGAACAGGTTGAACTTCAACTCTCAAGGGACTTCAGACCTTTACCCGAAATGAAAATAAACCCTGACGTAAAATCTATCTTTGACTTCAAATTTGAAGATTTCGAACTATTAAACTACAATCCACATCCGCATATCAAAGGAAAAGTTGCGGTCTAAAAATCAAAAATAAATTCTATTATGTCTTCTGACAACCTCTTACAATTCTTTTTAGAAACCAGAGAACGAACAGAAAAAATTTGCAAGCCCCTAGAAACAGAAGATTATGTAGTTCAACCCATTGTGGATGTCTCACCACCCAAATGGCATTTAGGCCATACAACTTGGTTTTTTGAAGAATTTGTTTTAAAAAGATCAAAAGAAAACTACAAATTATTTGATAGTAATTTCTCTTTCGTGTTCAACTCCTACTATGAAAGCATCGGTAAGAAAGTGATTCGAACAAACCGAGGTAACCTTTCTAGACCAACTGTAAGTAAAATATATGATTACAGAACTTACATTGATAAAGCAGTGGTGGATTTACTCAAAAGAGATTTTAATGAGGATTTAAAATCTATTATAGAAATCGGTATTCATCATGAAAAACAACACCAAGAGCTTTTACACACTGATATTAAATATATTTTTGGGCATAATCCCTTATTTCCAGCCTACGAAACAGATTTTCATGAATTCAAAGTTGAAAATCAAAAACAAGATTGGTTAAAAGTCAACGAAGGTCTTTATGATATTGGTCACGAAGGTAATGGCTTCTGCTATGATAATGAACGTGCCAAGCATAAGGTATATCTGGAAGATTTTCAAATCAGTAACAAACTTGTAACTAATCAAGAATATCTAGAATTTATTGAAGATGATGGTTATAACAATGTATTACTATGGCACGCAGAAGCATGGGACTGGCTTAAAAATAATGGGATTACCTCACCAGAATACTGGCACAAAATAGACGATGAATGGTATAGATATTCCCTATCCGGATTGAAAAAAATAAATTTGAATAAACCTGTATCACATATTTCCTACTATGAAGCTTTTGCATTTGCCGCATGGAAAAAAATGAGATTACCAACAGAATTTGAATGGGAAGCAGCTCAAAATAAATTTAAATGGGGTCAGTGCTGGGAGTGGACAGAAAGTGCTTACCTCCCTTACCCACGATACAAAAAAGCCGAAGGAGCCCTAGGCGAGTACAATGGCAAATTTATGGTCAATCAAAAAGTACTAAGAGGTAAATCTATAGCTACTTCTGAAAATCACACAAGACCAACTTATCGTAATTTTTTTCATCCTCATCTAAGATGGCAATTTACAGGTATCAGACTTGTAAAATCAAAATTTTAAAAAGCATGCAAAAACCCCAAACCGAATTTGAAAAAGATGTACTAAAAGGGCTTACTGATTATCCCAAACATATTCCTTCAAAATACATTTACGATAAGAAAGGAGATAAACTCTTTCAAGATATCATGGTTATGCCAGAATACTATCTGACCAATTGTGAATTTGATATCTTAAGTCAGCAAAAAACTAAAATCTGTGATTCATTCTTTCACGAAAATGGTTTTGATCTTATTGAACTTGGAGCAGGTGACGGCAAAAAGACAAAGATCCTGCTGAAAGAACTGATCGACAGCAAATTTGATTTTAAATATTTTCCTATTGACATTAGTGAAAATGTTCTGAATGAACTGGAGTCCACTCTAAGGCATGAGATTCCTGAAGTGAAAATTGAACCTCAGCAAGGCACTTATTTTGACATGCTTGCAGACCTGGATAAATACAGAAACCGAAAAAAAGTTATTCTTTTTTTAGGCTCAAACATCGGAAACTTGCTTCACGAAAATGCGATACATTTCCTGAAGCAAATTCAGGAAAACATGCATAAAGAAGATATCCTCTTTATGGGATTTGACCAAAAGAAAAACCCTCAGACAATTCTTGATGCCTACAATGACGAAACCAAAATCACTGAAAGTTTCAACAAAAATCTACTCAGGAGAATCAACACAGAATTTGAAGCTAATTTTAATTTAGAGAACTTCATGCATTGGGAAACTTATAATCCTGAAACGGGTACTGCTTTAAGCTTTTTAGTCAGTAAAAAAGATCAAAATATCAGAATTGAAAAATTAGATTTAGATGTCAAATTTAAAGCCTGGGAAAGTCTGCACGTTGAAATTTCTCAAAAATACGATGATCAGGTTATAAAATGGATCGCCAAAGAAGCCGATCTGGACATTGTAGATTTTTTTGCTGATGAAAAAGATTTTTACAGGAATTACGTTTTTAGGTCTAAGTAATATTTACAAAGTTTTAAAAACAAATCCCTGACTCCGCAAGTTTTCAATAGCCGGAGGCAGGATGGTCTTGAGATGACTGAATGCTTTAACATTATCATGACAAACGATTATACTTCCGGATCCTGCCTGCAATAAATTATTGTAAACTTTTTCAGAATTCAGATCTGGGTTGTAATCTTTGCTTAAAACGGACCACATGATGATATTTTTCCCCATGTTCCTTACGGCTTTAGATTGTGCCGGTTTTATTTTACCGTAAGGTGGTCTGAACAATTTAGTCTCGACCTTAAAATCTTCTAAAACTTCATCGGTTCTTAAAATGTTTTTCAAGTATGCATCAGTATCCGACTTCCAACCACTTAAATGGTTATAAGTGTGATTACCAACCTGATGTCCTTGGTTTACTATACGTTTAAAAATATCAGGATGCTTCTTAATGTTTTCTCCAACGCAAAAGAACGTAGCATTAATTTTGAACTGGTCAAGAACGTCTAAGACCCATGGTGTAACTTCTGGGATTGGACCATCATCAAAAGTCAAAAAAACCTCATTTTTATCGTTAGGAATTTCCCAAATATAGTTGTCTAACAACTTAGAAACCAGTTTTGGTGTTTTTGATGGTATCAAAATTATTTATTCTATTGAATCAGGCGCTGCACTTTCACTGTTTTCTTCCAACAAATCTCTCATAAGGTCTTCATTGGTTGGCTCTTCCTCTACTTCACCATAGTCAAATAGTTCCAGGTAAGAATTGAATTTTTCTGCTTCAGTTTGCATCATTTCATCATCCTGAACGTACAACAATAAATCTACTAAAGACCGATATCTCTGGATCTCACTAGAAATCTGATCAACCAAATCACTTTGATGTTCATATTCTAAACTGCTAAAATATCTTAGCTTTTCCTGATATTTTTTTGTTACATCCTGCCATATTTTTCTGGCTTTTTCTTTTTTATCCAATTTGTAATAAACTTCAATGATTGGATTTATTAAAGTGTAATACCCAAAATGCTTAATCGGCATTTTCTCCATGGCTATATCAAGTATTTCTTCAGCTTTATCAAACTTTGATTCCTGATATAATGAATCTGCTAACCTTGCCATATTACTCCTATAGGTAATAGAATTTCTTTGTGTTTCTACGTCGTAGTAAATTCCATCTTCACCGCTATTCATCCAATCCCATTTTTTGACAATTTCATACATTTTTTCAGTATCGATTCTTCCCATATCAACATCTGTTTTTGGATTGAATGGTGTTTTGATTGGCACTAACTTATAGCAAACGCCATCCAACTGAAGATAGCTCTTCATCCATAAAAAGTCTGCGGCATCATAACTTCCTCCTGTAAAATAGATTGGTCTTTTCCAATCTGTGTTGGCTAAAACATCCAGCATCAATAGTCTATGCTTATATAAAAATTGGCCTGGTATTTTGATTATGATTTCATCTTCAATTTTATCAGCATCTTTTTGAGAGACTATTCCAGAAGATAAGGCATTTTTTTTATCAACAGGAATTCTAATTTGTTTGGTTGGAAACGTGTTCATCCATTGTCCACTCTGCATTTCTGCTTTTGTACGTTTATCGTCGCTTTTAATAAATTTTATCCAGGTATCTATATCTAAAGTATCTGGTAAACGCGTGTCCTCATTATAAACTACTGCTTCATTAGTGCCGTAGCTATAATTTTTGTGTTCAAGATAAGTCTCTAGAGGTTCACTTTCGTAGGCTTTTACCCGCATTTGGTCAATGTACCAGTCTGTGGCAAAGAGTTGAGTATTTACAACCCTGACATCAGTCCTGTAGCCCAAAATTTCCTGGGCATACCACAAAGCAAAAGTATCATTATCACCGATGGTAAATAAAATGGCATTTTCATCAACCGAGTCCAGGTACTTTTTGGCCATCGTGAGCGCAGAATATCTTCCCGAGCGGTCATGATCATCCCAATTTTCGCTGGCCATCAGTACAGGAGCCGCCAATAAGCAAACTAGACTAATCGCCGGAACCAGGATTTTAGAAGACAACTTGTTCTTTAGATATTCAAAAATGCTATAGACTCCGAAGCCAATCCAGATGCAATACACGTAAAAAGATCCGACCAGTGCATAATCTCTTTCTCTAGGCTCAAACGGTCTTTCGTTAAGATAGATTTTTAAAGCGATACTGGTAAACAAGAAAAAAACTAAAAGAATCCAAAAAGATTTTAAATCTTTTTGCGCATGAAAAAGTAATCCAATAACGCCTAATATCAAGGGCAGAAAATAGTACTGATTCCTGGCTTTGTTATTTTTCATATCCGATGTTAATTCGGATTGATTACCCAATCTGGCTTCATCAATAAAATTAATTCCGCTTATCCAGTTACCATCTAAAATATCATTTGTACCTTGAATATCATTTTGTCGCCCTGCAAAATTCCACATAAAATAGCGCCAATACATATACACAAATTGGTGTTCAAGCATATATGAGAAATTAGCGAAAGTTGATGGTTGCTCAACATTAAGATATGGCGAAAAATCTTTAAGGAAAGAAATATAGCCTTCAGAGCCAATCATTCCATTATCAAAATCATTCCTGAATTTATTCACAATTTGCGTCAATTCATCACTACCCTGATATTCTTCTTTAATGGTAAAATCCAATGGCCCGGAGTATAATAGGTAGTTTTCAGCATGCTCAAAACTCCACATTCTTGGCAAGAAGGTCTCATGAGCAGAATTTGGATTTTGTTTGGCATTTTTATAATCGTTTACGATGACATATTTGCCTAGCTTTTCATCTCGTTCGTACTTTGGCTCTTCGTCAGAATATGGGTCATCAGGATCAAGTCCAGAAAATATATCTGTAAACTGAGGCCCGTAAAAAAGCTTAACCTCTGGGTATTGATCCCTATTGTAATAGGCTAGAAGCGCCTGAGCACTACTCGGGTTATTTTCGTTGATAGTTGTACCGGCATTGGCACGTATTGGTAGCATAATCCAACTCGAAAACCCTAAAAATATAAAGAGAATACTAAGAATCACAGAATTTAAAATAGGGTAGTTCTTTTTTCTGGTAAACTTTAAAGTAAATATGAATAAGGCTATAAGTACTAAACCTGCTATGACCGTACCAGAATGAAATGGTAAGCCGACACTATTGATAAAGAAGATTTCAGATTTAGCAAAAAAGGTTAGTGTATAAGGTAATAGAAATTTGAAAATAAACATTAATACGCCAATGATTAAGACACTTGAAAACACAAAGTTTTTGATGGTAATCTTTCTGGTATTTTTAAAATAATACATGTACCCAATGGCCGGAATTGTCAATAATCCCATAAAGTGAACTCCAAAAGAGAGTCCTACAATAAAACTAATTAGAATCAACCACCGATTTCCTCTTGGTTTATGCATATCTCTTTCCCAAAGCAATCCTACATAAAACATGATAGACATGATGCAGGATGCCATGGCATATACTTCAGCTTCTACAGCATTAAACCAAAAACTATCAGAGAAGGTTAGACTCAAACTACCAATTAAAGCAGCCGCTAAAACCATAACTTGTCTATCAGCTGAGTCTTTTTCTAAATTGGGGTATATTTTTTTGAAAAGTAAAACAACACTCCAAAACATAAACAAGATAGCAAAGGCAGCCGAAATGCCAGACATCACATTGACCATAAAGGCAATTTGAGATGGGTCTGGAGCAAATATGGAAAATACTGCACCCAGCATTTGGTAAAGTGGCGCACCCGGCGGATGACCAACTTGCAATTTTGATGAAGTTGCTATATATTCTCCAGCATCCCAAAAACTCAAGGTTGGCTCGGCTGTCAACACATATGTTACCAAAGCAATCGCAAAGGTGATCCAGGCCAACATTTTATTCCATTTAGAAAAACTAAAATTAGTCATGTATGAATTTTAAAATCAGTTTGCTAAAATAATATTTTTAAATGCTTTAAACCTTAATTACGTATTTAAAGCCTTTTTATTATCTAATACTAATAGACATTAACTATTTTTATCTCTTTCACTTCAAAAAAGACGTCATTCGTTGCATTAACAAATCTTTTAGATAATATTTAAGACTAAAACTGTAACAAAATAGCCATATTCGCACCTATAGATAAACAATAAAAGAACTCAATATGAAATCAAAAATTACCATCAGTCTTCTGATGTGTTTATTTTTTGTAGCAGTTTCAGCTCAGGAAATAGACTACGAAACTTATGAACTACAAAATGGTCTGGATGTTATTTTACATCAGGACAATTCTGCGCCTGTAATTACAGTCGGTGTAATGTATCATGTAGGTGCAAAGGACGAAGCCCCGGGCAGAACAGGCTTTGCCCACTTTTTTGAGCATCTTCTTTTTGAAGGAACAGAAAACATTGAAAGAGGAGAATGGTTCAACATAGTTTCTGCTAATGGTGGTAGTAACAATGCCAACACAACTCAAGACAGAACATACTACTACGAAACCTTTCCGTCTAACAACTTAGAATTAGGACTTTGGATGGAATCTGAGCGTATGCTGCACCCGGTAATCAATCAAATTGGTGTAGATACTCAAAATGAGGTTGTAAAAGAAGAAAAAAGAAGTAGGATTGATAATGCGCCATATGGTAAGTTCATATACGCTACAGGGATTAACAAACATATCTTTTTTAAACATCCTTACAAAAATTCTGTAATAGGATCAATGAAAGATTTAGACGCCGCGAAACTCGATGAGTTTAAAGATTTCTTTTCGAAATATTATGGTCCAAATAATGCTACACTTGTAGTTGCTGGTGATTTGGATATTGATAATACTAAAAAAATGATTGAAGATTATTTTGGTCCGGTTCCAAGAGGTCCGGAGGTTGAAAGAATCAATATCAAAGAAGACCCAATGACAGAAGAAGTTAAAGTTACTGAATATGACAGCAATATTCAATTACCTTTAAAAGTTTTCGTCTACAGAACACCTTCCATGAAAGCTAAAGATGCATATGTATTAAATATGATTTCAGAGGTATTGTCTGGCGGTAAAACCTCAAGATTATACAAGAGAATGGTAGATGGTGATAAAATTGCCCTAAACGTATTGGCATTCCCCAGATCTCAGGAAGATTATGGGACTTATAGTATTGGAGCTATTCCATTAGGTGAAACATCAATGGAAACCATAGAAACTGTGATTGATGAAGAAATTGAAAAACTTAAAACTGAATTAATTTCAGAACGAGAATACGAAAAACTTCAAAACACTTTTGAAAATAGATTTGTAAGTTCAAACAGTTCGATTCAAGGTGTTGCTAATTCTCTAGCGAGATATCACGTACTCTACGGTGATGTTAGCCTCATCAATAATGAGATTGAGATTTATAGAAATATTACTAGAGAAGATATTCAGGAGGTTGCTCAAAAATACCTTAAGAAGAACAATAGATTAAACATGGATTATTTACCAGAAAATGAAAAATAAGAATATAATTATGAAATACAGATTTAATTTTATCATGCTACTTTGCTTTGTCTCGACAAGCTTGGTCGCTCAGATAGATAGAAGTAAAATGCCAACACCTGGACCGGCTCCGGAAATCAACTTAGGTGAACCGGAAACTTTTAACTTAAAAAATGGACTCCAGGTTTTAGTTGTGGAAGACAACAAGTTACCAAGAGTATCTGTAAGATTAATTTTGGACAACAAACCTCAGCCAGATGAAAAACCAGGAGTTGGATCATTAACTAGTTCTTTAATGGGAACTGGGACTACAAATATGAGTAAGGATGAATTCAATGAAGAAATTGAATTTCTAGGAGCAAACGTAAGTCTAAATGCAGAATCTGCTTTTGCCAGCTCTTTAAAGAAATATTTTCCAAGAATATTTGAACTAATGGCAGATGGTGCCTTGAATCCTGTATTTTCGAAAGAAGAATTTGAAGCAGAAAAAACAAAACTAATTGAAAGCCTCAAATCCAATGCAAAAAGTGTTGGTGCAGCTGCAAGCAGAGTAAGCAGAGTCTTAGCGTATTCTGAAGATCATCCTTATGGACAGTATACTACAGAAGAATCTGTACAAAGTATTACCCTGGAAGACGTAAAAAATCACTATAAAAATTATTTTGTACCCGAAAATGCTTACATCGCCTTTATTGGAAATATTAGCAAAAAGGAAGCTAAAAAGCTGGTAAAAGAATATTTCAAAGATTGGGAAGAAAGCTCAGCTCCAAATGCTGAAGTATCCAAACCAGAGGAGGCAGACTTTACTCAAATTAATTTTGTAAACATGTCAAATGCGGTGCAAAGTGAAATTATAGCGCAGAACACCGTTGATCTCACCATGGCTGATGAAGATTATTTTCCTGTAATCGTTGCCAATCAAATTTTAGGAGGAAGTTTCGGCTCTTACCTAAACATGAAGCTTAGAGAAGAAAAAGGTTACACTTATGGTGCAAGTTCTGGAGTTGGTGCTGATCAGTACGGAGCTAGATTTAGAGCCTCTGTGAGTGTTAGAAATTCTGTTACAGATTCGGCTGTTGTAGAAATACTAAAAGAGATTAAACGTATAAGAACTGAGCCAGTAGACGCTCAAAAACTTGAAGATACCAAGAAAGCATTTTCAGGTAATTTTGTGATGAGATTAGAATCGCCTTCAACGTTGGCGAGCTATGCTTTAAACATCAAAACTAAAAATCTGCCTGAAGACTTTTACAAGACCTACCTCCAGAAAATAAATGCAGTCACTCAAGAAGACGTTCAAAGAGTTGCAAACAAATATTTTAATATTGATCATCTTCAAATTATTGTTGCAGGCAAAGGTTCTGAAGTCATTGAGAACTTAGAAAAAGTAACGTTCGAAGGTGAGCCTGTACCCGTTTTGTATTATGATAAATATGGAAATGAGACAGAAAAGCCTGAATTTAAAAAACCTATTCCAGATGGTGTAACCGTTCAAACTATATTTGATAACTATATTTCGGCAATTGGCGGAAAAGAAAAAGTAGAAAGTATAGATAATGCAGTAATGAAAGGTAAAATGTCAGCAATGGGAAGATCTCTGGATGTTGAAATGTTGGCCACTCAAAATAACAAATCATTCATGGAAATTTCAATGCCTGGGATGACTATCATGAAAACGGCATTTGATGGCGAGAAAGGCTATCAGGAACAGCAAGGACAGAAAAGAGCAATGGGTGAGGAAGAAGTGAAAAATGCAAAAATGACGGAATATTTATTTCCAGAACTCATGAACAATGAGAGTTTCGAATTAGTGAGCATAGAATCTACGGAAGAAGGTGATGCTTATGTCATTCAAACGACTGAAAACGAAAAATCGTTTTACAGCGTCGAGACTGGATTAAAAATAAAGGACGTCACAACCATAGAACAAGGAGAACAAACTATGGAATCTAGCCTCAAATATGGAGATTACAAAGAAGTTGAAGGCGTTATGATGCCACACAAAATAACACAACAAGTTGGTCCACAAAATTTTGAAATTAGTTTTACGGAAATTATGATAAATCAAGATATTCCAGAAACTAAATTTCAATAGTAGATTTTAAATATTTTTTTTGAAAACCGCTTCTTTCATGAAGCGGTTTTTATTTTATATGGCTATAGGTCAATAGTAATCCGTTGTTTTTGATGATATAATCACATAATATATTTTATTTCTTTTAGTTTTACCACTATGCGAATTGCTCTGGTAATTATTGGAATTTTTATTCTCACTTCAACGAACGCTCAACAAGCCAGAAAGAAAACTTTAAGGGTGCTTGACAGTATTCAAATAGACACGGTGAGCATAAGTCCTTTTGATTTTAAGGTATTCGACATAAAAAATGTGGTAATAGACACAAGTTTATACACTGTGAGCTTTAGAAAAGCAATGCTATACACCAAACCAGAACTAAAAAATAAACATGAAAAAATTAGAGTTGAATACTTTCAAC
>Ga0207419_1001201_pt1 | contig 20185 bp, 15 predicted proteins | sample ElkSloMetagenome_4_FD_184723 | JGI IMG/M metagenome (GOLD analysis project Ga0207419, IMG submission 184723) | Hot spring microbial communities from Elkhorn Slough, Monterey Bay, USA - MD2A (version 2) | ecosystem: Environmental > Aquatic > Marine > Intertidal zone > Estuary: Microbial mat ...
TTTACCTAATGCTGTGGCCATGTTCCACAAGATTATTGATCAATTGCATTGATCATTGCTAACTAATAGTAGCCTTAAAGACTTTAAAAGGGTTTATTTATCTATGGATAGTTCTTTTTTACCAAGTCTTAATTGATTGACCAATTCTGGTCTGCTTAAATAGAGATTGTTTTCTTCATAAACATCTGTTGAAAGATCATAAAGTTCTCCTTGGTTGTCTTCTTCGGATAAGTAGATGCTATCTGGGTCAAAAGACTTTGAAAGTCCTCCTAGACCGCTGCCTTCTATTAACTTTAAGTCGCCTTGGCGATAAACCTTATTCCCGACCAGCAATTCTTTTCTGATTGGCTCAATAAAATTTTCGTTCAGCATAGCTGGTAATAAATTGTAGCTATCGTAAGCATTTTTATCAAAAGTAGTGTCTCCTACTAAATAGGCAAAAGTGGCCATCATATCTGTAAAGCATAGCAACTGGTTAGACTGTATGCCTTTAGGCACATGTCCGGACCAAGAAACAATAAAAGGTACGCGAGAACCGCCTTCCCACCTATCTATTTTCATTCCCTTAAGTCCTAATTTTGAATCATGATCAAACTTTTCAATATCCCTTTCGAACCAGACAGGGCCGTTGTCAGAAGTAAAAATGACCAATGTATTTTCAGTGATTTTTTTTCTTTTTAAGGTAGCTAAGATATTTCCTACCAATTGATCTACTTGAACAACAAAATCGCCATATTCGCCAGCTTCACTTTTGCCAATAAAGTCTTCTTTTGGTAGCCAAGGTGTATGAGGTGCCGTTAACGGAAAATAAAGAAAAAAAGGACTTTCGCTTTTAGATTGCTCTTCTATATATTCTACCGCTTTGCTTTCAAATTTATCTAAAACTTGATTGTGCTTAAAACTAGGAGCAGCGGCCCCTCCCCTCCAAAAGGCTCCTGAAATAGTTGATGTAGCCTCCTCACTGTAATTGTCTTCTACAACAGCAGTCGCTTTTTCTACCACTTGCCCATTTTCTATAAAAAAATATGGGGGAATATCTAAAGAGGCATGCATACCAAAAAAATAATCGAAGCCTTTTTGTGTGGGTCCACCAGCTAAGATTTGTATATTTCTAGGGTTTTCCCAGTTAAAATTATCAAAGCCTAAGTGCCATTTGCCAACTATTGCAGTATTGTAGCCATTTCTTTTTAATAAGGTTGCGAGTGTTTCTTGGTTGTTCCCTATAATGCTTCTATCCCTCCAATCCATCTTGGTTCTAGCCGGATATGTACCTGTCATGAGTCCGTACCTAGAAGGTGTACACCAAGCGTCTGGAGAATGCGCGTCTAAAAACATCATACCACGGGCTGCTAAGGTATCTATGTTGGGAGTAGGTATTTTTGAATCAGCATTGTAAGAACCCAAATCTCCATAGCCCAAATCGTCTGCCATGATAAACACGATATTGGGTAATTTCTTTTCTTCTATTTCTCGCTTTTCGCAAGCACTAAAGAGGCAAAAAACAATTAGGCAAAAGCTTGTTATGATGGGTTTTCTCATAGTTTGTTAAATTTTCTCATTTGCTCATAATAAGTTTTGATGTTGTTTTCTGCAAAAATGAGAATGTGTATTTCAAATTTGCATCGATAGTGATTTTAAAGGCCTAAAAGCCATAAAATCGTTCATGTTTGTTATACGGGTAGAAAGGCAATACTATCTTTATTTAAATACAAACCATGTTTGACTCCTTGCCGGAATGCTCACCGGTAATTCTATACTGTAATCTCTTTTTATTTGCATGCTAGATGTTTTCGCATCTTGCCTTACAATATTCACTTTATCGGTTAAACCTGTATAATACAGATTGATGTCCAAAACTCTCTCAATGGCTGTATTAAGTGGATTGTAAACCATTAATAATCCCTTCTCTTCTCCAGACGGATTTACATGTAGTATCGCATCATAATCGCGTCCATCTGGTCGTCTAATGTGTATAATATCACTGTCCAATACTTCGCGATGCGATTTGTAAAAATCGACCCATTTTTTAACAATTGCTTTGGTTTCTGGGGCATCATATAGCTGAGGGCCTCGATAGCAGGCTTGCACGCCTGCCCCAAATAAATTGGCAAGGCGCTGTTCGTAATGTGGTAGATGCTCTTTTAGGGGCTCAATGGTAGCGGCTGCACCTCCACCGTGGTATTGTACCAGAGGCACGAACATCCAACCCATAGAGGGCGTTTTCTCCCAAGTGCCATCGTAAATATTTTGCCGTTCTATAATTTCTTGCTGTGCCCTTGGCAAAGACCAATTGGTCTCTCTATAACCCATTCCAGTTTTATTACTGCCATTTAAGAAATAATGGTCAGGTACGTTTAGGTAAATCCCTTTACCTCTGCACCATTTGTAAAATTCGCTTATTTTTTCGAATTGCTCCCATTGGGAGTCGGCCAAACCTTTATGCCCAGGATGGTGCGTAGCTGCACAAATATCGCCTGGGTAGGAGCCATCATGCTCTAAGATATCTTGCCCGGTTTTTTGGTAAAAACTGTACAATTGATCAAAATACTTTTGCCCCCATGTACTCTCTAAACAAGGAGAATTACCGAAACGCGGTGTCTTGCCCTCAGGCATCACTACATCGTTACCACCGCCAACTTTTCTACTCGCCAATAAAGAATATCCGCCTAAGGCAATCCCTTTTTGATGAGCATAGTCGGCTAGAGATTTCATTCTATCTATATTTTTGGCGGTAGTATCCTCTAAATTAAAGCCACTTCCAAAGGTCATAATCACCATTTCAAAGCCTACTTCGGCACACTGGTCTATTGCCTTTTTTACTGAGGCATTGTCTGCGGTGCGCACATGCATCAAAATTGGATTTTCAGTAGCCCAAGGTGCAATGGCTCGGTACATTTTTCTAATTGCAAGGCCTTTACGCTCTCGGTCTCTGTTTTTATGCAGCAATTCCCATATTCTAAAACTATTGAACCTTTCTCCACTTTTTAACTCTTTATTAGGTCCATATTTTGGATAAGCCTCAAGTAAACAGGGCATTTTTCTCTCGTAGTTTACTTGGGTTTTGTATAGCGAATCTACGTTCCAAGCTATGCTGGTTTCTAGTACACTTTCATTAGACATGCCTCCAAAGCGATAGTCAGAGTCTACGGTAATATTGGGCATGAGCCAAGACTTTTTGCCATCCACCACACTTTCGGCTTCGGTAACAGCAAGTATTTCGCTTTTAAAGTGATTGATTGTAATACTTTCTTCTGAACGGTTTTCTACGGTTATCCATTTGCTAAAGACCGGCAAGCCATCGTATAATTCGTAATGCACCTGAACACTAATTCCTTTCAAATACGCATACTCTTCTAAAGCATCTGAATTTTTAGCTAGGGTATTTATGGTGCTGTCATCAGCCTGGTAGTTAAAAGTAAGCATAATCCCCGGAGTGGGCCAAGGCATATCTTTAGACATCCAATCTAAACGTTTTTGCCAATCAAAACGAGGGGCTGTGGGCTTTGCTTCAAAACCGGTTAATTGAAATGCAGAAGGATTTCGCTTCATGTCATCTATCCATTCTGGCAATAAATAATTGTGTACAGTTTGGCCGACAAGCCCACCAATAGGGAAAGTATGGCCGTTGATTACCAACTCGGCCTCTGGCCTAATAGATCGAAGCAGACTTGCATTATTCATAAGGTTATCTAGGCCTATGGTTGCTCCATTTGGCTTTATTGAAAAAATGCGGGAAACCAAACCATTACTCAGTACTAGATTGCCTTCTCCGTCTCTGTAAACGGCAGCTTGTTTACTAGACTGCTCAATCAACCAATCTGTTTTTTCGCGTATGTCAGCTTTTTTGTATAAAGGTAGCTCTTCTAATTGCTGAGACCATGCCGCTTGTATCGTGGCAACTAACATGATCAATAAATAATATTTCATTTTCATTTAAATCGTAATCTTGCTGCAATATAAGAATTGCTTTTATTCTCAAATAAGTTACTTTGATCAAACAAGTAGATGTAAATCAGAAAAAACGGCCATGGCTGTATTTTAGAACTGCTACAAATACAGCCCCTCCAATTGCATTGCCCAACGTTGCCCAAAACTGAAACTTAACATATTCTGCTATACCGATATCAGGACTTTTTATCAATCCTGAGAATACTTCTATAGAACCTATGATGCAATGGTGTAAACCTGCCAAGCCAATAATTAAGGTTACTAAGATAATCAGTAATATGCGGCTGATTGTTTCTTGTGAAGACGTTACAAGCCAACCGAGCAAACCCATCATCCAACCTGCTAATAATGCACTGTAAAAGATGGTATCCCATTCGTACTTTGTTAATTTATGGGCCAATTCATAAAAGGTTTCATCCGCTATAAAACCCACATCAGGACCAATTGCAGAAATTATCAAGCTAAATATATATCCACCTATTAGATTGCCACTATAAACCAAACCCCACAAAGTAAACAATTGCTTTATTTTTACAGATCCATCGAGCACGGGTAAAAGTGCCAAAGCGGTATGTTCTGTAAAAAGCTCGGAGCGCCCGATTATGACGAATATAAACCCTATTGGATAGCACAAAGCAAGGTAGATATTCAAGCCCTCTGGGCTTACATGCTCTGAAAACATGGTATAAATAGTTCCCATGAACAATACGCTAAAGCCTATTTCAAGACCTGCTGCAAAAGCCGATATAAATAAACCTGTATTTGAGCGATTGAACTCTTTTAAGCCCATATCAATCTGCTCTTCTAAAATCTGATTTACTTCTTTAGGTCTGTTAGCTTCTGGCGAAATATCTTTTCTGGCTCTCATAAATGCTTGTGGTACACTAAAAAATCTTACAGCAAACAAACAAGATAAAAATTATTATACAACTAACAGGTTTTTATGCATTTTATCGGCAAAGTTTTCTTAAAGTCCTAATTATACGTGTTTATCTAACTACTGTACAAAAGCAATTTTATCATGCCTGCCCTTCGGGACTTTACAAAAATGTATAGTTGTAACCTTAAAGCCATTACCGCAGTGTTAAAGCAGGAGTTTAGCTGTGCATATATGCCACAGAATAATAAACCTCATTGGTAAAATATTATAACGAATGTTGCCTACTTTAATAATTAATGACAAAGACAATAGTTTTGATTTGGCAAGCTAAATACTTTAAAGTTGGTATGTAGTGTAAACCTTATGCTCAAAATCAAAAATCTCTATTCATAAATATTTATCTTAACCAAAGATGTTTTAATTTCACCATTTCTCAAATAGCTGAATAAAAATCTTTTTAACTGAATAGACTGAACACTTATGACACAGAGACTCAATCATTACCTAGGCTTTTTCTTTGTTGCCTTCACTACTTTTAATATGTTTTCCTGCCAAGAAAAAAAGCAAGAAACCCAAGAAGAGACCGCAACAACTAATAAAAAAAAGCCCGTGGTAATGGCCTATTACGTTCCTGAAAGAGACTATAAGCCCGAAACAATTCCAGTAGAACAATTAAGCCATATTATTTTTTCATTTACCAATGTAATAGATGGAGAGATGAAATTTAGGAACCCAGAAAGTGCAGGGCCTAAGCTGCAACAATTGGTAGAGCAAAAAAAGAGAAATCCCGATTTAAAGGTAATGATTGCTTGTGGCGGTTGGGGCGCAGGTGGCTTTTCTGACATGGCCGTTTCTGAAGAAACTCGAGAAAAATTTGCCCAAAGCGTTTTCGATTTTGTACAACAATACCAACTCGACGGTTTGGATATGGATTGGGAATACCCCGGAATACCCGCTGCGGGCACCAAAGCAAGAGAAGAAGATAAAGAAAACTTTACCGCCCTCATGAAGCGCTTAAGAGAGGTCTTGGACTCTACCGGCAGGGACCAAACCTTAACTTTTGCCTCTGCCGGCTGGAAGAGATACTATGATAACATAGAGACACTTGAAGTGATGAAATATGCCAACTACATGAATATCATGACTTATGATCAAGTATCTGGTGTTTCTATCTACACGGGTCATCATACTCCACTTGGTTATGTAAACAATCAGGAAATTGGCAATTATCCTTTTAAGAAAAATTTAGATAGCCTCCATGCCGCAGGCAGAACCCAAGACGCTGATCCACGATCTGCTGAAAAAATAGTAGATTTCTTGATCAATAAGGGGGTTGACCCTAGTCAATTGGTTATTGGAGGTGCTTTTTACGGCAGAGCTTGGAAGGGCGTGCCACCAACCAACAACGGGCTTTACCAACTAAGTAGCGGCATACATATAGGCTGGAGTGCCTACCACCAAATTAGAGATGAGTTTGAACCAAACCAGAAATTCACTCGCCATTGGGATGAGAATGCAAAGGCAGCTTATTTATACAATGCGGAAGACAGTATCATGATATCTTATGATGATTCTGTTTCACTGCGATTAAAAACAGAGTTTGCTATGGAAAAAGGCCTTGGTGGTGTAATGTTTTGGGAACTTGGCAATGACACCAAAGAAGATGGTAGTTTATTAGACGCCATTTATACAGCAGCAAACAAATAAACCGGTAAGTATTAAAAGTCTATAATCGCTTTGTAGGCTTTTTTTCTATCTAAATTTTGATTAAACAATAAGGGGTAGTTTTTTCTGCCCCTTACCGGAAAATTGTCTAACCAAGAGTGCCTGTCGGAAACATTCCAGAAAGTAACACCTGTAATATACTCACTATGCTTTCTAAAAACATCAAAAATCATTTTGTATTGAGCAACCTGTTTTTGCTCTAACTCTCTCGTAAACTCAGTAGACTCGTTTTCTTTTAATGCTCTCCTGCCGCTTTCCGGAGGATAAACAGAAATGTCTAGTTCCGTTACTTGAATAGAAAGCCCTAAAGAGCTGTACAAGGCCATTGCATTTTCAATTTCTTCTCTTTTAGGTGAAAAAATAGACCAATGACCTTGGATACCTACACCATGAATGGGCACACCCTTAGCAAGTAACTCTTTGAGCATGGTATAAATGCGTTGGGCTTTATTCGGATTTACAGCGCTGTAATCGTTATAAAATAGTTGGGCATTGGGATCTATCTCATGTGCAAAACGAAATGCCTTTTCCATATACTCTTTGCCAGCAATTTTATAGAATGGGGAATCCTGCCTGTAGATATAGGCAGTGTCATCAGATACTGCTTCGTTAACTACATCCCATGCATAAATTTTTCCCTTATAACGAGTCATCACATCTAGTATATGTTGCTGCATACGAGCATAAAGCGTGTCTTTGCTTACAAGTGCGCTATCAGTATCTATAAAAAACCAAGAAGGGTGCTGATTGTGCCACACAAGTGTGTGCCCGCGCATCTTCATATCATTCGACGTAGCAAAATTTACTAGTGCATCTGCCGGAGCCCAATTGTACCTATTTTGCTCAGGATGTATGGGGGCCATTTTCATTACGTTTTCTGCAGTTAAACTAGCAAACTCATTTTTGATCAAATTTGCCTCCTCTTGGTTTTCTAAATTTCTGGGAGATACAGAAACACCTATAGGAAAGTATTCTGAGTAAATCTCGTGCAAACCTCCTATTACTTGATCACTACTAGACTCCCCTTGCTGTTCGCAAGCGAATAAAATAAAACCCAAAAAGAAATGAATGAGATAAACCTGTATTTTGGATTTTAGGAAATGGTACATCTTGCTATTAGTTTTTATGACGAAATAAATATGCTTATCAATGATTAAAGCTACTAAATAAACCTCTTTCGTGCAGTTTTCAGAAACTAAACATTAACTTAGAATAAATTGATATGTACCCATCTAAACCAACAGTAAATTAGGCGCTACTTAAAAACTATATAAACATCATAAAAACCTTTGGTTTGTGGCCGGGCTACCCTACAACTTAAGCTAAACCCTCAACTTTTTAAGGTATTTGTTGGCAATTAAAAAATATATAAGCAATAACAGCAATTTACTCATAAGGTCGAAAAATCTTATTTAAAAGTTTAGCAGTTATGATATGGCAAAAGTTATACACTTCAGAAGCTTTGCAGACCTTAAAGATTCTTTCTATTGAGAATTAAGATACCACTTGCTGCTCCGCAGATAAAATTGGTGGAATAATGAGATTTTCAGCTTTACTGCAACCTCCTTATTTATTTAAAATCTTTACTGATTCTTACAAGTTAAAATTGTCAAGGAAGCAATTTATGACTATTTTAGTCATGAACAATTTTCAAACCTGACTCCAATAGACTTTTTAAAACTTACAGAATTTTTTTAATCTAAACTTGTCAACTAATAAATATGCTTCAAAAAAGATTTGGTAAAATAGTTAGAAAACACTTTCCCGAAGCTTCGGATACAAGAGATACCTCTATAAAATACTTGGGGCTACTGCAGAACGGGCACACCATAGATATATCAAAAATGCTGATGGCCACATCGCTTTGTTCAGACGATATAAACATTCCCTCAACTTCATTTTTTAGAGTTGTATTAGGCCCTTTTTTTCTTGGCGGTCTTGGCGGCCTCCCATTTGCCGGCACTACTGGTTTAACAGCCTTTGCGCACCATATACCCGACAATGGATCTGCCTTTATTTTTTATGGCCCACATATTGGTGTTACTTTAGAAGATGAACTCGGCAAAATGTACCGTCCTAGACAAGAAAAATCAGGAGCGTGTTGTGGAGCACTAATGCTTGCCTTAAAGAGGTTTAAAGAAGACCCTAACTACAAACCAAAAATCATCAATTCAGATTACCAACAAATGTGGTTAGAAGAATGCCTACTGCCTAAAAGAGAAGAAATCGTTAATGATCCTAACCCTGAAAGAGCCATTACCGAGGCTTGCTTTTGGAAGATAGATGAACTGATACACGAGTATTTACATGCTACTAAAAATGAATTTAAAGTAGAAAAAATAGCTTTATTGGGTGGTATAATTATTAACACAGACTACGGTGTAGATGATTATTTTGACCCTCGCAACTTTGAGGTAATTAGCACCAGAAACCTTTAATGCCTACCCAATCTTATAAAGATACTCTAGCGTAATCTAGACGATGCATTCTGTATTAAGTGTATCGTCTTTTTCTTGGCTAAACGGCACAAAAGCAAACATCATCTGTGGTAAAAAAGTATCTATTCCTTAATGAAAGTTAATTTGGATAACCCAACACAATAATCCGGCGTAAGCTATATCAAAAACTTTTTCAAAATTATGTTTACACTTTTTCTAGTATACTTCGCCATTTGTTTGTTCTGCACAATAGCATTTTTCTTACATTTAAAGCTTTCTTCTAAAGGCACAGATAAACTTGTACTTATAAGAACCAGAGAAATGATGGAGGATATTCGAGAAAATCATAGATAGTATTTTTGACGACCTAGTAAAGTAAAAGTTAGCTAAGACATAAAGATTGGCTAACTTTTATTTTTTAAAAGCATACAGCTCATGTGGATTGTCGAAAAAGATTTTTTGCCAATAATCTGAAAGCCCTTTCTCCGCTAAAAAATTGGGAATGTATTCTAACAAGAAATTTAGGCCAGGTTTGCCTCCGTAACTTTTCCAATAAGCATTCTTGGCCATATCCATACCCATAGTAATTTGGTTTGGATACAAAGGCAGCAACTCTTCTAAAAAGTGCAAGGTCCAGTTAAATACACCAGGGTTTTTCATCCAGCGGAAGGTGCTATCATACTCTACTTTTACACCAGTATCTAATACCTTTTTTTGGTAATCTAAACTTTGGTTGCGATCTACATGTGATAGTACCACATGCTTAAGGTCAGCGCCTAGTTGTCTAAAAAGCTTGGCTTGTTCATAGGCCTGCCTGCCAAAGTTGGTATGGGTTAAAATGGGTACTCCCGTAGCTTTATGCGTGTTTACCACAGCCCTAAAAATCATTTCTTGATGCTTTGTAAAGGCATCATCTCCAGTGGCTAACTTTATCATACCTGCCTTATGTGGCGTCCGTTTAATGATGGGCGCGCCATAATCAAATTCATCGATACCTTCTTCTACATCGGCAATAAATAAGTCGGTGAGTTGATCTTCTGTGTAGGTGTAGCGCCAGTGGCTTTGCGGATAATAGACCTCTAAATGTATGCCCGTTGGAACAATGATATTTACCCCGCTTGCTTTGCTAGCCTCTGCCAGCTTAAGCGCGTTTCTACCTGCGTTAGATGGCATAGTATCCACAACTGTTCTGCCACCTGCAGCATAAAAAGCTTTTAGTTCTTGGCTAACTTTAGCTACATCATTCAATAAAAATTCTGGATATTTGGCAGAGGCGTAACTGTCTTCAATAATGATGTGTTCATGGGCATAGGTTAAGCCCATTTCTTCTACAGGTTTGTCGCCAAGTACACTTCTAAAAAATTTCTTGTCCATGTTTTTATCTCGCTAAGGCCTAAAGAGGCTAAAGTTTTACAAAATTGTTAGTTTCAACTTCACGACGTCCCAACTCAACAAACTACAAACCGATGTAATCGACCAAACCACAAACTTTTCAAGCCAAAAGCTGTAAATAATAGCCTAATATGACGGCTATAGTGACAATGATAAGATTGATGAAAACACACTAGGTTTTTAAAAGTTATTTGCCCATCCGTTTCTAGAGGTGTCTGCCTCATTTTTGGGAATTTCTACTATCCCACCCAATTCAAGTAGCTTATTCCTGGTTTTTTGTACATCTATGTTAATAGCATTGCTATCCTCTTCTAAAGATTGCACAGCGGCCAGTCCTGCTGCCTGTCCCATAGACATGGTTTGTGCCATAGAGCGGCATGAAGCGTGGGCATCATGCGTAGCTGAAAAACAGCGCCCAACTACCCAAACCGTATCTGATTCTTTGGGCACAATGGTGCCATAAGGCACCCCATAAATCCCTGATTTGGGTACATATTGCCAAAAAGTTTCTGACTCTCCTGTGGCTGATTTTCTGTGGTCTTCTATGGGCGCACCGCAAAGAAGAATTTGATCTTTAAACTGCCTAGCTTCCATAAAATCCTCTCGGGTGAGTCTGTAGTGGCCATATACCCGTCTGGTTTCCCTGACCCCGATTTGATGCGAAACCCCGATTATTTTAGCATCTTCATAACCGGGTACTTCTTCTCTAAAAAAGTCCTCAAAAAGAAAGGCTTGCCTCCTGCCCTCTTTTTCTGCTTCGGTGAGTTGGTTTATATCCAAAGCATCTTTGTCTGTTACCTTCACCGCTACGGTAGAAATACATTTAGGCTGGCACATTTCATGGGCCGAGCCTTCTTTTCTTGGCAATGGATGTTTGCCTGACTCTACCGATGCTTTCATTTTTTGTTTGAGCATTTTCTTGCCACCTGCCTCTGCAAATTTTTGCAAATTAACATTGCACATCCTAAAAGTGGTGGTCATGCTTTGTGCAGGTTCTTTTTCGCCAGCTTTCTCAAAAGGTAAGTTGGCCCAACGGCAAAAATCAGCATCGCCCGAGGCATCAATCACTCTCTTGGCCTTAATCATAAAAAAGCCCAAACCCTTATGAAAAAATATGCACTTATTAATTTCTCCAATGGCTTCAACTCCTACCAGCGTGCTATGGTAAAATATTTCTACTCCGCTTTCGGTGAGCAAATTATCCCATACTTGCTTTAATCTTTCGGGATTGTAATTAACACCTGTTCCCGCTCCATAAGTATTTGGTCTGAGAAAAATATTGCCCGTTTTATTGAGCCTATTTACTACCAAATCAGGTATACCACCTACAATTTTTTTGGGCGTGTCTCCGGGAGTAAAAAAACCATAAAAGGTATCGAGCATTTGAGTTGAAGTTCCTCCCGGGAAGCCATAGCGCTCTGCAATGGTTACCTTGTATTTGCTCTTGGCAGCAGCTATGGCTGCGGTGGAACCAGCGCTACCGCTACCAATTACCAAAATATCCGTTTCAAATTCCTTACTTATGCTTGCTGAAAAAGTATTATTCATTATTACCTACATTTTGATACAACTTCGCCATATTATGCGCATGCTCATCGTAAGCACTTTCAAAAAGTGCTTTGGCCTTTTCTTCACCAACTACTTTTCCGCTGCTCAACACTTTGGGGGGCATACCATTAGCCGTCAATATGGCAGCCATTTCGGCTTTTACGGTATTGATCAGCATCACGCCGCCCAATGTAGACCCTGGGGAAACAGGGGTATCCAAACCATCTATTCTTATCATGGCATCTCCCAAGGGTGCGCCTGTATCCAACACCAAATCGGCAAAATCTGTTAATTTTTTACCGTCTTTTCGTTTGGATGTACTCCCTTCTAAATGGAGACTACTCACCAAGGCCACTACTTTCACATCTTTTTTCTTAAATTCCTCTGCCATTTCTATGGGTACTACATTGCATCCGCTAGAAGAAATGACCAAAGCGGTATCTTGACTATCGATATCGAAATTTCTTAAAATGCGCTCAGCCAAGCCCGATACATTTTCTATGAACATGGCTTGCCTTTGACCATTAGCCCCGGTAACCATATTATGAAAAGAAAGAGATAATTCAACTATAGGATTAAAGCCCGGAAAAGAACCATAACGCGGCCACATCTCTTCTACCATGATGCGACTATGACCTGAGCCAAATAGGTGCACTACTCTGCCATTGATGATAGACTGAGCAAAGAGTTGTGCTACCTTTTTAATGGTTTCTTCTTGTGCGCGGACCACCTCAACCATTCGGCTGCATTCTTCTAAGTATTGTTGTGTATAACTCATTTATCGTAATGGTTAATTATTCTAAGTAATGAGACTAAATAAGTTTTATCAAAACCCTACCTAGGGTTAATTTTAAAACACTCGTTTTGAGTCTATTAAGTCAAACCCTAGGTAGGGTTAAAGTTAATATTGCCCTTCACTGATTGACCAGCCGCCATCAACTGCAATAACTTGCCCTGTGGTGAATTTAGCTAAATCAGACATAAAATAGACTGCCAAGCCATCGGTATCTGTTGGATAACCTATCCTGCCATTGCCTAATGGTTGTTTGGTTTTGATGAAATTCATGATTGCATCATCCTTTGCCGCCCTTTGTGCCATAGGTGTTTCTACCAAAGCAGGAGCGATTACATTGGCCCTAATATTTTCTTTAGCATAATAAGAAGCAATTGATTTTGTAAAGCCTATAATAGCACTTTTTGCCGCTGCATACGCATGGGTTGTAAAGAATTTAGGCGAAGGGGAAAAGCCCAAGACCGAACCCATATTTAAAATACTACCTCCTTGTTTTTGCTCCAAAAACTGTCTTACTGCTGCCCTATTTGATAGCATTATCGAGGTGAGATTTAACTCCATGGTTACCTCCCAACCTTGCAAACTCATTTCGTGCAAAGGCCCATCGCCCATTTTTCTGCCACTTCCGCCTGCTACATGATACAGCCCATCAAAACTTCCATAAAGATTTATGGCTTTTTCAATGGCATTTGGCGCTGTTGATTCATCGGTTGCATCACCTGCTAAAGCAAAGCCATGTTCTCCTAAAACTTGTTGGGCTTCTTTGCATTTCTGCTCGTTACGACCAACGGCAACTACTTTGGCTCCTACTTCAACAAAAGCCTTTGCTGCGGAAAGTCCTATGCCCGAAGTACCGCCAATTACCACGATTACTTTGTTTGCCAGCATATCTATTGCTTCTCTCTTGTGATTACTTCGCCTGATTTTTTGTGCTTCAAGATAATTTTATGCTTGCCACCGGGCACTTTTTCTTCTTTTATAAGGTAGTAGTCTTCATCGTAGTCGATGTATTTTTTCTCTTCCTCTGCCATTTCTGCACCCCGCCAAATTTCTAGGTTAATAGGTTCCCATTTTTTAGATTCGGCCGAACGGTAGCAAGCATCCATGATTTCATTAACAATATAGCCATCGTAAAAAGTCTCTGTAGGCGTCCTACCCTCATCCATAGCCGTGAACATCTCTGTAAACATGTGCAAATAGCCCAACTCAATAGTTTCGTCTCCAACTGGGAACAGCCAACCACTGTCCGATTCTGCTTTTTCAGCCACATATCCGTCTTTGCCACCTGCAGAGAACATTTCAAAACCTGTTCTTAAAAAGTTATTGACCCATATTGTTCCTTCAGTGCCCATCACTTCATCGCGTAAATCCATACCTCCTCTAAAATTCCAACTCACCTCGAACTGACCTACCGCACCGTTCTCATATTTTACCAAACCAATGGCATGGTCTTCTGCATCTATGGGTTTTACTTGTGTAGCTGCCCAACACATTACTTCAACCGGTCGTACATCTTTTCCTATAAAATTTCGCCCAATTTCTATGCAATGGCAACCCATGTCTATGAGCGCGCCACCGCCTGAGCGTTCTTTGTCCCAAAACCAATCGCTGTGTGGTCCGGGGTGGGTTTCCCTAGAGCGCGTCCAAAGTGTTTTGCCAATAGCGCCATCTTGCACGGCTTTTATGGCTTTAATGTTTTTAGGCGTATAAACCAAGTCTTCTAAATAGCCATGAAAAACACCTGCTTTTTCTACTGCCTCTAGCATTTTTTTGGCCTCTTTAGCATTTCTCCCAAGGGGTTTTGTACACAAAATATCCACGCCGGCCTCTGCTGCTTTTAGCACCGCTTCTTCATGCACATGATTGGGTAAAGCAATAATTGCCACATCAATCTCAGGGTGATTCAGTGCTTCTTCTAAATCTGTTGTATAATGAGGGATGGAAAATTCTTCGGCAAGGCTCTTCGCACTTTCTTCTTTGTAAGAATAAATAAGGTGTACGGTATCTTTAGAACGGTAACCTCTTAGCGCTTCGGTGTAAAACCTGCCGATAAAGCCCGCTCCTATCATTGCTATTTTCTTTGCTTTCATTTCCATATTTACTTTTATCAACTTGCTTTTGGCTAAATTGAATTAAATAGATTATTATATTATCAATTCAAATAAGTTTAATTTATATGTAAAAGGAAATGCCTTATCTTACAAATTGATGGATAATTTTACTGATCATAGCGACAAAAAAATAAAGGATGGTTTTATGGGCCAGCGCCTCTTGGTACTGCCTAATGAAATCGTTAAAAACCTACAAAGCAATCCTTTTACCCAGCCTTTGTATTTTACCCACATTGGCTTTTTCCCATCTGCCAAAAACCATTTTGTAGAAAGGACGCAGGGCTCAGCAGATTTTATATTGATTTACTGCTTGGAAGGCGAAGGTTGGTACGTGACCAAAAATGTTAGTGAACAAATAGAACAAGATGAATTTTTTGTTTTACCCGCCAAAGAGTACCATAACTATGGCTCTTCTAAAACAAAACCTTGGTCTATTTACTTTTTACACTTTAACGGACTACTGGCCGAACGGTTTTACCAAAAAATGGCAGATCAGCGTAAATCAAAGATTGCCCCTCTGAAAGAAAGAAATCGACTATTTGATTACCTTTACAACGTAATTGACACCGGTTACAGCAATTACAACCTTGAGCATGTAAATATGAGTTTATGGCATTTGCTCAATACTTTTATCTACAATGAAAACTTTAAAATTGAAACCAAAGAAAGCATAGGGCAGCTTTCTGTAAATAATGCCTCTGTAAAGGCTACCATAAGTTTTATGAAAAATAATCTTGACAAAAAAATCTCTTTGGGTGAACTGGCGCAAGTGGCCAATTTGTCTGTAAGTCGTTTTTCTAATGTATTTAAAGAAGCTACCGGCTATGCACCCAACGACTATTTTATCAGGCTCAAGATTCAAAAGGCATGTCAATATCTAGATTTAACAGACAAAAGAATAAAAACCATTTCGCACCTTATCGGTATAGAAGACCCCTATTATTTTTCTAGGCTTTTTAAAAAAATCATGGGCAAATCTCCTCTAGAATACAGGAACTTCCAGAAATAGAAACACAACTTTTTTACGGGAAAAAAAATACACACTTGGCTTTGTAGTATGTGTAAGTTACTACACTAGTTTTTAAAATATGGGTGTAGTACGCGCTATAAGAGCAATTACAGGCAATGGCACAAAATTTTAGCTATTAGATGTGATAATTTGATATTAATACAATCAGATAATCCTCTACAAGAATACAACAAGATTAACACTATTATGGAAATCAATAATAATTTTTTAAACTCTATGGAAAACAAGAAGAAAATTAACTTCGTATTATTCGTCCTGGCACTGGCTTCAATGCTATTATTTACGTTTGTGTCGAGCTCAAATGCTCAAGATTATGGTGATAACATGTCTATGAGTGAGAATGACAAAATGAGTGATTCAGAAATAACAAATGCTATTGAATTTGAGATGAGAGTTCAAGCAGGTGTACCTGTAAATGAGATAGACGTTACTACACTAAACGGTATTGTTACTTTAGATGGTGATGTAGACAATTTGCTAGCAAAGCAAAGAGCCAATAAAATTTCACAAATGGTAAAAGGTGTACGTGGTACTGTCAATAATATTGATGTAATGCAAGGTTCTAAGTCCGATGCACAAATAAAAGAAGATATAGAACAGGCGCTTTTAACCGACCCTGCTACTGAATCGTACGAAATTTTTACTTCAGTATTAGATGGTGTAGCTACACTTGGTGGTGAAGTAGAATCTTGGCAAGAGAAAAACTTAGCAGAAAAAGTAGCTAAGTCGGTTCAAGGTGTAACAGAAATAGATAACAATATACAATTTGATATTGCATCTGAAAGAATAGATTCTGAGATTAAGTTAGAAATAAGAGAAGCATTGCATTGGGATATTTTAGTTAATGATGGTTTAGTGGACGTAAGTGTAGAAGATGGAGTAGTTAATTTAAGTGGCCTAGTAGGTAGTGCAACCGAACAATCGAGAGCAATCGTAGATTCTTGGGTAGAAGGTGTTAAAGAAGTAAACTACAATAATTTAGAGGTAGAGCCTTGGATTAAGAATAAAGAAATGCGTGAAACTAAATATGTATATAAGTCTGACAGCGAAATTAAAGACGCTGTAGTAGATGCCTTTCTATATGACCCAAGGGTTATGTCTTTTAACCCTGATGTAGAGATTGATAATGGTAAGGTAATTTTAAAAGGTAAAGTAGATAACTTGAAAGCTAAAAGAGCAGCAGAAGCTACAGCATCTAATGTAGTAGGTGTGTGGAAAGTTGATAACATGCTTAAAGTTAGAAACGAAGAGAACATTGTAGATTCTCAAGTAGAAGACAATGTTGAAAGAGCCATAGGCTGGAATACTTATTTAACTGATTACGAAGTAAATGCCAGCGTAAATGACGGAAAAGTTTATTTAACTGGTAACGTAGATACTTATTTTGAAAAGTACAAAGCAGAAGAAGTTGCTACAAAAATAAATGGTGTAACCAATGTAGTAAATAAGTTAACAGTAGATACTTACTCAACACCCTATGTGTATGATTATGAAGATTATACATATTATCCATATGGCGGTTACATGACCTACGACTTTAGCGTAGGAGAAAGCGATATGTCAATCGAAGATAATATTGAAAGCCAGTTATGGTGGTCGCCATATGTTGACAGAGACGAAATATCTGTTTCTGTAGACGAAGGTAAAGCTACTTTAACAGGTACAGTTGACTCATGGAACGAATACTATTTTGCTGAGCAAAATGCTTTTGAAGGTGGTGCAATTACAGTTAATAATGATTTAATTATTGATATGCCCGAAGAAGCAAACTAAGAAATTGTTAGGTAAAACATCAATAATCAGTGGCTTATACACAGCCACTGATTTTTAATTTTTAATCAAAAGATTTTCAGAAATGATACACCAAAACACATTGTCTCAAACATTAGAAGAGCTCAAAGAAAAAGGATATGTACACGATTTTAATCTACTAGAAAATGAATTGGAGTCTAAGGCTTTAAATAGAAAGTTTGATCCAGACACGTTTATAGTTCATGATGTTTATAGATTTGAAGGTATGTCTAATCCCGATGATTCTTCTGTGATATATGCTGTGGAAACCGATGAAGGCATTAAAGGTACTTTAGTAGATAGCTATGGTACCTACGGAGGATTTTTATCAGAAGAGATGGTAGACAAATTACAATTCGATAGAACCTGAACCAAACTTTAAGTTGCTGAGTTTTTAGAAAATTTCAGTTATATTTCAGTATGAAAAGAAGAAATTTTTTAAAGACTGCAACAGCTACAGGAAGTTTATTAGCAAGCCAATCCTTGCACACGCTGGCCAAAAAAATGGAAACCAACCTGCAAGTTTTGGCTTTAAATACTAATTGGGGTTTTAATGGAAATATCGATTCATTTTGTCAAAAAACTAAGGCAGATGGTTTCGATGGTATTGAGATTTGGTGGTCGAACGATGTAGAATCGACTAAAGCACTATTTAACGCTTTGCAAAAATACGAGCTTGAAGTAGGCTTCTTAACCACAGGAAATAGCTCAGAACCGAAAGAACATATCAATACATTTAAAAAGTCTATCGATGCTATTTTGGTCAACCAATTCCAAAAACCTCTTTACATCAATTGTCATTCGGGTAAAGATTTTTTCTCCTTTGAGGATAACAGCCAAATTATTGACTACACTATAGAAAAATCTACGCAATCAGGTATTGAAATTTTTCATGAAACCCACCGCAGTAGAATGTGTTTTGCTGCGCACATTACCAAAAACTTTTTAGACAAGTTCGAAAACATGCAACTGACCCTAGACATCTCTCATTGGGTAAATGTGCATGAATCTATGCTGGACAGCATGGAATTAATTGTAGAAAAAGCTTTACAAAGAACCGGGCACATTCATGCACGCGTCGGCCACCCTGAAGGACCCCAAGTAAACGACCCTAGAGCGCCGGAATGGAAATCTGTTTTAGAAAAGCACATTGCTTGGTGGGATAAGGTCATGAAATACCGAGAACAAAGTGGCGCAAAACGAATGACCTTCTTAACAGAATTTGGACCACCAACTTACTTACCAACTTTGCCCTACACGCAACAACCCGTTGCCGACCAATGGGCCATAAATGTATTTATGAAAAATTTGATAAAGGAGCGGTATGCTTAGCCGCTCTTTATTTTTTTTCTTTATGTGAAAACTTAGGATTCGGCACAGGCATCTGTGCGCCGACTTTTTCCCTCCATGCTTCTAATTTTTTGTACAGTTCCAAGGCTCTTTCTGGTTGAGCAGCAGCCAAATCATTCGTTTCGGAAATATCGTTGGCTAGGTCAAAGAGTTCGATTTTGTGGGATTCGTGCCAATGTATCAGCTTAAGGCTGCCTTCTCTGATAGCACTACTGGGTTTCATACTTTGCCTAGGCATGTAGTGTGGATAATGCCAAGCCAAGGTTCGCCCAAAAAATGCGGCATCGCCTTTTTTAAAAACCTCAGATAAATCCATGCCATCTATTTTAGGCTCGTTTTGTATGGGCTTGCCCAAAATGCCCATAATAGTCGGGAGATAATCTTGGGTGGAAGCCATCTGCTTCGTTTTCTCACCTTTGGGTGTTTTGCCAGGCCAATACACGATCAATGGCACGCGAATGCCCCCTTCATACAGCAAAAACTTCTCTCCTCTGAGGGGCACATTATCGGTAACTTCGGTATCCCAAAGGGTGAGTACCCCGCCATTGTCCGAAGTGAAAATGATGAGGGTATTTTCTGCCAAGCCGTTCTTTTCCAACGCCTTTCTCACTTCACCGACGGCCCTGTCCAAACGAGAGATCATAGCGGCGTAAATCGGGTTTTTCTGATTGCCCTCTCCTGCCTTACCCTCAAATCGTTCAATGGCCTTTTCGGGTGCTTCCAAGGGCAAATGTGGATTGTAAAACGGTAGATACAAGAAGAACGGATTGTCCTTATTTTCATTGATGAAGGAAACGGCTTCTAAAGCGAGTCTATCGGTCAGGTATTCTTTTTCGGGACCATCAGGTAATCTCGGGTTTTTGTAAGGCGGAAAATATGAAGCGGGCCTACCACTCTCCCAAGCGCCTACGTTCACATCAAAACCATGGTTTTCGGGCCAATATTCTTCTGTTGGGCCTAAATGCCATTTTCCCATAATGGCGGTTCTGTAACCCAATTCTTTTAGTCGTTCGGCCATGGTCAGTTCTTCGTGGGGCAGTATGTTGTTCCAATCGGGCGGAAGCAGGGGCATTTCGCCACGGTCCCTATCAAAAACGGCGGTCATGTGCAAGCGGGCAGGGGTTTTGCCCGTCATCATGGCGGCGCGGGTGGGCAAGCAAACGGGCGCAGCGGCATAGG
>Ga0207419_1001203_pt1 | contig 20174 bp, 11 predicted proteins | sample ElkSloMetagenome_4_FD_184723 | JGI IMG/M metagenome (GOLD analysis project Ga0207419, IMG submission 184723) | Hot spring microbial communities from Elkhorn Slough, Monterey Bay, USA - MD2A (version 2) | ecosystem: Environmental > Aquatic > Marine > Intertidal zone > Estuary: Microbial mat ...
CATTTACGCCTGCGCCCAATGTTAATGCCGGAAACGATCAGACTGTTTGTGCAAATAATGCCGATGTTAGCCTGAATGGATCAGTTACCATTGCTACCGGTGGTTTATGGAGTGGCGGTCTCGGAACCTTCACGCCTGACGCAAGCACCCTGAATGCAACCTATTCGCCTGCGCCTTCTGAAATCGCCGCAGGAACGGTTAATTTAACTTTGACATCAACTGGTAACGGCACCTGTAATCAGGTTTCTGACCAAATTACAATCACTATCAATCCAGCTCCGTTGGTAGATGCTGGAACGGGCTTTGAGCTTTGCGCCAATAACGCTGACATTAGTTTGAATGGATCTGTGTCTGGAGCCACGGGTGGAGCCTGGACTGGCGGTTCGGGAACATTTACCCCAGATGCCAGCACCCTGGATGCCGTTTACACTCCATCGGCCGGAGAAATTACGGCAGGATCTTTAACCTTAACGCTTACTTCCACAGGTAATGGAAACTGCCTGGCAGTAACTGATCAGGTAACTTATACGTTCGGTCCTGCACCAACAGCCGATGCAGGAGAAGACCAAACCTTGTGCGCCAATAATGCGGATGTTTCGCTCAACGGAGTCGTTACAGGAGCAGCTTCAGGTGAATGGTCTGGTGGAAATGGCGAATTCTCGCCGAATAACTCATCTCTGAATACCACATACACACCTTCTGCTGATGAAATATCGGCAGGCTCGGTGACATTGACACTTACAACAGTAGGTATAGGCAATTGTAACCCGGTTAGTGATGAGATTACGATAGACTTCACTCCGGCGCCTACGGTAAATGCAGGGCCCGACCCAACAGTCTGCGCGAATAATCCGGAAGTTGGTTTGAATGCAGGCGTAACTGTTGCCACAGGTGGAATATGGTCTGGAGGTTCGGGTTCGTTCTTCCCCACTAATACCTTCCAGAATGTAATTTATACTCCATCACCGGCCGAGATTGCAGCAGGAACAGCCACTGTAATGTTTACTTCTACCGGCAACGGTAATTGTCTTCCCGTATCAGATGAAGTAACTATTACCATTAATCCGGAGCCTCTGGTTGATGCTGGTCCTGATATGGATGTATGTTCCAACAATCCAAGTTTTGAGCTTTCGGGTTCAGTAATTAATGCAGGTGGCGCACAATGGTTTGGAGGCCTTGGAACTTTTGATCCATCATCTACAGATCCAAACGCAATTTATACTCCAACCCTTCCTGAAATCGTTTCGGGTTCTATTACCCTAACGTTGGCATCCACTGATAATGGATTGTGTAATCCCGAATCAGACGAGGTGGTTATAACTTTCACACCAGCACCAACAGTGGATGCCGGCGAAGATATTACGCTTTGCGAGCTCAGTCCGGTTGCTCAGCTGAATGGTTCCTTTACCGTTTCGGGTGGTGCTCAGTGGAGTGGTGGCGAAGGCACCTTTTCGCCCAACCCGTTGGATATGAACGCCACCTATACACCAACTGCTGAAGAAATAGCATCTGGAAGTGTCACCTTGGGTTTAACTACAATTTCCAACGGCAACTGCCTGGAAGTGACTGATGAAATGACAATTACCTATGATCCGGAGCCAACAGTATCTGCCGGGCCTAACCTTATTTCTTGCGCCAACAGCCCTGATGTAACTCTGCAAGGATCCTTTAATGATTCAGAAGGTGTTGAATGGTCTGGGGGTACCGGATTTTTTGATCCTTCCGACGAAGATCCAAATGCTACTTATACTCCGTCTAATGCTGAGATACTGAATGGCACAGTGACCCTTACACTTACTACAGTTGGTACAAGCCAATGTGCTAATGCAAGCGACGCGATGAGCATAACAATTAATCCTGCTCCTTTGGTAGATGCAGGAAATGACTTTTCTCTATGCGCCAATAACAGCGAAGCGGAATTAGATGGTTCTATTGAGTTTGCATCAGGCGGATCCTGGACGGGTGGAGATGGTATTTTTACTCCAAGTAATAACAGCCTGAATGCCACCTATACGCCCACAGCAGCAGAGATAGCTTTCGGATCAGTCACCTTGACTCTTACATCAACTTCGGCTGGATTTTGTGCGGAGGAGTCAGATGAAGTTACTATAACCTTCACTCCGGAACCAGTTGTTGATGCGGGTATTGATGTAGAAGTTTGTGAGAATAACCCATCAGTTGAATTGGCAGGATCGTTTACTGTGTCTGAAGGAGCTAACTGGAGTGGTGGTGCCGGATTTTTTGATCCGAATAATTCTACCATGGATGCAGTTTATACACCTACTCAATCCGAGATTGCGTCGGGCAGTGTAACGCTTACTCTAACAACGTTTGGGAATGGAAACTGTCTTGCCGAATCTGATCAAATGGTCATTACCTTTACTGAGGAGCCGGCAGTTGAAGCAGGAGAGGATTTCTTTGCCTGTGTGGACGATTTAAATGCTCCACTTTCTGGAATGGTATCTGGAGCCACTTCAACAGGCGTATGGTCTACAAGCGGTTCAGGCTTATTTATACCGAACCCAACAAACCTCAATGCAACATATCAGATATCCTCTGCCGACTCATTAATTGGGGAGATTACAATTTACTTAACCAGTACCAATAATGGTACCTGCGCACCTGTTGTAGATTCATTAAATGTATTTATTTTCCCTGCGGGAACTGCTGATGCAGGTGAAGATCAAACACTCTGTTCTAACAATGCAACAGCTTCACTTACGGGTGTGATAGGCGGAGCCGCAACGTCAGGTGAATGGACATCATCAGGATCAGGGGCATTCTCGCCTTCAAATGATGTAGAAAATGTCAATTATATCCCAAGCGAAGAAGATCTTGCAAATGGAAGTGTGACGCTCACATTCTCGGTTAATTCTTGCAACGAGGCTGCTGACGAAGTTGTGATCAATTATACTCCTTCACCTGCAGTAAACGCTGGTGTAGACTTGACAGCTTGTAGTTCAGAGAATGAAATAGATTTATCCGGATCTGTTTCCGGAGCTTCCGGTACTGGAAATTGGACAACTTTAGGATCCGGTATTTTTCTGCCTGGCCCGGGAAATTTAAATGCAACTTACCAGTGGTCTGCAGAAGATGTGGAAGCTCAGGAAGTTGAGTTAGTTCTCAGTGCCACAGGAATAGGAAATTGTTTGCCAGTATCTGATACGCTCGTATTGAATATATTCCCAGAGGGAATTGCCAATGCAGGGCCCGATGTTGAAGCATGCTCTAATAATCCAGAAGTTCAGTTAAATGGTACTCTTTCAGGAGCAGACATACCCTTGTGGACAACAACAGGCTCTGGCTCCTTTGCTCCTTCTCCAGATACCTTGAACACTACTTACGTACCTAGCGAAGAAGATATTTTAAATGGATCAGTTGATATCGTATTGAATGCTGTGAACTCATGTAATAATGCATCAGATTTCATGACCATAACTTTCACTCCGGCACCTACAGCCGATGCGGGAGAAGATCTGGAAGCTTGTGGAAATATTGCACCTTTCGCAATCAATGGAAGTGTAACAGTTGCAGGAGGTGGAATTTGGACTACATCAGGATCGGGAACCTTCCAAAATGCTTCAAGCTTGAGTACCTTCTACGTAGCCAGCCAGGAAGATATAGATGATGGCCTGGTTTATCTGATACTTACCACTACAGACAACGATAATTGCTTTGCCGTAGCTGATTCGCTTGAGCTCAACCTCAATGAAGGAATATCTGTTGACGCTGGTGAAGACCAGAATATTTGTGTTGATGCTGGGCAAATTCAACTCTTTGGATCAGTCACTGATGGTTCAAGTACAGGAACTTGGACATCTTCAGGAAATGGAACCTTTTCACCATCAGCTGATGATCTCAATGCGGCTTATCAATTTACTCAGGAAGACATTGACGCGGGATTGGTAACAATAACGCTTACTTCTACCAACAATGGAATCTGCCCTGAAGAATCTGATTCCTTTGAACTCACCTTTGGTACTTCCGCATTCGTATTTGCTGGTGATGATATTGAAACGTGTGAGACCATTGCATCTATTAACTTGAATGGAGTCATCTCTGGTGAGACCAATACCGGTGTTTGGACGAGCTCGGGCGACGGAATATTCGTTCCTGACAATACTACATTAAATGCTTCCTATGAACCCGGACCGGACGATGTTTTAAATGGTTCAGTAGATCTCACATTGACTTCTACCGGCAGCGCACTTTGTAATGAAGGTAGTTCTACCTTAACTGTTGACTTCCTGAGTCAACCAGTTGCAAACGCAGGCCCTGATCAAGTTGTTTGTAGCGACATTGAGCCACTTCAACTTACAGGATCGGTACAAAATGCCAGTGGAGGAACCTGGGAAACGAACGGATCGGGAACTTTCTCTCCAAACGATTCCTTGCTAACTGCACTCTACACTCCATCAGTTGCCGATAGTATTATCGGGTCAGTTACACTTACCCTATCTACTTATGGAAGTGGAGATTGCCCCGCAACTTCAGACGAAATGACAATTTCATTCTCTGAAGCCGTTGTTCCGATTGCAGGGCCTGATCAGGTGGTGTGTGAAGATGCGGAATCTATTGCCCTAAGCGGATCAGTTGAAGGTTCTGATACCTATCAATGGACAAGCTCAGGTACGGGTAGCTTTGATCCTTCTGATACTGATTTGGAAACGAATTACATCCCAAGTCAGGATGATATTGAAGAAGGCACCATTCAAATTTACCTGGAAGCTGAAGGAAATGCTCAATGCCCAACACAGATAGACTCCCTCGCACTGACATTCGACTTGCTACCTGTTATAACGGTTGATAGTAATTTTGACGCCTGTGTAACTGATCCGGATGTGGAATTATTAGCAGATGTTGATTTCGCTGACTCATTCTTATGGTCAACTGACGGCGATGGCTCTTTCACCCCTGACCAAGAATCCGAAACAGTTACCTATGTAGCGGGGATGAACGATGTGGCAAGTGGCAATGTTACAATAACACTGGCTGCAACAAGTGAGGGGGTTTGTGGAACAGTAGAGCAGCAACTTGAGATCAACTACCGCGAGCTTGCAATTGTGAATGCAGGTCTTGATCAGACTATTTGTGAATCACAAACTGAAGTTCAGCTCTCGGGAGATGTAGATGGTGATGGATATGGGGCAGAGTGGACTACCAATGCTTTCGGTGACTTTACTCCGGACGAAACCCAATTGGATGCCATCTATCTTCCCGGAGCAAACGATATACTAATTGGTTCGGCTTCTCTCATCCTGAATAGTACGAATAACGGACCTTGTCCCGCTCAAACAGACACAGTGGTAATCACCATTAATCCATTACCGACCGCAGATGCCGGGGAAGATGATTTTGTCTGCAGTTCAACCGGCTCAATAAGCTTAAATGGCTCCGTAGAAAATGCAGAATCTATAGAATGGGAGAGCGACGGGGATGGAATATTCCTACCTTCTAATAATGAAATTAATCCGGATTACATCTTCGGAAATGTGGATGTGGCCAACGGCGGGGTTGATCTGGTTCTTACAGCTATTCCGCTGGAAGGTTGTGAAGAGGTAAGCGACACTGTTAACATCACTTTGAACACACCACTCGAAGCTGACTTCTCGTTTACTCCGGCCTGTGTAGGATCGCCTGTTCAGTTTACAGATCAGACTAAAGTACTGGCTGGAAGTATTTCTTCTTGGACGTGGAATTTTGGAAATGGTAACACGTCTAATCAACAAAACCCGGTATTCGCTTTCACAGAAGTGGGAACTCCAACTGTTCAACTTGTAGTTCAAAGCAGCTTAGGTTGTAATGACACCATTGCCCAGACGATTAATGTAGAAGAAGGGCCTACCGCTGCTTTCCTGATCAGTGACAATCCAGCACCAATCAATTTTGAAGTAAACTTCGACAACGCTTCAGAAAATGAAGTTTCATGGTTCTGGGATTTTGGTGATGATATGGGCGAGTCAGATGAACAAAATCCTTCGTATAGCTACCCTGAAGAAGGAGAGTACATAGTTACATTAGTGGTTACAGGAGCTTCTGGTTGTCTGGATTCCACTGAAACCACACTCGACATAAGCGGAGAACTCATCCTTCCGCCCCGAGTGCCAAACTCATTCTCTCCAAATGGAGATGGAACGAACGATGTGTACTTTGTACGTGGAGGACCTTTTATTGATCTAGATTTTAGGGTATACGATGGATGGGGAAGAGAAATATGGAGTACAACCGATCAGGAAATTGGCTGGGATGGAACAGAAGGCGGTAAACAAAGCCCAGTAGGGGTTTATGTGTACACCTTAAAGGCGAAAAACCTGGATGGCGATGAATTTGACTTTACTGGTAGAATAAACCTATTGAGATAATGAAGAACTTAATTAAATATCTACTTACAGCAATTGTGATTTTGTGCTTCCTGAATGAAGGAAATTCACAAGATGCACAAATTTCACAATACGATGCATCACCCATTATGTTCAACCCGGCAAATACGGGGATGCTCAAATTTACTGACCTAAGGATAGCTGCCTTGTATAGAAGCCAGTGGAGTTCTATCGCAACCAGCTTTAATACTTTTGCGGCTTCCTTTGATATGGCTGCTAATGATCGTTTCGGTGTTGGTGCTGTATTCGTTAATACGGATGAAGCAAACGTCATTTCATCTTCTAATTTTCTTCTTTCAGGGGCTTATCAGATTAGTGACCCAAATCAGACCAAATACGTACTTAGTGCTGGAGTTCAGATGGGGTTTCTGTACAAGCGTATAAATCCTAACGGCTTAATATTCGATTCTCAGTTTGACGGATACAATTTTGACGGATCATTGCCTTCAGGCGAATCATTTGTTAGAACAACACGCTTTATGCTCGATGCCAATGTTGGGATATCTTATAAATCTACTGATAGAAGAAAGAGGATAAATCCCAACGCGGATTTTGCGGTATTTCACGTTACTGCTCCGGATGAATCTTTTATCGGTGAAGAGAAGTCAAAGTTGCCGCTCAGGTGGATGGGTAGTATAGGTGCCAGAATTGAGATTAATCGTCAGTTAGCCTTAGATCCTGCCGTAATATATCAAAGACAAAGAGAAGCTCAGCAGTTTTTGATTAATGCCATTGCAAGCTATTCTTTCCAATCTACACCTTATCAGTTTATAGGAGGATTGGGCTATCGAACGGGCGATGCTGCGATTATTTATGCCGGTATCCGCCATAATGCAAATATCTTTAGAATTTCATACGACATAAATACTTCAGCATTAAGCGACTATTCCAAAAATCGCGGAGCACTGGAGTTTACAGTAATTTACAGACCTGGCCGAAGAACATCCAGAGCAATTTATTAGGTGCTTAAATTAAATATTTTTAGATAACTCTAAAAATCACCATCTTTGCAGGATAAATGAGATGGTTAGTTTTAATTTTGATCGGAATTCTTTTGTCATGCTCTGAAAGCAGCGAAAGAGGGAATGAGACGAGAATCGTCTGTACTACCGGCATGATTGGAGACGCTGTTCGGAATATAGTAGATTCTTCTTGTACGGTTCAGGTGTTAATGGGTCCGGGAACGGATCCTCATTTATTTAAGCCAACAAAGTCAAGTCTTGATCTTCTTTCCGATGCAGACATTATCGTAGCCAATGGGCTACATTTGGAAGGAAAGATGCAGGATATTCTTGAGAAGCTAAAGCGGACTAAAACAGTCTATTTTTTAGCTGAGAAGCTTCCCGAAGAGAGATTAATCGTTTCGGATTCTTCCTCCGGGATTTATGATCCACACATTTGGTTTGACGTCGCTCTCTGGAGAAATTCCTTGGAACTACTCCTATCTGAATTTGAGACTAAGGATATTGTAGACGAAAAGTCTTCCGAATTGTATTTGAATTCTCTTTTTGAACTGGGTAATTGGGTTGAAAAGGAGATTGCAGAAATACCTTCCAAACAAAGAGTATTAATTACTGCCCACGATGCGTTTTCATATTTCGGAAATGCCTATGATATGGAAGTTATGGGTTTACAGGGTATATCTACAGTTTCTGAATACGGATTACGCGATGTGAGCAATCTCGTGAACACCATAGTTGAAAGAGAAATCCCCGCAGTTTTTATTGAGTCGAGCATTTCACCTCGGTCTATTCAGGCGGTTGTTGAAGGGTGCCAAAAAAGAGGCTTCAATACTCGTTTAGGAGGCACCCTATATTCAGACGCTCTCGGTCCGGAAGGATCAGGTGCCGAAACTTATATAGATATGGTAAGGCACAATGTTGCTACATTAAAAAAAGGGCTTCAATGATTGCACTTGAAACACATAACCTTACTGTAAGTTATGATAAGCAGCCGGTACTATGGGACATTGACTTTACTATACCTGAAGGCAAACTCGTAGGGATTATTGGACCTAATGGATCGGGTAAAACAACCCTACTTAAAGCTGCTATGGGTATTCTGCCTGCAGACAGCGGGTATTCAAGAGTTTTTGAGAAACCGGTTGACAAAGTAAGAGAGAGGATGAGTTATGTTCCCCAGCGGCAATCTGTAGATTGGGACTTTCCGGCTACCGTTATGGATGTGGCTTGCATGGGTAGGTACAGAAAGGGAAGGCTATTTGGGCGCCTATCTCGGACAGACCGCGAAATTGCAATCAACGCTCTTGAAAGAGTGGATATGCTTCCGCTCGCTAAGCGGCAAATCTCAGAGCTCTCTGGTGGGCAACAACAACGAGTTTTCATTGCCAGGTCTCTTGCTCAACAGGCAGATCTTTACTTGATGGATGAACCTTTCGTGGGTATTGACGCAGCAAGTGAAGAAGCTATTTTGAATCTTCTGCGGTCTATGAGAAGCGAAGGAAAAACCGTTATTCTGGTGCATCACGATCTGCACACGGCTCTTCAGTTTTTTGATTGGGTCGTTCTTCTGAATACCAGGTTGATTGGGGCAGGACCCATCGAAGAAGTTTTAACAGAAGAAAATCTTACCAAGGCTTATGGTGGAAAGCTTAATCTGCTAAGTAGAATTGCAGACCTGATTGGATCTAAAGGTTATCCTATACGAGAAAAGTCAAGCGAAGAGTGATGTTAGATATAAATCTCATATGGGTTTTGGCAGGCTGTGCGCTAATTGGAGCAGGCTCATCGGTGGTGGGCGTTTTTACTTTTTTGAGAAAGGAATCGCTTGTGGGAGATGCCGTAGCACATTCACTCTTGCCAGGGGTAGTGTTGGCCTTTATGCTTTTTCAATTAAAGAGTATTTGGATTTTATTTCCCGGTGCTTTGATTGCCGGTTGGTTGAGTCTTTTGAGTATTTCGGGAATTACTCAATATTCAAAGATTAAACCAGATACGGCTATTGCAATAGTTCTGAGTGTATTTTTTGCGGTAGGCATTGTATTGCTTACAAATGTTCAACAAGGCACTTATGGAAATCAAGCAGGGCTGGATACATTTATTTTTGGCAAAGCCGCCTCCATGCTACCCAGTGAAATAAACTTATTCATATTGGTAGATCTCATTTTAATCGGCACTATTTTTCTTTTCTATCCCTACCTGAAATTATTCGTTTTCGATCCCGAGTTCTCAAGAGCAATAGGATTACCGGTTCGTCTTCTTAACTTCCTATTGAGTACCCTTACTGTATTGGCTGTCGCGACAGGGATACAGGCAGTTGGTGTGGTGCTTATGGCTGCATTGATCATCACTCCGGCTGCAGCTGCCCGATTTTTCACCAACAGCCTAAAGGCACTTATTTTCATAGCCGTGCTTATTGGAGTCATTAGTTCTGTATGTGGCGTGATGATTTCTTATACGGCGCCATCCATGCCCACAGGCCCCTGGATCGTCATGGTTTTGAGCCTGGTTGCAGTCTTTAGTTTTATTTTCTCACCCAAAAAAGGAATTCTAAGCAGATACCTTCTACGGAAGCGACATCTCGTTAAAATGACTGATGAGAATGTACTAAAAGCTATGTACCATATTACCAATCAATCACATAAAAGAGCTGTCGGAATTACGGTGTTATCTGAAGCCCGGCGGTTTGACGGACAACAGCTTGGAGCTTCCCTGAAGCGTTTATTAAAATCAAATGAAATCCAAAGAGAGAATGCTGATATCGCCCTCACTGAAAAAGGAAATGAAAGGGCCGCACGTGTAGTGAGATTACACAGATTATGGGAGCTTTACCTAAATAAGAGAATGAATATTGCTGAAGATCATGTGCACAATGATGCTGAAGCTATAGAACACATAATTACACCTGAGTTGGAAGCTGAACTTGTCAAAGATTTAGGCTATCCAGAGTCAGACCCGCACCATTCAGAAATTCCCGGAATCAAATCCTTTAGAAAATGAATGATTTTTGGATCGTTTTAACAGGGGCATTGGTAGCAGTTAATTGCGCTATTTTAGGGGTATTCCTAATTCTAAGGAAAATGGCTATGGTGGGCGATGCGATTTCTCACGCGGTGCTACCCGGTATAGTAATAGCCTACCTTATTTCCAATTCCAGAAACTCTCTTTTTATGCTGGTGGGTGCTGCTGCCTTCGGAGTTCTGACGAGTATGCTGATTGAACTATTTTATAAAAAAGCAAGACTTCAATCGGATGCATCCATAGGTATAACATTTACATGGCTATTTGCCATAGGGGTAATACTGGTTACAGCCTTTTCCGGAAATGTAGATTTAGATCAGGAGTGCGTGCTGTATGGAGATATAGCCTACATTCCCTTTGACACCTGGATGGTGGGAAACAACAGTTTGGGGCCTGCTGCGATATGGCTTTTATCAGGTAATTTTTTGGTCTTGCTCACTGGATTGATTGTTGGGTATCGCGGATTATTCATCACGAGTTTTGACGAAGCTTTTTCTATCGGTTTAGGAATAAATGCAGGAACCTGGCATTATGCCTTAATGGCTGCAGTATCGCTTACTGTTGTGCTCAGTTTTAACTCTGTAGGAGCCATATTAGTTGTTGCTTTTATCGTTGTTCCACCTGCGGCAGCATATCTGCTTTCCAAAAGGCTTGATGCCATGCTTTGGATCAGCGGTCTGATTGGCATTCTTTCAGCTATTTCAGGGTTTTTCCTGGCCGATCTCTGGAATGCTTCTATTTCTGCATCTATGGCCGTTTCAGCGGGAATTATTTTCGCCTGCGTATTTGCCTATACGGTCATAAAGCGAAGGCTATTTCAAAAAACAGAAGAATCTAATTTCATTGAATCATGGCAATGAATTCTCAAATTGAAGAAAATTATTTGAAAGCAATTTTCATGCTGAGTAGAACTGAGAAGAAACCGGTGAGCACTTCTTCAATTGCCGAAGAATTGGGAGTTCAATCAGCTTCAGTTACTGATATGATTAAAAAGCTTTCGGCGAAAGGTCTAATACGTTATAAAAAGTACTACGGTGTAGACCTCAGTGAATCAGGTAAAAAGGAAGCAGTTAAAATTATTAGAAATCACCGATTATGGGAGGTGTTTTTATCAGAAAAGTTAGGATTTGGTTGGGGGGATGTGCATGAAATAGCTGAACAGCTTGAGCACGTGAGAAATGACGAATTAACCGAGAAGCTCGATGCATTTTTAGGTTATCCGGAGTACGATCCACACGGAGACCCCATTCCAGATAAGTCTGGTAGTATTCAACAAAGAGCTACAACCCTCTTACAAGATCTGCGGGTCGGGCAAGAAGGTATCATTCTGGGGGTAAAAAACGACAGCAAAGAGTTTTTAGAATATCTGGATAAGAATAATCTTATTATCAAGAAGAAGATAGCTGTTGAAGAAAAACTGAGTTTTGACAAATCCATGAAAATTAGAGTAGATGACAAGAGTTTTTACATTTCTGAAAAAACGTCATCAAATATTCTGGTTTCCGCTAAACCTTAAAACTCGCAATTCAGCGGAGTTCTCGGAAAGGGAATTACATCCCTAATATTTGTCATTCCGGTAGTAAACATTACGAGTCGCTCAAAGCCCAGTCCAAAACCAGCGTGTTTGCAGGTCCCGAACTTTCTCGTTTCCATGTACCACCAAACGTGTTCTTCAGGGATGTTCATCTCCTGGCAACGCCGCTTCAAGACATCCAGTCTTTCTTCACGCTGAGAACCACCAGTAATTTCTCCAACCCCAGGGAAGAGCACATCCATGGCAGCAACGGTTTTCATGTCGTCATTCAAACGCATATAGAATGCCTTGAAACTCGCGGGATAGTCGGTGATGATAACCGGCTTTTTGAAATGTTTTTCCACCAAATAACGCTCGTGTTCACTCTGAAGATCGGTTCCCCATTCAACTGGAAATTTAAATTTCTTCTTTTTAAACGGTTTGGAGTTTCTCAGAATCTCAATAGCATCTGTGTAGGTTAGCCTTTCAAATTGATTTTCAGTAATGAACTGCAAACGCTCCACAAGACCGAGTTCTTGCCTTTCGTTTTGCGGTTTAGACTTTTCTTCCCGGGCTTCGCGCTGAGCGAGAAATTCTAAATCATCTTCGCAATGCTCTAATACGTATTTAACGCAGTATTGCAAAAAGTCTTCAACCAGATCCATATTATCGGCCAGATCTGCAAATGCTATTTCCGGTTCAATCATCCAGAATTCAGCTAAATGGCGCGAAGTATTTGAGTTTTCCGCTCGAAAAGTGGGTCCGAAGGTGTAAACTTTGCTCAAGGCTAAAGCGGCTAGCTCAGCTTCCAACTGACCCGAGACGGTTAGATTGGTTTCCTTTCCGAAGAAATCTTCAGCAGTATCTACTTCTCCTGCTTCTGTCTTTGGAACACCATCCAGATTTAAAGTGGTTACGCGAAACATTTCGCCGGCTCCTTCTGCATCAGAGCCTGTGATGATCGGGCTATGTATATTGTAAAAACCCCTGGAATTAAAGTAGTTGTGAATGGCGAAGCTCAATGCATGCCGAATTCTAAAGACAGCGCCAAAAGTATTGGTGCGTATACGCAAATGAGCTTTCTCGCGAAGGAACTCCAGGCTGTGTTTTTTGGGCTGCAAAGGGTATTCATCGGGATCTGAATCGCCGTGAATCTCAACATTACTGACTTGAATTTCGCTCTTCTGGCCTTTTCCTTCAGACTCAACCAGTTTTCCTGTTAAAGTAATGGCAGCTCCGGTAGTTATCCTCCGCAGAAGCGATTCTTCATGCTTCTCAAAATCTACTACACCCTGAATGGTTTTTATGGAAGAGCCATCGCTGAGTGCAATAAACCTATTGCTCCTAAATGTCCGCACCCAGCCAGATATCTGAACTTCCTGTCCTGTTGGCTCTGTGGCCATGAGTTCACGCACTGATAGCTTGCTCATCTTAAAAAGTTTAAGGCAGCAAAGAACTGATTTTTGATTCGATTAAACAACGTTAAGGAATGGTAAACATTTAATCCATAGGAAACAAAAAAACATAAAAATGTTTCCATTGTGTTTTCGGTTTTATATATTTGCGGCCCCATTATGAGCAAGAAGCAATTAGAAGAAAAGCAAGAAAAGATCATTCAGGATGCCATTAAGGTCTTCATGACTTACGGCATTAAGAGTGTTACCATGGATGATGTTGCCCGGAACATGCGCATCTCTAAGAAAACACTCTATCAGTTTGTAAGCGATAAGAATGATCTGGTAGCCAAATGTCTTGACTACGACTGTAACGAAACGGAAGATCGCATCAAAAAGATTATGAAAAAGAAGCTTAATGCGATTGATGAGAATTTGGAAATCAGCAAGTATGTTGTTGAAGAGCTGAGAGATATTCATCCATCCATTTTTTACGATCTGGAAAAGTATTATCCCGAAGCCTGGGTTAAAATGAATGAGCTGAGGCATGACTTCGTAGGGGAGGTTATGCAGAAGAATATGGAACGCGGAATTAAAGAGGGCTTGTACCGAGACGACATGAACCCTGAAATTATGACCAGACTGTGGGTGGCCAGGCTTAATGTGATTTTTGACCCAAACCTTTTTCCAATGGAGTCTTTCAAGCCCGTTGAGGTGTATTCACAGATGTACATGCATCATATTCGTGGAATAGCGAGCGAAAAGGGCCTAAAATATTTTGAAAATACCATTACAAAAAACAACTAAACACCAGATATAATGCAACGATTAAAACTGCTTTTACTAGCAGTACTTTTATCAACACTTGCTAGTGGTCAGACTCTAAAGTTAAGCTTGGATCAGGCCAAACAATTGGCTGTAGATAGTAGTTACGCTACGAGAGATGCCCGTTACAATATTGAAAAGAAACGCCAGGAGGTTCGCGAAGTACTTTCAATTGGTTTACCGCAAATTAATGGTTCAGCCGAGCTTCAGAATTTCTTTGTGGTTCCAAAACAACAGATTCCCACAGATGGGTTTCCGGTAGGACCAGATGGAGGAAATGGTGAAACTCCAGAGTTTATAACAGCTCAATTTGGTACAGATTACACTATGTCTGCCGGTATAACGGCATCTCAGCTCATATTTGACGGAACATATTTTATCGGACTGAAAGCGTCAAAGGTTGTAGTACAACTCACTGAAGATCAAAAGGAAAAGACTATTCAGGAAATTAAGTTGTCGGTAGCTGAAGCCTACCACTCTGTGCTCTTAGCTGAAGCCAACCTTCAAATATTGCTGGAAAACCTGGATAACGTTAATACCACTTTGGAAGAAACCGAGGCCCTGTACGAAAACGGTTTAACAGAAGAACAAGATGTTGATCAATTACTGCTGAATCGCAATCAAATTCAGGTAAATCTGGACAATACAGAAGCCATCCTGGAAATTTCCAAACGCTCTCTAAATTTCGTTATGGGAATTCCTATCGAAAAGGAAGTGGAGCTAACAGATAGGATTGAAGATCTCGTGAAACTGAGCAATAATGAAAGCTATCTCAATCGAGACCCCAAGTTGGAAACCCATCCCGACCTAATGTTGGCAAAGACCAATCGCGAGATAGCCAACCTTCAATTAAAGGGTGATAAGGCAGCCTACTATCCACAATTAAGTGCCTTCTACAATTACAGTCAGAATGCGCAGAGAACAGAGTTCAACTTTTTTGATTCCAGTCAGCCCTGGTTCCCAACATCTCTCTTAGGTTTTACGCTTAATGTTCCCATTTGGAGCAGCTTTCGGAGAGAGTCAAAGGTGCAACAATCAGAAATTGGCCTTTTGCAAAGCGATTTGATTTTAGAACGAACAAGAGAAAATTTAAAGTTAAACGTGCAGGTGCAGAGAAATAATTACCAGAATGCTCTTAAAGTCTGGGATAACCAAAAGAGCTCTGTAGAACTCGCACAACGAATACTGGATAAAACCACTATCAAGTACAGTGAAGGAGTTGCATCGAGCTTTGAGCTTAATGTTTCTCAGAGCCAACTCCTAAACGAACAGACCAAATACGTAAGAGCAGCCTATGACCTGCTTACAGCTAAACAAGAACTAGACAGAGCACTTAACATATTCTAAACATGAAATTGATTAACCACAACAGAATGAAACTATTTTCTTTATCGGTCATCACTATTGCGATACTTGCTTCCTGCAGTCAGGCTCCGAATGGAGAACTCAGCAAGTTGAAAGCTGAGCGTGATTCTTTAAAAGAAGTAAGGTTTGAAATAGATGAGAAAATTTTTGGTCTGGAAACCAAAATTGCCAAACTGGATTCAACAATTGAGCAAAAACTGGTAACGACCTACCAGGTGCAAAAAGACACGTTTAAGCACTTTTTCGAAGTATATGGAGTTGCGGAAACTGATTTTGCCGTTACGCTTTATGCAGAAAGCAATGGTGTTATTCAAAACATAAGCGTAAATGAAGGTCAGGAAGTCAGAAAAGGACAAATACTGGCCAGGCAAGACGATGAGATTATCAATAGAAATATAAGGGAAGTTCAAACACAGCTCGACCTCGCAAAAACCTTATTCGAGAAACAAAAAAGACTCTGGGAACAGAATGTGGGTAGCGAAGTGCAATACCTGGAAGCAAAAAATAGGAAGGAGTCTTTAGAGAGTAGTCTTGCCACATTGAATGAGCAAAAAAACAAAGCAACTGTAAGAGCACCCTTTGACGGAGTAGTTGATAAGATCTATCCCAAAACCGGAGAGTTGGCGGCTATGGGAACACCAATTGTAAGACTTGTAAATCTTGATCAGCTTTATCTAACTGCAGATGTTTCAGAAAGATACATTTCTGATATCAAGGAAGGAGATGATGTGAAAATCATCATTAATCGAAAAGACACCGTGCTTTCAAAGATTTCCAGGATAGGAAAGTATGTCAACCCCACGAACAGAAGTTTTGAAATAAGAGTTGAAATCAATGAGAAACTCAATCAACTCAGACCCAACTCCCTGGTTGTACTCCAAATCAATGATCACGTTGAAAGCGATGCTATTCTGGTCCCTTCATCAATCATTATGCAAGATGGAAAGGGTAAAGATTATGTGTATGTCTTAGGCACGGATGAAAATAACTTTCAAGTGGCTTCAAAGCGTTCGGTTTCAACAGGAATGTCTTATGAAGGAATGACGGTTGTAAAATCTGGAGTTTTACCAACAGACAAACTGATTGATAAAGGATCTAGAAGTGTTAGAGACGGAGACAGAGTTGACGAAACAAAAATTTGATCATGACAGATAAGGAAAGAAAGAAGAAAGGAATAAAGGAGTTCGGGCTCTCATCTCTTTCGGTAGATAATAAAACAACGGTATTCGTTCTGGCAGTCATTATCTTTCTAGGAGGGATTGCCGCTTATCAATCTATGCCCAAGGAGAATTTTCCCGATGTTGTAACCCCCGAAATTTACGTCGGCACACCTTACCCCGGAAACTCTCCGCTCGATATTGAGAAGCTCATTACCCGTCCGTTTGAAAAGGAAATCAATGCCATATCAGGTGTAGATGAAATAAACTCAACCAGCGTACAGGGATATTCTACAATCAATGTAAAATTCACTTTCGATGTAACGCCGGAAGAAGCTTTGAGAAAAGTTAAGGATAAGATCGATATTGCGATGAGCGATAGCGACTTCCCTTCAGACCTCCCCGCTGATCCCAATGTTTTTGAAATGAATTTTTCAGAGTTGGTACCTATTATGAATATTAACCTTTCGGGCGACTATTCGATAGACCAATTGAAGGATTACGCGGAATATCTCGAAGATGAAATAGAAGATCTTCCCGAAATAACCAGCGTTGATATTCGCGGTGTAATGGACAAAGAAGTCAAAATCAACGTTGACCTTCTGGCCATGCAAGCTCGCGAGATAAATTTCGGCGATATAGGCAATGCCATTGCTGGAGAGAACACCACAATTTCTGGCGGAGACCTGCTCGTTGATGAGTTTAAACGAAACGTGAGGGTAATTGGAGAGTTTAAAGACATCGATGAAATAGCCAACGTTATTGTGAAGCGCGAGAATCAGGAAGTGGTTTATCTGAGAGATATAGCTGAGGTGAGCTTCGGTGAAAAAGATAAAGAGAGCTATGCGCGTGAATACATGAAGCCAGTTGTAATGGTGGATGTTAAGAAAAAGGCCGGCGAAAATCTGATTGAAGCATCCAATAAAATCAATCAAATTGTAGGAGAAGCAGAAGCAAATATATTTCCGAATGATCTACAAATTTCGATCACGAACGATCAAAGTGATCAAACCAAAACACAGGTAGATGAGCTTCTGAACAGTATCATCTTTGGAGTATTGCTGGTAACGGGAGTACTACTTTTCTTCCTGGGACTTAGAAACGCCATTTTCGTTGGTATCGCTATACCCCTTTCTATGCTGATGAGCTTTTTAATTCTTGGAGCATTGGGAGTAACGCTCAACGTTATGGTTCTCTTTGCGCTCGTATTGGCTCTTGGAATGCTCGTAGATAATGGAATTGTTGTCGTTGAGAATGTATACCGATTGATGGATGAAGGTTATCCACCAATTAAAGCAGCCAAACTTGGTGTAGGTGAAGTTGCCGTGCCGATTATTGCATCAACTGCTACAACTCTTGCGGCCTTCCTTCCTTTGGCCTTCTGGCCGGGAATGATGGGCGAGTTTATGTATTACCTGCCTATCACATTGATCATCGTATTGAGTTCATCGCTCTTTGTAGCGCTCGTTATTAATCCGGTGCTTACATCGCTTTACATGAAACCGGGAAACCCGGAGATTGATAAGGGTAAAATGCTCAGAAACTCGTTCATCTTTATTGCGGCAGGAATCTTTTTTGATGCTATTGGTTTTGCGAGCGATGCAACATTTGCCTTCGTTATCGGTAATTTGAGTTTATTCATTGGGATTTCAGGAATTCTGAATGTCTACATTCTCACCCCTGGAACCAAGTATCTTCAGAATAAACTGCTGCCTAAACTGGAAGATCTCTACAAGAATTTTCTCAGCTTTTCTCTTAAAGGAAAAAGACCTTACGGCTTCCTATTTGGGACCTTTGGTCTTCTGGTTGTGGCTATAATATTGATGGGTTTATTCCCACCGAAGGTTATATTCTTTCCTATCAATGAGCCCCAATACCTGAATATTTTTATTGAAAAGCCCATTGGTACAGATATAGAAGAAACCAATAGAACAACCCAGGAGCTTGAGAAGAAAGTAATAGAAATTCTAGACGACGATAAGTACCACCTTGTGAAGGATAGTGAGCGCGTACCTTTTATGGTTGAATCCGTTATCGGACAGGTGGGAGAAGGAACCAGCGACCCTATGCAGGGACCTTCAATGGCTAATACACCGCATAAAGCTAGAATTACCGTGCAATTCGCAAAGTTTCAAGATCGCATGGGCTTGGAGTCAAGTGCTGTATTGGAAAGATTGAGAAGCGAATTGAAAGGCTACCCGGGGACACAGGTAACCGTTAGTAAGAATGAAGGGGGCCCGCCACAAGGAGCACCTATCAATATTGAAATAAGAGGAGACGATTACTATGCAGTAATGGAAGATGCACAGGGATTCAAGGCATTTTTGGACGAAAGAAATATTGCAGGAGTTGAAGAGCTAAAGCTCGATGTAGAGACCGGAAAGCCCGAAATGCCCATAATCATAGATCGCGCAAAAGCGAGAAGGCTCAATCTATCAACCTATCAAATTGGTGATGCCCTGCGAACAGCACTTTTCGGTAAAGAAGTTTCAACCTACAAGGATGGTGAAGATGATTATCCTATCAATATTCGCTTGATGAAGCACTATAGAGATAGCGAAGATGCCCTGATGAATATGCGTCTCACCTTTAGAGATCAGAACAATGGAAAAATTGTGCAGGTTCCTATTTCATCCGTGGCTGAAGCAGAAAAATCCAGCACATTTAGCGCAGTGAAACGGCGAGATTTAGATCGGGTTGTAACGATATCTTCTAACGTTCTTACGGGCTACAACGCAAATGAAATAGTAGCCAAAATCAAGGAACTGAAAAAAGAGTATGAATTTTCTAAAGGCAATAAGGTAATGTTTACCGGTCAACAAGAAGAACAGGCCGAAGAGCTTAGCTTTTTGAGTACAGCTCTGGCTCTGGCGCTTTTTATGATCATCATTATTATAACCGCACAGTTTAATTCAATCTCTACTCCGTTTATTATCGGATTTGCTGTGCTCTTTAGCTTGATAGGCGTTTTATTCGGATTGCAAATTTTCCAGATGGATTTTGTTATCATCATGACTATGATAGGGATTATCTCGCTGGCGGGAATCGTCGTCAACAATGCCATTGTATTAATTGATTATACCAATTTGATACGAACGCGGAGAAAGGATGAGCTCGATCTTCCAGATGATGAAAAGCTTCCTTTTAACGAAACAGTTAAGGCCATTATTGAAGGGGGTAGAACCCGTTTGCGTCCTGTACTTTTGACAGCAATCACCACAATCCTGGGTTTGGTTCCTTTGGCTATAGGTCTGAATATAGATTTCTTTAGCCTTGTAACAGAAATGAATCCGCATATTTATATTGGCGGAGACAATGTAATTTTCTGGGGCCCGATGTCATGGACCATAATCTTTGGATTGACATTTGCTACCTTCTTAACCCTGGTTATCGTGCCTGTGATGTACTTAATCCTGGCAAAACTCAAATACAGACTGGTCTACAAAAAGGATGTTTCGTATAGCCTTGAAAGCTAATTGAAATCATCCAGTCTAAATAGCAAGAGCCTCTCGAAGATTTTCGAGGGGCTTTTTTATAGCGCATTATTCTGTACGCTTCTC
>Ga0207419_1001205_pt1 | contig 20163 bp, 13 predicted proteins | sample ElkSloMetagenome_4_FD_184723 | JGI IMG/M metagenome (GOLD analysis project Ga0207419, IMG submission 184723) | Hot spring microbial communities from Elkhorn Slough, Monterey Bay, USA - MD2A (version 2) | ecosystem: Environmental > Aquatic > Marine > Intertidal zone > Estuary: Microbial mat ...
CCCGTCCGTGACTTCGTCCTCTGCGCCGATTTCTTGTTGGTGTCGATACTCGGCTTTTGCGTTGGAGGCCAGTTTCTGACCATGGCTTACTATCCTATACTGTTCGGGCAGATCGCGCTCGTAGCGGGCCTCGAGTTGACCTCCTCCCGTTGGTTACGACAGGCGATGCTGCGAACCCCTGGGGCTCATATTTCAACCCAATAGTCAAGACTCGATCCACCGATACATGATTACAGCGATCGCCGGAGCCTGCGCGCGGCTTCGATGATACCTCCTGGTAGGAGGGACACAATCCAGAAGCGCCAAGCGCGACCGTTTCGGGGGTTCTCCCTTATTGCACGGAAAAACCACCTTCGTGCGGGCCAGTACTCTTTCTCTTCCAGCGCAAGCCACCCGCGATCCCAGAAGAGCGCCGAGCGCCGGAGAGGTACACCGCTCGCTATTTGTCGGCGGACTTCGGGTCCTTCGGCAAGGAGATTGTTTAGGCTAAGCAGCACATCGTCGCAGAGCTGTTCCACATCGCAGCTGAGACTTCCCTCGCGTAGCCGGCATCGGACCAAGACTTCATCGACCAGTTCGGCTGGGTAGCGGGATGTAATCCGGATCCAAAGATTATCATCTTCCCCGATCGTCAGGTGCTCGGGAAAGCCACCCACATGCTTCAAGACCGCCATGGGCACCATCACGGTAGGGGTGGCCATACCGCTGTTGATAACGATCGAACGGGGGACATTGCCGTCACCAAACAGGTACTTCGACTTTTCGTGACCCTTGGTGAACACTTGCTCACCGCGAAAGCTCTCGTGGCAGGTCGTCACGAGCCCCAGTTCTGGACGGTTCCGGAAACGCATGACTTGCCTCTCTAGCTTCGTGGGGAGCCACAGATCGTCCGCGTCCAGGAAAGCAATGAATTCGCCCCGCGCTTCGGCGATTCCTCTGTTCCGCGCTCGGGAGGCCCCGCCCTGCTGCTGGCGGAAAAGTCGAACCTGGCTGCCGAATCTTGACCGGATCAAGGAGGCCGTCTCGTCGACGGATCCATCATCCACGACGACGATCTCGAAATCCTGAAACGTTTGCCCGAGCACACTATCGATGGCGTCACCGATGAAGTCCCTCGCATTATGGGCCGGGATTACGACGCTAACCGTCGGCGGTCGTGCCTTCGCGCCGGATGCGCGTGCGTCGGAGCTCATCCGAGACGATAGTGATGAACGGGGAGGAGGCCGAACTCTGCGCGACGCATCGGCTCGCTCCATCGCGTGCCCCTTCTCATCAAAGCCTTATCCCCGTCCTTTGTACGACCGAAATAGGGGCTGTAGCCCCTCGACGGGGGCCGAAGCGCGCAAAAAGATAGGAAGGGAAGCGTCGACGTGACGTCAGAGCGACCTCGCGCCCGACGAACGTTTCGGACGTGACTTTCGGCAAGACGTCTGGACAACGGGGCTATGTGCTGCAGCGAGATTGGCATGATGATAGGCGCGGCGGCATCGGGCAGGCGGATTAAGAAAGCTTGGCGCATCGGGGAAGTTGGGAGTTTCCGCGCCTGCTGTTCGGTACCGTCGGTCTGGTTCGTATTGATGAGGCAGGGGGCAGCGTTCGGCTGGGCGAGCACCCTCAGATACTTTCTACCGCAAGGTATCAGATGTTCAACCTGATGGTAGTATCTCCCCGTCCCACCGGGTCCCCGATACTCGGTCGCCGTCAGATATCCCTGTCACCTTCCCACGAGCTACGGCGCCCACATGTCCTTATTCCGGTGACATCATGAATCTCAAGTCTGGCATCCGATCCCTAGCGCATACTGTTGGCGCTTATCGAGCTCTCCACCGCGGGTGGCACCGTGACACGCTGACTGTCTTGGGCTTTCATCGAGTCTTGCCAGTTGAAGACGACCGCCATGCTACTGCGATGCCGGAGTTCACGATCTCTCCCGAAGTACTGGAGGAGGTCCTGCGCTTCTCCAAGCGGCATTATGCACTCGTCCCGATGGATCTAGTATGCGCCGCCGCAGAGGGCCAAAGCCGTCTCCCGCCGTTTGCTGCCACCGTCACCTTCGACGACGGCTGGTCAGACAACCATGAGTTCGCCGCCCCTATTCTCGAGCGACTAGGTATACCAGCGACGCTCTTTCTCTGCGGCGGGATACTCGACGGCGCAGACGCTTTCTGGAGAGAAGATATATACGCCGCGGCTCAGGTCCTCGACGGCGCCAAGATAACCAATGCCTGGATGGAATCCGTCGGGGTATCGTATCGAGGAGTGTCCAGGGTCCCCTTGGAGTGGAGCCGCCTGATTGAGCAGGCAGGGAAGTTGGATCGGGCCCAGCGTCAAAGATTGATGGATGCGCTTCGCAGTGCGATGGGGAGAAGTGCCTCATCTCCACTGATGACGACGGCGGAGGCCCGATCTTGGAGCGAGAGGTTCAGTCTTGGTGCGCATGGATACAATCATGATCCGATGACCCGCTTAGAGGATCCTGGCTTGGAACTCCAGAGCTCGTTGAGAGCCCGGGCCGTCACAGATGTTCGATCTGCCGCGTGGACCTCGACCATGTCGTTCCCTCATGGCCAGTACGATCAAACAGTTTCGGACGCAGCTAGAACGGCGGGGTTTCGTCTCCTCTTCACGAGTGACCGCTGTCTGAACCGACTCGACCAGGGCCGGCCAGTCAGCGACGTTCTCGGTAGAGTCTGGGCGTCGACCGCCAACTGCACGCGGGATGGCCGCTTCTCGGCCGCCGACGCTGCGAACCACTTCTTCCGCGCCCCAGTGGCAGTGTTGGACGGCGACCGGCCCAGGTATCTTTAAGCATGTCAATCAAGGTTAGACCCGCAAAGCGCAGCGACGAGAGACTGGTAACCGATCTCCTGGCCGCTACATTTCCGAGCCGTCCCGCAGAGAAGTGGGCTTTGCTGTTCAATTACCCTTGGTTCTCCGCTCCCCCCGACTACGGATTCCTCGCCGAGGAACGGGGCAGGGTTATCGGGTTCATGGGTGCCATCTACAGTGACCGCCGTCTTGGGGGTGAGGTGATGCGGGTGTGCGGCATGAGCTCTTGGTGCGTCAGCGAGGATCAGCGCGGGCGAGGAGTGGGAAAAATGGTGGCAGACGCATATCTTGACTACATGGCGGCTCAAGGACTTCCCGTAATGCTCCTGTCGGTGGGTCCGCATGTGGTCGATTTTTTTGTGGAGCGCGGTAGCAAGAGCTTTCTCGAGTTTCGACGTGTGCGCTACGCCGTTCCCTCCTTCTTTGACCTGCTCTCCTCACGACGAGCCATCTGGGTCGAGGCTTCCTCGCTCACCCGAAACGAAGTGGGCGAGCGTGCGTACAGGATCGTCCAAGACCATCTGGAGCTCCACTGCCATGTCAGATCAATCAGGATCGACGGACATACCCTCGTGATCATAAGTCGACGCCGGGTCGTCGGGATCGACCGACCCCGATGGGCGACGAGGATGGCCGGTGAGCAGAAGCAAAGCTCCACCGGGCTCGGCCGTTGGATCGAACGGGGCAAGGATATTCTCCGAGGTTCGGTTCCCTCGACCGAAGTTCTATTCGTGTCGGACGCAAAACTCTTTAGAAAGCACCTGAGGACGATCGTTCCCCACCTCACGTTTTCCGACCGCACGGTGGCCATCAGCGGGCCCGGAGAAGTCCTAGGCCTACCCTCACCATCAGGCTGTGCAAGAGTCGACGACTACATGTACATCGGCCTGCCTGAGAGCATTGACCCAAGTGAACTTGATGCTCTGTACTCCGAATTGGTCCTGTTGGGACTCTGAACCGATTCACTCGGCATACTAGATAGCCTGCGCTGGTACCACGAGTTCATTGGCCTTCTTGTAAAGAAACGCAAGCGAGCGTGAAATGGCGTTACGGATCGGGATTCTCTCATTCTCTCGATACTTCAATTACGGTACGCAGCTCCAACTATTCGCGCTTCAGAGGGCGATCCAGGATCTAGGCTACGACCCTTGGGTCATCGACTACTCTCGCGTCCCATCGACCCGGGAGAGGCATGGATTCCGTGACCTGCCGGTCCACTCCGGTGACCAGACCTCAGGCGGTATCATGCAGCGGCTCCTGAGCCTTCGAACAAGAGTTGAAGAGCATTGGCGATACCGCATGGAGATGCGGCGATACAGAAAGTTCAGTCTATTCCAGGACGAGCGCCTCAGGTTCGAAGATACTGTCAGCTATGAGTCGTCGATGGATCTAGTTCGCTCGCCTCCACCGTACGATGCATTCGTGGTCGGTAGCGACCAAGTCTGGAGCCCCTTTCTTCATGTGGGTGACCCTGCGTACTTCCTGACCTTCGCTCCCCGGGCACAGCGGGTGTCGTACTCGCCCAGCATGGGCGCTGCGGAGATCGCCCCCGGGCTCGAGCGCTGGTTCGCCGAACACGTCAGCGCGATCCCGCACCTCTCGGTTCGAGAGTCAGCTGCAGCCCGTCTGATAGAGCGACTGACTGGTCGCGTTCCGAAAGTTGTCGCCGATCCCACACTCCTTCATACTCCAGAGACTTGGACGTCTTTCAGTAGTTCGGTTTCCGAAGCCCAGAGGCCTTATGTGCTTCAGTATGTGCTACAGGGCGACGAATACATCCGAGAGTTCGCTCTGAGCGTCGCGAAGGAAAGGGATCTTCGGGTCGTAACGATTCCGATTCATCCCCGAGACATGAAGTGGCGCCATAAACGGGTTACTCGCGCTTGGGACGTTGGGCCGGAAGAGTATTTGTCCCTATTCGCGAACGCCTCCTACGTATGCACCGACTCTTTTCACGGCACTATCTTCGCTACCCTCTTCAGGTGTCCCTTTTCCGTGTTTCGGCGATACGAATCTGGACTTGAAACCCGTGTGTTTGGTCGGATCAGTGAATTCCTGAATCTGACGGGGTTGGGAGAAAGGGAGGCTCGAGCTGACTCAGCCCCCGCGAACATGAATGCGGATATCGACTTCGATAGCGCCCACGGCGCGATTCAGCGCCACCGGGACCACTCGTTGGAGTTCCTACGTGACTCGCTGGAAACGGCGTGTAGCTGACGTGGGGAACTCGAAGTTCGGCGGGCTATCGACGGCGGGCCCACGGAAACTCCGAAGGGTGGCTCCTCAATGGCGTCGTGACCCCCGCTCCGAAAAGCTGGTTTTGTGTTGCGTGGGGCTTAGGCCGAACCATTCGGGAAAGCTGCCCGTGGGAGCTCACACACGCAGGTCTACGGTGAGTTTGGAAGGCGGGAAACGATCTCCATCGATGGGCTGCCACACGACCTACCGGTCAGAGGGCCAGTTCGCACCTTACGAGATCGGGCACCAAATGCCGCGACCAACGTCACTGTCCTCGATCGCCTGAGCAAATTGATGAACAGACTATCCGAAGAACCTCGACGACCGCCCCCTCTGATCCGCTATTTCATCCAAGAGCACAAGGCGAGAACCGCGGTGATGGTTTTGTTCTTCCTGTTCGCCGGGTTGGCGGAAGGAATAGGCTTCCTAACCCTGCTGCCTGTTCTCGAGATCGCGGTAACCGACGAGACGGGCGCTGACCTCTCAGGGATCAGTGCGACAATCGTGGATTTCCTGCAGACGGTAGGCATAACGGCGACGCTCGAAGTTCTTCTTCTCACGGTGGTGGTGATGTTCTGCCTGAAAGCCGTGGCCATTATCGCGGCACACCAGCAGGCAGGATTCATCGTCGCAGCGGTCGCAATGGAGCTGCGTCTCAAATTGATTCGCAGCCTCCTCAAGGCCCGGTGGCAGCACTTCACCAGTTACCCGGCCGGCTTTCTCGCCAACGCGATAAGCAACGAAGCCCATCGCACCGCTGTGACATATCGTGAGTTCACGAACATCATCTCCACGTCAATCCTCGCGGGCACATACGCCGTCGTCGTTCTCCTGGTCTCATGGCAAACGGCGTTGGCCGCCACGGTTGTAGGCGGCGGAGTAATACTTGCACTAAGGGGGTTCGTGGGTGACGCTCGCGACGCCGGTGGCAATCAGGCCTCGCTGATGCGGAGTATGATCGCCCGACTCACGGGTGCGTTGCCGGGACTCAAGCCTGTCAAGGCGATGGCGAGGGAGAACTACGTACTCCCGCTGCTTGAATCGGAAACGAAGGGATACTATGAGGCGCAACAGCGAGTCGTGGTCGCCGGGGCCATGGTCAACGGGGTCCAAGAACCCATCATGGTCGCAGCACTAGCATTAGGTCTTTGGGCTGTATTCTCACTGACAGCGATCCCGTTCCCAACCGTTCTGATCATGGCAACGCTGTTCTACCGGTTTACAGCGACTGTGGCAAACATTCAAAAGCGCGTGCTTGTCGTGGCCGAAGGAGAAGCGACCTACGAGTCGCTCCAGCAACACATCTTCGAAGCAGACGCGAACCGCGAAGACTGGATCGGAACGCGCGTGGCGCCCACGCTGAAGGAGTCCATTCGATTTGAGTCCGTCGGATTCGGATATCAGGAGGGTGTGGACGTCCTTCGGGACACAAGCCTTGAAGTACGCAGTGGTGAAATGGTGGCGCTGGTAGGGCCGTCCGGCGAGGGCAAGACTACTCTTGTAGACCTTATGGTCGGGCTTCTCCGGCCGTCGACGGGCCGAATTCTCGTGGACGGAATAGACCTAAATGAAGTCGATATGCGCAGTTGGCGCAGCGGAATCGGATATGTGCCCCAAGAGCCCATCCTTTTTTCCGATTCGGTTCTACTCAACGTCACACTGGGTGACGAAGGGATTTCTACGGAAGAGGTCATCAGGGCTTTGAAGGTCGCCGGCGCGTGGGAGTTCGTGTCGGCGCTCCCGGGGACTATCGATCACGTAGTCGGGGAGCGAGGAGGGACTCTCTCAGGGGGGCAGCGGCAGCGGATCGCGCTGGCTCGAGCTCTAGTGGGGCGCCGGCAGCTCCTCGTCCTCGACGAGCCCACGACCGCCCTAGACGCCGTCACCGAGTCCGAAATATGTCGAACGCTCACGAAACTCAAGGGGAGCATTACCATTGTAGCTATTTCTCATCAGCCGGCGATTCGAATGGCGGCGGATCGGGTGCTTAACCTTCAGGGGGGGGACCTGATTGAAATCGGCCCGTCACCCGAGGCTTATTCCGGATGATTTGCGGCGACGTCTTATGTGAGGGAGGCAGGGGGCGCTGTGGGTTGGTGCCTCGATATCCGGAGGAACCTTGCGTCCTGCAGCCTCCGCGTCACGTTCTTCCCTCACCCTCTAAACTGGAGATCGCCGATGGCACTCGCTAACGCTTCCGCGTTACCTGCGGAAGCTCGTCGGTTCGCCGTGATCATAGGCGCGATGAAATGTGGCACTACGTCCATGTTCGAGATGTTGAAGCAACACCCGGAGGTCTGTGCCGTACGCGAGAAAGACGAAGCCTTCTTCGAATCGGACGCGGCGCCACATAGAGTCGGCGAGTATGTCGGGCGTTGGAAGGCGGTGCGGCCGGGTCAGCTATTGCTAGATGCGAATGTGGAGTATTCAAAGGCGCCATTTATTTCCGGAGTTCCCGACCGGATCGCTCGATCTGAAATAGGAGCGTGGCGATTCATCTATTTGATAAGGGAACCCATCTCCCGAATCGAGTCGCAGATCCGACATGGCCTCTACGCTGGCTGGGGAAGGTCGGCAGATGAGGAACTCACACCCGATCTAATCGAGTTTAGTCGATACGCATTTCAGTTAGATGCCTGGATGCGGGTCTTTCCCCGGGAGAGCGTTCGGGTAGTTGTCCTAGAAAAATTCGAGGCGGAGCCCCGATCGGTCCTCCGCGGGCTTTGCGACTTCCTCGCAATAGACGTCAATTTCGATTTCCACGCGCCCGGAACTAGGTATAACCAAGGCAGCTTCTTCGAGGCCCCTTCCCTGATTCGGGGAACGGCTGCCCACCAGGGCATCCGAAGGGTGGTAAAGAGGATCATCCCTAGACCGATGATAACGTCGGCGAGAAGGCTGGTGAGCAGACTCATGACGTCCTCCAACGCTTCCGGAACTTCAGACCTGGGACGCTGGAAACTCACCGATTCTGAAGCTGCGGAGCTGCGGGCGACTTTGCACGAGGACGTTGGTCGATTGCAAAAGGATTACGGTGTGGACCTCGATCAGTGGTGGCCTGGTTGGAATCTGAACGACGCTCGACCCGACCCGCATGACACATGGTAAGATACCCCGGTAACCGAAGCTTCGCATTCACGATACTCGACGACACCGACGATACGACGGTACAGAACGGGAAACCGGTCTACCGCCTCCTGCGGGAGTTGGGCTTCAGAACAACCAAGACAGTTTGGGCGTTCGACTCACCCAAGGACGTCGTGGGACCCTACTACCTTGGTCAGACTTTGCAGAATCCTGCCTATCGAGAATGGGTGGATGACCTTGAGCGCCAAGGGTTCGAGATCGCCTTCCACAATGCGTCCATGGCCTCATCCCTTCGCGGACGGACCGAGGCTGCGGTCGATTTCCTGACAGATGAGTGCGGCTACGATCTCCGTATTCATTGCAACCACGGACAGAATAGGGAGAATCTCTTCTGGGGGGCGCAGCGGTATCACTCCCGTGCAATTCGGTTGGTCCATGCGCTTGGTCGACGCAATAGGAAATCAGTTCCCTCCGAGGGTAGTAGCCCGGACTCACCCTATTATTGGGCGGATATCGCTGCCGAGAGATTCTCGTATATTCGCGGATTTGCTTTCAGGCAGCTTGATTGCGCTTCGGTCGTTCCCGGGAGGCCTTATCGGGACAGTTCCAAGTCTCCTTCCCCCTTGTGGTTCAGCACGGCGGATGCTCCGCGACTGTCATCATTCATGCGGCTGGTTACTCGTGAATCCGTCAGTCGTCTCGCAGATACCGGTGGGTGGACTATCATCTCGACGCACCTCGGGAAGGGGTTCGCCTTGGACGGGACCGTCGACCCGGAGTTTGAGTCTCTATTGACTTGGGTTGCGGGGCAGAACGGTTGGTTTGTCCCGGCTGGCGAACTTCTCGACCATCTGGCTGGCGAACACGGTGTGGATGAGATCGGATCGCTCAGTCGCACAATACTCGAATGTCGCCATGTCTTGGATCGAATAAGGCGTCGTCGTGAATTGGCTCGTTACGGTCAATGGCACGCGTGACACTGGACCTTCTGAACCGCTTGTCTCTGCGCCCCCGGTTCGATCAATTCCCCGGTTGATGGCAGTCCAGAGTTGGGGAGAAGATTGGCTGCACGCGCAGGGTACGCGTGTCGCTACAGGAGGTACCGGGGAGGGGACTTAGACCAAGGGGCTGGCAAGAGGCTGGATCCGCATCGAGGTGTGCAGCGATCCGGTCGATCACGGAGACACGCGGCCCCACCCGTGAGACCCTGTAGGAAGTGTGCGCGCGAGAGGCGGAGCGGCGCGCGAGTCGTAGGCCGGGTCGGACGACCAAGAACTCCGAGCGCGCTAAGGATCTCGAGCGCGAAGTCTGCGAGCTGACGCGCGCGAACAAGATCCCGCAGAAGCCGTCGGAGTGTTTCGCACGGGCGACACTTGACAGCCGGTTTCCCGAGCGCAGCATTGGTCCGGCTGCAGGTAGCCTTCATCGACTATCATCTAGAGGCGTACGGCGTCGAGCTGACCTCAAGCGTGCTGAATGTAGCTCCGTCCACGTATTGTGCCGTGGGGCGATTCGAGCGCGAGCCGAAGCGAGCCCCCGCCCCACCTCAGCCCGCGAACCGCCAGCTCGCCCGGAAGTCCCGCGTCAGCTCCTGCCCGCTGAGCAGCGCACGCACCATCTCGACGGGCATGCGGCCACCCTGCATGACGGCGTCGTGGTACTCCACCGCGCTCATCTCGCCCGCCTCCACGAGCTCCTCGTACAGGGCGTGGAACTGCATGCCGCCGAGCATGTAGCCGGCCTGGTAGAGCGGGGGATAGCTGCCCTCGAAGGAGCGGCGCACCTCGGCCTCGGCGTTGGCGCGCTCGTGCCCGACGCGGTCGACGAGGAAGTCGACGGCCTCCTGCGGCGTCATCTCACCCAGGTGGAAGGAGAGGCTGAAGATGATCCGGGCGGCGCGGTGCATGCGCCAGAAGAGCATGCCGATCTCGTCCTCGGGGCCGCGCGGGAAGTCGGCGTCCCAGAGCTGCATCTCCCAGTAGAGGGCCCAGCCTTCGCCCCAGAAGGGGGTGTTGAAGATGCCGCGGTGGTTGTTGAAGCGGTCGGTCATGAACCCCTGGAGGTGGTGTCCGGGGATCAGCTCGTGGTGGACCACGGCGCGGTTGAAGTGCGGGTTGTTGCCCCGCATCGACATCAGCTTGATGTCGTGCTCCATGGTGTTGGTGGGGTACGAGATCCGGATGACCTCACCCCCGAGGAAGAAGGGCGCGGTGAGCTGCCGCTGGGGCGACATCATCTCCATCCGCCACACCTCGTCGGCCAGCGTCGGAATGGTGAGCCAGTCTCTCGCCTGGACGAACTCCATCGACTGCTCGTGCAGCTCGAGCACGACGCGCGGCTTCTCGCCGGGCTCGACGGCGAGCTGCTTGACCGCCTCCTGCGCGGCCTTCCAGTCGTCGCCGTAGCCCATCTCGCGCGACGCCTCGAGCAGCGCCGCCTCCATCCACTCGAACTCGCGGTACGCGATGTCGATCAGCTCGCGGGCGGAGTAGGGGATCATCTCGTGCTTCAGGTGCGCCTCGAGGCCCTCGGCGCCGATCGGATCCCCCACCACGGGGCCGTCGGCGGTCCCGTACGCCGAGCGGATCGCGCCGGCGTGCGCGTCGAGCGCCTCGGATGCGGCTTCGTAGGGCGCCTCCGCCCACCAGGTGAAGTCGGGGTCGTAGCCGGCGTAGAACGCGTACCAGTCGTCGAGCACGCGACCGAGCTGTCCGGTGAAGGAAGCCGCGCGGGCGGCGACGACGCCCGGTACCGTCCGCGGCGCCATGATACCATCCACGGTGGCACCGGGGCCGGCGCGGAGCGCCTCCGTCAATGCCTCGATCGCCAGAGTCAGCTCGTTCAGCGTTTCTGCCGACCCCCGCGCGTCGATCCTCGGGAGCCGATCTCGCTGGGCCTCCTGCAGCGCCGTGATCTCGGGCGCGAACGGCACGAGCGACGCCATTTCGGCCCAGGCCACCGCCTCCAGCCGCAGCTCCTCCAGCTCGAACTCGATGCGGTTCCGGAGCAGGATCCAGTCGGCCTGCCCCTCGCGGTTCAGCCCCTCGAAGTCGGCGGCGTCGAGGGCGTCGAGCCACCCTTGGTAGAATTCGCGCATCCGCGCGCGCCGCCGCTCCGAGTACGGCACGTCCCAGCGTCGCAGCAGGGCGCCCCGGTCCTCGTCGTAGCGGACGATCGCGGCGCGGAAGTCCGACTGACTCCGGTCGAAGGCGACGACGTCGTCGAGGTCCGGCACCGCCTCGGCCCAGCCGGGGACGTCCTGGGCCGCCGCGGACCCCGGTAGCAGGAGAATCCCGATCAGAGCCGCCGCCCCGGCGACGCCCGACCGTGTGGAGAGCATCGAACCCGCGCCGCCGCCGAAGAACGCCCGCATTCCTACATTCCCCCGCGCGTCGGCACCGGCACCGGGTCGAGGTCGGGCCGCTCATCCTCCGGCACGAGGTCCAGTGCGTCCGGAGCCTCGTTCGAGGTCCACTCGTTCACGGCACGAATCGCGTCGGGGAGCCCTTCCCACGACGCCTCGATCTCGGCCAGCCAGGCGGCCTCGACCGGGAAGCTGGTGCGCTGGATGTCCTGCCAGACGCCCGCGCCCCCGTCCGCGGCGCCGATGGCGTCGTCCAGCTCCTCGATCCGCTCGCGCGCCTCGCGGATCTCGGTGAGCCGGTCCTGGTCGGGGTCTTCCATCTCTTCCAGCCGCTCCTCGACCTCCTCGAGGGCGTCGTCGGCCTGCCGGAGCGACCTCTGGGCGAGGGTGGCCGGCGCCCAGAGCCTGTAGCTCTCGACCGAGGCCTCGTTCCGGGCCACGATCTCCGCCCGCGTCAGCTCTCCCCGCGGGTCGAGAATGACCTCGAAATTCCGGACTGCCGTCTCGCTCACCGCATCGCCATTCTCGTCCTGGAGGGTCACCCGCGCCCGGTAAGTCCCAGGCATGACGCGCGGTCCGGCAGGCCACCATTCGCCGTCTCCGTCCTGCATCGCCATTCGAAGGTCCCAGCCTCCGCGGTTCAGCCCCGGCTGGAGCTCGTCGATCTCGAACTCCCGGAGCGGTGTCCCGCCCGGGCCGTCCAGGATCACCACGCTCGCGTTCGTGGCCTGCTCGGCCATCGCGTCGCCCACCCAAATCTGGATCAGCGCCTCGTCGCTCTCTCCGTTCTCCGCCTCCCAGATGCCCGGTGTCCACTGCTGCGGCCGATACTGGTTGTAGCTGTACGCCGGGGAGATCGGCGCGAGGGCGAAGACGTCGGCGCCGTCCGCATCCTGCTCCAGCATGTCGAGGGACAGCATCTCCAGCGCTCCGACGTCGTCCAGGATCCAGATCCCCCGGCCGTGGGTCCCGACGATGAGGTCGTTGTCCCGGGGGTGGATGTCGATATCATCGACGGGTACGGTCGGGAGTCCCGCGTCCAGCTCCGTCCAGCTGTCGCCCTCGTCGATGCTCATCCAGACGCCGAGCTCGTTGCCGACGAAGAGCAGATCGGCGTTCCGGTGGTGCTGGGCGACGGCGTTGAGCGAATTCTGCGGGAGGCCAGCCTCGATCTCCTGCCAGCTCTGCCCGAAGTCGCGCGTCCGATAGAGGTGGGCGTCGAAGTCACCGCTCCGATGTCCGTCGAATGCGACATATGCCGTGCCGGCATCCCGATTCGAGGCGACGATCCGCGTGATGTACGTGAAGGGCGGCACACCGGGGACGTTACCGGTGGCGTCCTGCCATGCCTCACCTCCGTCCCGCGTCACCATCAGGCGGCCGTCGTCCGAGCCGGTCCAGAGGACGTCGGCGTCCACCGGCGACTCGGCGATGGCGGTGAGGTTGCCGTAGTTCGACTGCCCGTCGTTGCGCGAGCGCTGCGGTTCGGACCCGGGCACGCCCATGATCTCGAGCGTGTCGCGGTCGATCGCGAAGGTGTTGTCGCCGCTGATCGCGTCCCAGGTGATGCCGAGGTCGGTCGACCTCGAGAGGAAGTTCGCACCCACGTAGGCGGTATTCGCGTCGTGGGTCGACAGGATGATCGGCGTATTCCAGTTGAAGCGTCGGCCCTCGAAGTCGGCGTCCTCCGGCAGCCCCGGCCGCGCGCTGATCCGCTCGAGCGTCCAGGTGTCGACCCGGCTGACGTTACCGCCCTGCGACTCGGCGAACATGAAGCGGCCCAGCTCGTGCTGGAACTGGGTGAAGAAGCCGTCCCCGCCGTGGATGTTGTACCAGTCGCGCGTCCGGATGCCCGGTGACGCCCAGGTGTCGGACGGTGCGCACCACGACCCGTTGTCCTGCAGCCCGCCACACACGGTGTAGGGGACGCTCATGTCCGCGCCCACCTCGTAGAACTGGGCCAGCGGAAGATTCCGGAACTGGTACCACGAGTCGGAGCGGTCCCACGAGATCGACATCCCGCCGTCGCTGCCGAGCAGCAGGTGCTCGGGGTCGGTGGGGTTGATCCAGAGGGCGTGGTGGTCGAGGTGGACGCCGCGGGAGGCGTCGTCGGTGAAGGTCTCGCCCCCGTCGTCGGTGCGATAAAGGTTCACGCCGCCCAGGTAGATGCGATCGTTGTCGAGCGGGTCCACCCGAATCTGCGAGTAGTACATCGGGCGGGAGTTGGTCGTGTTGATGTGCTCCCAGGTATCGCCGCCGTCCGACGAACGGTACACGCCGGTCTCCCCCTCGTCGCCGCGCGTCTCCGCCTCGACGATCGCGTACACGTAGTCGGGATTCGTGCGCCAGACGTCGAGGCCGATTCGGCCCAGGTCACCCTCCGGAAGTCCCTCGGTGAGCTCTTCCCAGGTGTCGCCGCCGTCGATGGTGCGCCAGATGCCCGAGCCCGGGCCGCCGCCGTTGAAGCCCCACGCCTTCCGCTGCCGCTGATAGGTGGCGGCGAAGAGGGTGCTCGGGTCGCGCGGATCCATCACGAGGTCGATGACCCCGGTCACGTCGTCCACGAACAGGACCTTCTCCCAGGTCTCTCCACCATCCGTCGTCTTGAAGACGCCGCGCTCCTCGTTGGCGTCCCACAGCTCACCGACCGCGCCGACGTACGCCGTCATCGGGTCGCGTGGATCGATCTGGATGCGGGAGATGTGGTGCGTCTCCTCGAGGCCGACGTGGTCCCACGTGGCGCCCGCATCGGTCGAGAGGTAGACCCCGTTCCCCCACGGCGAGGACTGGCGGTTCTGCGGCTCTCCGGTCCCGACCCAGACGACGTTCGGGTCGTTCTGTGCGATCGTGACGTCGCCGATGGATGCGGTCGACTGGTCGGTGAAGATCGGATCGAAGGAGATACCCATGTTGGTCGTCTTCCAGACACCGCCGGTGGCCGTCGCCACGTAGAAGGTCGACGGGTCGGCTTCGACGGCGTCGATGTCCGAGACACGACCGCCCATGATGGTCGGTCCGATCTCACGGAATTCGAGCTGCTCGGCCACGCGGGTGAGTGGGGCCTCGGGCGACTGAGCCAGGGCCGGCTCGACCGCCAGAAGAATCGCCCCGAGTGGGATGAGCGACGCGAGACAGGGAGACGAGATAAGAGAGATGCGCATCTGTCGGGTGCCTGGTGTGTGGGTGTGCTGCTGTGTGGATGTACTTCTGCATGGGTCTAATGGATGCTGCCCAAAAGGTGCCGGCAATGACCTCGAAGCAACCGCGCGGGCGATCGGGATTGACGCTCTCAGCACCCCGGGGCATCCTCCGAATCATGCCGAACCCCACGACGGAGTGCCGATGAATCCGGAGCGAGTACCCGAACCTGTGTCGTCCAGCCCCTCGGTTGCCGCACCGCGGCGAGCGTGGCTTGTCCCGAGCGCGATGGCGCTGCTCCTCTTCCCGCTCGGCGGCTGTTCGAGTTCGTCGACCGCGCCGGGCACCGCCCTGGACAACGGCCAGCTCCAGACCGTCGTGTCGGCCATCTTCCAAACGGCGGTGGCGCGGGCGGTGGAGGAATCGCCTCTCGCTCTGGCGTCCGCCGACGGTCCGTCCGCCGCGTCGGTGAGTGTGGATTCCGAGGCGATCGGGTCGGTACAGTGCCCGCTCGGCGGCGAGGTGGAGACCTTCACCGAGATCGACGGGTCGTACGATGACGCATCCTCCGAGGCGAGTCTCGACTTCTTCACGGAACTCGACCACGTGGGATGTCTTCTGGAATCGCCGGACTCCGGTGAGGAGATCGAGATCGATGGTGCGCCCGGTATTCAGGCGAGCTTTTTCATCGAACGGACGGTCGACGGCTTCGTGTCCGGGGAGGGCGGTCTGATCGGGACCGTACGGGTGGTCACCGAAGGCGCGAACCTCAACTGCCGGATGAATGTGGGCGTGAGGATCGCAGGCGAGGACGAGAACCTCGAATACGAGATCGTCGGGAGCTTCTGCGAGATCGGAGTGCAGGCCACGATCGGCTCGGGCCCCTGATACGACGACTCCGGGTCAGTTCGGAACCAGCGCGACGGATCCGCCCGGTTCCAGCGATTGGAGGACGGGACCGTCACACGGGCTCCCGTCGCCCTCGCGAATCCGACCCCCGACATCCGCCTCCAGCCGCGTCCGGGGCACCGCTGCCGTGATGTCGAGGAAGGGGTCCGGGTCGCCACAGGACGGCACGTCGAATGTGGCCTCGACCGAGCAGTCGAGCTCTGCATCGCCGTCCAGGACGAGGGCGGTGCACTGGACCGGCCAGTTTATCGACCGCCACCGGAGGCTGCCCGTGGTCGAGAAACTCTCCGTGAAGGGCCGAATCGAGAGGACGAGCTGGGATCCCTGAAACGACCCCACCCAGTCGCCGGAGAACCCGGGAGGAGGCGGTACCTCCGGATTCGGCGCGGAGATCTCCTTCGAGCATCCGGCGAGGGAAAGGGGAACGAGCGCGCAGATGCATCCGAGCAGGATTCGCCTCCGCATCTTCGTGGCGTCCATCTGGAGTGCTCCCGGCTGATAGTGCTCGTTCCTTCGTGGATCCCAATATCGCTCCGACCGACGGTGGAGTAAATCGGGTCGGAGCAAATCGGGCGTGGCAAATCGGGCGTCACACGGGATGGTGCTTCAGCTCTCCCCTCGGTCGTCGACCCTCACGGGGGGCAGGGCGTTGCAGAGACCGATGCGGTGCACCGGGTGCACGAAGAATTCACCCGTTCGCGAGCGCCGTCGCTCGAGATCCGCCTGGAACGCCTCCGAGTCGGTCCGCATGACCCGAACCGCCGTGCGGTCGGGTTCGGGGACGCTGGACGCCATCGCTGCGCTCAGGATCGGTGCGGACTCCTCGGGCGTTTCATAGAAGCCGAGAGCGTCCGTTCCACGCGGCAGGGTCGAGAGATGATGCATTCCGACGAGAACTCTCCCGACCATCGAGAGATTCCGATCGAGATGCCGGGGTGCGTGGCCGGTGACCGTGTACAGGGCGGACCCGTTCCCCGATGCCGGATCGGCTCCGCGCGCGACGCCGACCGTACCGTAGCAGTGGGCGATCCATGCGGTCCCCGTCGTCGGATCCCGACCGACCGGCATGCCACCGACGAACCCGACCTGGGGGGCGTAGGCATCCGGATCGGGCAGCGGCACGATGGCACGCGACGGGACGTCGACCTCGAACTCGGGGGGCAGGGAGGCCGCGACGCCCTCCGGCGACGCTTCGTCCCGCCCCGGCCGTCGGGTCTGCCACTGCGCCACGTAGTTGTCCTGCGAGCGGACGACGGCGCCGCCGTCGAAGAGTCCCGATTGCACCATGGTCCGGATGTTGGCCACGTGGCGGGGGGCGAACTCGGGCGCGAGCTCGATCACGACGCGGCCCGTTTCGAGTTCGAGATAGAGCAGGTTCATCGGGTCGGGCGTACGCCAGCCCGAGTCCTGCGCGTGCAGGGGTGACGCGGTGGCGTGCAGCGCGAAAAAAGCCGCGAAGAAGGCCGCAAGGAATGCGGCGTGGAATGCCGCATGAAGTGCCGCCAACCATCCCGCGGATCTGGTCGCCCGCAGGGCGCCCGGGACAGGGATCACTGGGAGAATCGAGCGCATCGGTGCGGCGTGGGAAGGGGAACGGCGCCGGGATGGCCTCAGCAGGATCGACAGTTGTGGTTGTTCGTCGCGCCGAGGCTCTCGAGGAGGGCGATGGTCTCCGGGAAGGGGGAAATCCGCTGCACCGGCCCGTTGGCCATGTCGACCGTGGTCTGACCGCGACGGCTGACGACGAGCGGATCGGCGCCCTGCGACACGAGATACATGATGAGTTCGTTGTCGCCCCTCGCTGCCGCGTGATGCAGCGGCGTGTAGCCGTTCAGGTCACGGGCGTTGACGTCGGCCCCGTGTACCTCGACGAGGTAGCGGACCGAGGGCAGCCACCCGCCTTCGACATGGCGGTGGGCATTTCCGGCGTAGCCTTCGCCGTAGCCGACGCCGCTGGCGGCGTGGATCGGGAGCACCGCGGGATCACCGGCCTGGACCGGAGGCAGACCGGAGGGGTCGACTTCGCCGTCGTCTCGGACGCGTCCCTCTCGCGCCACCGTCCCGAGCGCGGGGTCCGCTCCGAACTCCACCAGCAGCTGCATCGCCTCGACATCGGTCGCGTAGGCGGCCCTCCAGAACGGCGTGGACCCCCTCGTGTCGACGTCGAGCTGGTCGAAGGTGTAGCCCATGTACCAGAGGTGCCGGGTCAGTCTGGGATTCGGGTCGGCCCCGGCCTCCAGAAGTGCGCGCGCCATATCGACGTAGCTGGCGCGCTGCTGGGTGTACGCCTGCTGCTGCGGGTAGCGCGCCTTCGGAGCCCAGTGCGTGTTGATCGCCGCGTAGAGCGGCGTGGCACCCGCGTCGCTGGCGAGGTCCGGATCGGCGCCGCGCTCGAGCAGCGTGATGGCGAGGTCGAAGTGACCGTTGATCGTCGCGATCAGGATCGGGCTCGTATGGTCGCCCCGGCTGACGCGGTCGATCTCCGCGCCCGCGTCGAGGAGGGCGGTAACGCTCTCCTCATGCCCCTCCCGCGCCGCGTGGAGCAGGGGGGTGAGCCCCCCTCGGTGGCCGACGAGTGCGCCGTATCCCGATCCGCCTCCGTCCCCGACATCCGGATCCACATACTCGGGCATGTCTTCGGGCGCGAGCAGCGCGGCCGGTGCGACCTCGTTGGCTCTGCGGACCGCGACTTCCACCTGCTCCGGGGTCGGACGGAACACCACCGGATCCAGGCCCGCGTCTGCCGCCAGCGAGTCGAGCACCTCGGAGCGTACGCGGGCCGACCGACCGGCGGCGAGCTGCACCTCGGGGATCTCGGCGACGAGCGTGGCGGCTTCGAGATCGGCGCCCGCATCGATCAGGGTCCGGACCACATCCACGCGATTCCGGGACGCGGCGAAGATCAGAGGCGTCTGACCGCGTGAGGATTCCCGGACGTCGACATCGGCCCCTGCGTCGAGGAGTGCCCGGACCGCTGCCGGCGCTCCCGCCGCCGCCGCCAGATGGAGCGGGGTGGCGCTGCCCGTCGCGGTGCGCGCCTCGGGGTCGGCTCCCGCATCGAGCAGGATCCGGACCGTTTCGGCCTGCCCGGCCGCAGCGGCGAGGTGCAGAGGTGTGTACGCGCCGATCCTCGTGACCGCATCCACCTCCGCGCCCGCCTCCACCAGCGCCCGGGTGCGCCCCACGTCTCCCGCCTCGGCCGCCTCGTGCAGAGGTGTGGTTCCGTCTCCGCGTACGGCCGATCCGAGGTCGTCGCCGGCCTCCTGCGCCGTCAGCGGCGGACCGGGTGTCCCGACCAGCAGAACAAGAGCCCCGAGGGCCGGAATCGCGACCTTGAACGAGCGCCTCATCAGATCGACGCCGCTCCCGAGCTGTCACCGAAGGTCTCCACGTCGTCCATGCCGAGCGTGTGCATGAGGGACAGCATCACGTTGGCCATCGGCGTCCCGTCGTCGAAGCGGACGTGCCGTCCGGTATCGAGGCGGCCGTTGGCACCACCCAGCACGATCAGCGGGCAGCGCTTGTGGTTGTGGAGGTTCGAGTCGCCCATCGGCGACCCGTAGATGAGCATCGTCTTGTCGAGCAGCGTCTCGTCGCCTTCGGAGATCTCGTCCAGCTTCTCCAGGAAGTAGGGAAGCATGCTGACGTGATACGAGTTGATCTTGTTGAACTCGAGCACCGACGACTCCCGACCGCCGTGGTGCGAGGCCGGGTGGAAGGGGCGATCGGAACCGCTCTCGGGATACACGCGGGCCGAGGAGTCGCGACCCATCTTGAAGGAGAACACCCGGGTCATGTCCGACTGGAAGGCGAGCGCCTGGAGGTCGAACATGACCTCGACGTGCTCACGGAAGGAGTCGGGCACGCCCTTCGGCGCGGTCGGCAGGGCTCGCTCCTCTCCGCTCGCATTGTAGGCCTCGATGCGCTGGATGCGGCGTTCGACCTCGCGCACGTTCTCGAGATAGCGTTCGAGTCGCTGGCGGTCCGTGGGGCCGAGTTCTCGCTGAAGCGCCGAGACCCGGCCGGTGATCCAGTCGAGAATCGACCGGTCCGTCTGCAGCCGCATCGCTCGCTCTTCGGCGGTGGAACCCGCGCCGAAGAGCTGCTCGAACGCCACGCGCGGATCGCGAATGACGGGAAGCGGCTCGGTCTCCGATGCCCAGGAAATCGAATCGGTGTACACGCAGGTGTACCCGTAGGCGCACCCGCCGGACTGATCGATGTTCTCGATGCAGAGCTGCATGGACGGGATGGGCGTATCCTGACCGAATCGCCCCGCATACAGTTGATCCAGGGACGGGCCCACATGGACGTCCGAGCCCTCGGTCTGCTTCGGATGCGCCTGTGTCAGGAACACCGCGCTCGACCGGAAATGATCGCCTCCGATCTCCTCGGGTGACATGGCCTCGGCCATCCGTACGTCGGTGTTGCTGTAGATGTTCAGCCGGTCGCGAAACGGCTCGAGCGAGCCGAGCGCACGCACGGAGACCTGGACCTCGCCTTCACCAGCGTGCGCGATCAGGCCTCGGCGCGCCTGCAAGACGCGGCAGCGCAGGTGGTCGAAGCGCAGAGCAGCTACGAGTGCAAGCTCGTTGCCG